>Ga0190308_1000394_pt1 | contig 14254 bp, 34 predicted proteins | sample 48700756_MG_FD_165050 | JGI IMG/M metagenome (GOLD analysis project Ga0190308, IMG submission 165050) | Hydrothermal vent sediment bacterial communities from Southern Trench, Guaymas Basin, Mexico - 4870-07-5-6_MG | ecosystem: Environmental > Aquatic > Marine > Hydrothermal vents > Sediment ...
TTATAAACTCGAGGGAGGTGGATAAAGATGGTGGAGATAAATGTGTATTGGGTTGAGGGAGTAAAGATAACACCAGTAAGACACTTACCAGAAACTAACTCATATTGTAGGGACATAGTAATATATACAGAAAAGGGAGAGAGAATTGAGATAACGCTATTTGCTGATGATGGTAAAAGATTAGTTCCTGAGATTTGATTTTTATATTTTCCCGAAGCTCTCTAGTCTCCCGGTAGGCGATAGCCGAAAGGAGACAGGGAGCGGGAAATAGGAGGTGTAGGATATGGTGGATGAAGAGTTGTTGGATACGGAATTTGAGTTTAGAGAAACTCAAGTAGTGGAGCTTGAGAGTGGGACATATGAGGCAAGAGTTGCAGACTTTCAGACAATAGAGACACAGTATGGAACGAGTCTAAGGTGGTTCTTTGATGTGAAGACAGAAGATGGAGAAGTGAGAATAACAGGAATATCATCAACAAAAGCAAGTAAGAGGAGCAAGTTGTATAAATGGGCCTCAGCACTACTCGGTGAGGCACCAAAGAAGATAAAACTAAGGGACTTGATAGGGAAAGAGTGTATGGTTGTAGTACAACAGAGAAACAACTTCCCAAGTGTGGTGGATGTACTACCGCCAGTAAGGACAAAGAAAAAGAAGTAATTCTCTTTTAATTTTTTGGAGGTGGTTGAGATGATGGATAAAGATCTGATAAAGAAACAAGATGAAGTTAATAGACTTGTGAAAGAAACTGGTGATAAATTATTGGAAATGACGACAGTTGATATGATAGATGCAATGTTAGTTGATTTCATTGGGAGCTTAATAGACTATTGTCTGTCGGTAAAAGCAACAACAATGCTATATGGTCTGTATAAGTACGGAGAAATGTCAAGAAAGGAATTATATGAAACAATAGACAGGTTAAACCTAAGGCCTAGGTATAAAGGGAAAATAAAAAATGTTATTGACGAGATAATGAAAAGAGATGAAAGAGAGGTGGTTTGAATGTTTAGAGAACTGAAGAAGTTGGAAAGAGATATGAGGATTATGAATAATAGAGCAAAATACTTAGTGGAGGACTTAAAGAAGGTTTCAGAAGAAATACAATATTTAATTGATGATGCAAAGACAAAAGCACTTGAATATACAGTTGTAGATGCTATGAAGATTATGGCAGTAGGAGAGTGGCCTTATGATGATGACGAAGAGATAAACATAAAGTTGAAGAAAGGGTCAGTAGAGTATGTTAGAGTGTATCCAGATGAGATATATATTGGAGAGGAAAGTGTTATTGTAAAGTATATAACAGTTAGTAAAAGATACTTTGAAGATGCAATTAGACTATTATGTGCACTAGCACATAGTAGATATACGAGAAAATCATTTGCTAGTTGGGAGTTTTTATATTATATACCAAAAAAGGTGAAAGAAGCTCCAATATTTATAGTCTGTGGTATGTGGTTCGTGGCAATAGCTCCAATAGTTGAGGAGGTTGAAGATGACCCTTGAAAAGTTTGTGAAAGTAAAGAAGAAAGGTAAAACAGTTTCATACAAGAAACCATTAACAATACAACAAAAAGCATTCAGAGTAGTGAAGGATATTGACTTAATGGTGATAGATGATGAAGGAGACGTTTATCCAGAAGTATTCAGAGTTGGAGACATTATAAGTGGAGAAAGGTTTGATGAGAAATTTTTAGAGGTGTTGGTGGAAAGAGGAGTTATAGAGGAGGTGGAAAAATGACTAGTGGCTTGGAAATTATGAATAAAACTAGTAGAGTTGTCTCTGTAAAGGTTGACATAGAACTGCACGGTGAGGATGTACTACGTAGTGGTGGTTGGGTATCAGTCTGGGACAACATTAGCAAGCTAGAAGTACGAAAAGTACGTATAATTTTTGAGGACTATAAGGAATAAAAGATAAAGGAGGTGGGAGAATGAACTGGCGTCTGCTTAGTGTTGTTAGTAGGCTTGGTGAAAAGTTAGAGAATGAAGAACTTTCAGTTAAACGTGTTAGAATAGATGAACATGGTAGCGACATTATAGTGAAGTTTATTTTTTACGGCACTAAAGCGAATATCTGGAAACTAACAAAAGTCCTTGGAGAATTCAGTAATGTTGAGATTATTGACCATAGGTTGTGTATCTCAGTATTAATAGAGGAAGAAGACTATAGAAAAATGATTAAGGAGGTGAGAGAATGAAAACGTATGATGTAACTATTAGGGTTGAAAGAGTTGTGGCAAAAAATGAAGAAGAAGCAGTAAAAAATGCCCTAGACATACTGTTTTGTCCAACATATGCAAGAATAGAGTTTGACGTTAAAGAATATGGAGAACTGGTAAAAGTATCAAAAGGTGGTAAGTAATGGTAGTTAAGACGATGCTTGGAGTTGTAACATTCTCTCAAGGTAAGATTGAGATTGAAATACCAAATGACAGCGACTTATTCATTGAACTGGAGAAATTGACGGATGGAGAACTAACTTGGTTCAAGCATGACTTGAAAATATTGGTTGTTGATAGTATAAGAGTTGTTGTAAAGGCGACGGATGTTAGTAATGAATTGATAGACCAATACTGTTTGGAAAGGGGGTGAGTGTATGGATATAAAGAGACTTGACAAGGTGTACGGGAAAGACAATTGGTGGATAAGGAAAGTCAGTAAGGATGCAAAGGGAAAACCGAACTTAACTCTCTCTTCAATTTATTTAGAAAAAATAAAGGCAAATGTTGGAGATAAAGTACTGGTGGCGGTGAAGGATGGAAGGGTTATTATACAAAAGATTTAGGGTGGTAAACAATGCTAGAGAATTTAGTAAAGATAGCAATAATGTCAGCACCTACGAGGTCAATCATAACTCACACAGGAATGAGACTGAGAAGTCAATTGAATATATTAATACTAGCTCCTTATGGTTCAGGAAAAACAACATTAACAAGACAAATAGAGAAGGAAGGGTTAGGAGTGAGGATTACGAGATATACTTATGCGTCAATAATTGGGACAATAACTAAGAGTGGTGAGATAAGAGAACCAGCTGTGGTTAAAGGAGCTGGAAAACTGATAATGATTGATGAGTTCCAGAACATTAGAGCAGAGTTGAGGGATGAACTATTAACATTAATGGAAGAACAATTAGCTGAAAGGGAGTTAGCATTTACAGTTCAAAGACCAATAGAAAGGAGAGGAAAGTACTATGAAATGATGGCTGAAGGTGGTTCATTAAGAACAAGAGTAAGAGCAAGCTATATGATTACGACAATGGACTTGAAATTTCGGAGAACACAAGACTTAGCGTTGTTATCAAGAGCATTCCCAATAGCACTTGGATTTAACCTTGAAGATGCAGAAGCACTCATAAGAGGAGATATAGTATATGACTTTAGTGATGTAAAAGAACACTTATACTTATTTGACAATAAGGAGATGAGGATAAGTGAAGAGGAGAGCATGAGAATATTTGATATGCTGAAAGAACTTGCAGAGAAGTACAAGATTGAAGCAGGACACGTAATGAGAATGTGGGGAGATATGGTAAGAATAGCAAATGTACTAAGTATTCTAAAAGGATATGATGAAGTTAAGTATAGTCCAGCATTGAGAACATACGCAAAGATATATGTCCAGGGTGTGAGAGGAGCAGAACTTGGAGCAAGAGAATTCCAAGTATTGGACTACATTGAAAAGAAAGGAAGCGTAACAACAGAAGAACTAGAAGAACACTTCAATTACTCTAGGTCAAGATTGGGAGATATTCTTGGTGTTCTTAAAGAGAAAGGGTTTATTGAATGGTATAAATATACTTGGAGGGTGAAAGAGGAATGACGGTCTATGTAGAAGTACCATACTATGGAACTGTTGAAGTTGATGAAGCGACACATATTGCACTTAGAACACATATTCCGAGAAGGTTCATAACAATATGGAGAAAGTTAGCTGATAAAGTTTATGAAGAGAATAGAGTAACAATACCAAGAGTAACGTTTAGCGAGTGGTTATACCTAGCGTATCAACAAAGGAGTTACTATATATATAAGAGGTTACAGGTTGTAAAGATATTATATCAACCAGATGACAAAGAGAGTAAAAGGTCTCCAAGACCATTTGCGGATACAAGAGCTTGGATTTATGAGCAGTTCTATGGAGAAGAAGCGGATGATGAGATAGAAGAAGGAAGTAGTTTTACATACGTAACTGGAAGACTTGGAGGAATATTTGCAACACTTGATAAAGAGGCGGAAACATGCTTTGGACTAGTGGTGTCAATAGTATGTGCATTTTATCATGGTGTAGTTACTGAGATTACGGAAGCAGTAGAAAATGAAATAGTCGATGAAGAGGAAGTACTAGATATTGGAGTAATACATAGAGCAGTTATAATATACAGACATTGGAGAGATATAATGGAAGTAATGACTGAAGGACTTGGCGACAGAGAGATGGTTGAAGAAATGATGGAAGATATAGAAAGTACAAGGTTCAAAGTTGGACTATACAAAGATGACGACTTAGTGAATAATGAAAAAGCATTAAGGTATGCATACTATCAATTAACTGGTGAAAAAGTGGAAGCTAAAGAATTCAGGAACATGATTTATGAGTGGGTTCAAATTGGGGAGTGGACAATACTAGCAAAACTACACTTGAAAGCGTTTGGAATAGGATGTAAAGGAATTAGGTGGGCAGGATGAGAGAGGTGGTTGCTATGGAAGATAAAGTAGATAGATTGTTAAATGCAATATTAATTGGAGCTATTGGAGCAATGGTAGTATCATATATTACTGAAAATAGACTACTTGAACTTGTCGTATTTTTAGCAATAGCAATATATTCATATAAGAAGTGGTCAAAATGCGAGTAACGGTTGATTTAGATACGAAAGATTTTAGAGAATTACAAAAGACGTTAAGAGCAGGATTTGACCTTAAACTTGGAGTTCCAAACAAAATAGAGAAAACAAGAAAAGGGTACCACATAGTGTGGAGAGGAAAGGAACTAAGCTTTGATGAGGCAATGGCATTTAGAATAATGTTAGGAGATGATGATATGAGGATATTTTTTGATTTATTTACTGAACCTAAACAGGTGTTGTTTAGGAGAAAAAGGATAAAGAGAATAAGGAGGTATGGGTATGTTTGAAAAATTGGTTATTGAGAAACTTATTAATGAAGCAAAGAGCTGGGATAGAGAAAAACAGGATAACGAAATACCAGCGAAAATGCTAGCGTTCTGTTGGAAAAGGTATTCATCAACGGATACGGAAGAACTACTACAGAACCCAAGAGTTGTGATTGGAGTATTGCTTCACAGGGGACTTGAAAAGTACTTTGGATATGAGGATAGACCAAAGAACGTTATAAAAAGACCAATTGGAGAGTATGTTATAGTTGGAATGCCAGATTTGGTGCTTGATGATACAGTATATGAGTTTAAGTATTCAACTTCAACACCAAAAGAACCAAGAGAATGGGATATAAGACAATTGAGAGTATATATGTGGATTACAGGAAAACAGAAAGGGGAAATAGTTTACTTTACACCATTAAGGATAAAGACGTTTGAAGTAAATGAACCAGCAACTGATGAAGAGATAATCGATTGGTTAAGGTATAGATGGGCTAAATACAGGTGGGAATGTGCAAGGTGTCCATTTAGACATGAGTGTGAACATAGATTAATTTGAGGTGGTGTAAGAATGACTTACAAAATTACTAAAAGAAAGCCACTAGTTAAGGGGGCGGAAGAATGAAACTAATATACAAGTACTCAATACCAATAATAATACCAGAGTGGAGATACTATCTTAGAATTTATTACTCAATTACTACGAATTTATACAATATTGACATAAGTTGTTAGGAGGTGAAAGAGTGATAAACAAGGAAACACTACTAAAATTCGCAAAGATTGAAGCTAAAAAGAGACTATCAAAGGCCCTCGATGATTTACATTTTTTGGAAGATGTTGTAAACACTTACGTAACTGATGACATGGTCAAGAGGAATGCACTAAAAGCAATAGAGTATTTGAGAGACCAAATTAATGTAGTTGAAAAGATAGTAAATGAGTTGTGAGGTGGTGTTATGTCGAACTATGACTTAAGAGAGGTGAAAAAACAAAACTTGATTTCACAGTACATCAGGAGCGATGAGTAAACCCTATTGTTTTTATTTTTCTCCGAATAGTAGTTTTGCACCTCTTTGGAGTCTCTTGTATTTTTCTAACCACTCGTAGCATCTTTTTGCTATCCAGTCCATATTTCTATCTCCATCTGTATGTCCTTCTTCCAAATAGTTTTCATCTAGATATACTTCGTATCTTATTCGTCCACTTGGTTCTTCAAAGAACAAAAACTGTAATTGTATAGTTCCGGGCCCTTCAAGTACATATGAACCCTTAAATTTCTCTTCATTTGCATTTGGATATGGACTTCCCCATCTTTCCATTTCACATCACCTCTCTATTTTTTTCCAAAATAACCAACCATAGTACTTTTCAAGTAGTGCGAACTCTTCTTGGCTTAATTCTTCCCAAGACACTAATCCAGCTTTTAATCTCTTAAATATTGCTTTGGCACGTTTTCTTTCCTTCCAGCTGGACATTCCAACCACCACACACATAGTATCACCTTATATAAACCAATATTCCAGACACTATAAAGTAAATTACTATCACCCTTCAAGCCATGGTTTGAACTTGGCATACAAGACTCCACCACCGGCAATTAGTATGCTACCGGAGGTCATTATAATGTACCCTAAATCTGCATGATATGCCATCTCGTAACCAAGGCCCACGCACATTAGGGCAATGCCGGTCAGTTCAACTATTGTTGGAATCCAAAACTTCCTGTTCCATTTTTTCTTCTTCTTATGAGCCATAAGGCAACCCTCCTGTTGGTGTCTTTGTCTTTGGTGGGTTCTTTCCAAACAAGTATGCAGTTCCTAGGCTTATTAGTGCCACTCCTTGCTGATAATGGTTTGTTACTACCAAATAAATTCCTGCAAATACTAAAGATAGTGCAGCTAGCTCATCAGCATTTTCACTCAACCAGCTCATCACCATCCCCCCTTACTTTTGATATGTATGCTGATATTAGACATACGATTGATAGTACTACAATCCAAAACTCGTGAGTGAGTGGATTTGTTACATCTGTAAGGTTGAGTATGTATCCTTCCTTGATTACCTCATCACCGAGTAGTGCAACAATGGAAATAAAAGAGAGCCAGCTAAGTCGCTTCCAGAACTTCTTTTTTATGTTTATTATTATGTATTGTTTGCTTGGTAGTCTTGGCATGGCTCAAATCACACCCCGTCAACGTTCATTCCATTTCAAACTTCTGCATACCAGCTTAGCTTGATGTTATCAGTTCCAGAGGACGGTGCAGTTTTGTAGTTCACATAAATGTAAGTGTCGTCTGCAGTAACGTAGAAATCTCCAGCTGCATCTGAGGACATTGGAGTTACTAGAACTTTGCTAGGCGTTGAGACTAAACCGTGCTCAATTGAGAACTGTGTAGTCGAACCATCGGCACTGAAAGTTGCCACTCCTTTGTTCTCAAGTCCAAGTGCAATAGTATTCTTATGAACTATTGTACCTTGATTATTAAATCCAAGTCCATTGAGACTTTTAACGTTGAATAGATAAAGTGTAGATGTTGAATCTATGTAACCATTGTTAGCCCCACTCGAATTTACTATCGAGTTGTGTAAATGTAGTACTGAATTATTGTATATATCTAGAGCTCTATTACTTCCGTCGAGGAATGAATCATGAGCAAAAACTGGCGAAGAATCTGATACACGTAAACCACTCCATCCGTATAGTTTCTTTGCTCTAATATGTACGTTAGTTGAATTATTTCTAACGTTAATAGCAGTAGAGTCAGAACCTGATTCAGCAACTATTATATCATCTGCATTTATATAGATTTCCTTTGAGTGAGATATGTTAATTCCGCAGAGATTTTCTATTGTGTTGTATATTGTAACTCCTTCGACTTTTGCATTATATACGTGTTCTATAAATAACTGTCCGTTCTCAATGTAAATATCACGTATCACTTGATTATAACGTGTCCCAGGCGTATAATCAGAAGGCCCATACAGTTCTATTGCTTTGTTATATTCACTCGGTGCGTCATTAATCGAAAATAATTTACTTGCCCTTAAATGCTCAACTCTATCAAACACTATCCCTTGATGTTCATTGTCGTGTGAAAATATATTGTTTACTATTGCTTTCTTGCAATAATCAAAGTGAATGTATCCGATATAAAGGCCACTTCCACAACTATTCTTAAATTCGAGATTCTCTAAAATTACGTATTGTCTTTTACCAGCGGTAGTTAGTAACCCATCGGCATCTACATATGTATCAGTATTGTTTGCTTTGTTACCGTCGAAAGTTAAATTTCTTATTTGTAAATAGTCACAGTTTACAGTCCACATTAGCGAGGTTGGATAACCGTTGTAGGGATTCATATTGTCTGCAAGTTTAAGAATTGTTTTTCCCACCCCTGCACCTTCGAGTGTTATTGATTTATCTTGTATGAGAACGCACACAGCTATTGTTCTATCGTGTGAAGAGTCGGGTACATAGTGTGTTACTGCTGACTTAAATTCATAAATTCCAGGTGCAATATATATTTTTGAGCCATTCTTTGCCTCAGTTACTACATATCTTAAAACACTTGCCGCATCTGTATCCTTGAACTCAATCTTCCCCGTTCTCCCGTTCTTTGCCTTCACCACGTCGCCGTCCTTGAAGATGGTGTAGTCGTAAGCTCCATACTTTGCAAAGCTTCCATCTTGTGTAAATAAGTATGTCTTATCGTCATCTAGTAACGAACTATCAACTTGGTTTCCAGTAATATCGTGTACTGTAACTGTCATATTGCCTTCCAAACTTTTTATGTAGTTTAACACATCATCAATAGTGTTGGAGTGGTATATGTGCTCTAATTTACCGTAAGTACTATACTTTTTTGCATACCATCTTCCACCTTTGTTATACACTACTACTTGTGATACTATTGGTTCTTCCCATATTTTGTCTGCCATTTCTTTACTCACGTTCTCTATCACCAATCTACATCACCTCCTTTACTCTTCCCACCATTCTAGTCTAACTCCAAAGTTAGCTGTTGACGCTGATGTGTTCGTTATCCTAACTAGAATTGCATATCCCTCAAGTATTTCTCCTGCTAGTCCAACGGTTGCTGGGCCTCCAGTTGCAAATCTACCACTCCCACCAGGTATCAAGTTCTCAGTTTTATTTGTAGTGTTTATTGTATATTTTGTTCCACTATCATCATACTGTAATACTGCAATGGAAGTATTAGTTCCACCGACCTTCTTATTTAGTTTTGGAATATCTGTACCATCAGCAGTTTTAACTATATCTTCACTACCAGTTGTACCATAGCTACCAATATATATCTCTGTCTTTCCTTCTGCTCCACCTTGTGCAGCCAATAGTCTTACTTTAATAGTTTTATCGCTACCTTCTGGGTTTGCAAATAATACATCAACACTACCATCAGATGCTATGCTGAATACCTTTGCACCAGCAAATGCCAAGTCATTTTCTACTGCATAATCCCATATTGTCTTTACTCCATACTCTTGAAATGCTTCACCAACTCCTTCTTTAATCACAATTTTTGGTGTAGCCATTTTCATACCTCCTTTTCAACTTCCTCTAGTATCTTATCGAATTCTCTTCTCGGTATTACCAAATATCTCTCGAAAACACCCATATCATGATCTACTGTATCAGTATTTTCAATTACAAATAGTGCACTCCTTACTGTAAATGTTTTTAATTGCTCTAAGTGTAACTCATTCTCACCAATTAGCACTTCCTCCATTACTGGATAACCGTCAGAGTAATAGCTCATCTTGATAACATCAAGTGCATCAGCTCTAAGTTTATAGTCCTCTTTGAACCATACTTGGTCTATTGGTGGATTAAACTCAACAGTAAGTGTTGTACTTGCAGGTATTGTCATATCAACTCTGACAAAGAACTCGTAAAATCCTCTTCTCCACATTGCTATACTGTCTTTAACGTCTCTAAGATTTATCATCACCATTATCTTGACACCTCCGCATAAACCAGTTCATTCTTGTCTTCACTTATTTTCATTGACACTATTACAGTCGTACCTTTTGGAAGTCCAGACATTCTAAGTCCTTTTCTTATTTTCTCTTTTTTCTTCTCTATCTCCTTCTTGTCCATTGCATCACCTCCTCTTACTTAGAATGTATAGTATTATTATCAGCAACAATAGAGTACCAAGACCAGCGATTAGTCCTTCCTTGCCTTTCTCTGGTGGTTTACCGTAAGTCTCATAGTACCAAGTGTTATATCTCCACTCATCAACTTCATGTATTAACCAGCTTATTGCAAATATTAATGCTGCTATCGCTGCTATTGTTAAGTGTAGTGGTGTCCCTGATGATTGTTTTCTTGCAAATACTGTTATATTCACTTGATACTTATACGTTACCGTTATTTTTCCAAAGTCATAATCTATAACTCTTGCATCTACTTTAACGTATAGTGGAATATCTCCTTTTTCTTGTATTTTCTTCCACCATTCTTGAGCCATTTTCTCTTCAAAAGTTCCAGATGGTAAGCACGACCACACTTCTCCATATATGTCTGCACCGTATATTCTACCCACTTCTACCTCAGTATCTGCTGATACTTGTTGAACGTTTGTCGGTCTTACGCCAATCTCATACACTCCCATATTTTCACCCCCTAATGCCCTACACTAACTGTAACACTATATGTATCAGGCTTTGGAAGTGTAGTACTGAATGTTACTGTCGTTGAGTTATTAGCTCCTAAACTTACTGTTTTAGTTGATGAATAAACTCCACTCCCACTACTATCTTTTATAGCAACATTAACCACTATTGTTCCATCACCACCAGTATTCGCTACACCGACGCCTACATTAATGTTTGATATATTTATTGTTACACTCCCACCATTACTAACTGAATTTCCATTAACGTTAATGTACTGTATCTCTCCTTTCGGTGATATAACAACTTGCTCAACTGTGAGTGTTTTTGTATAGCTGTCTTCATCAGTCCATTGCCCATAGACAGATAAATAGCTGATTGCTTCAATTGTATAAGTTCCCGGTGTCTTTGGTGCTGTAAACGTGAATGAACCAGTTTTAGTTTGCCCAGAATAAACAGTTCCCAAGTCTATTGTTCTAAGTGGTGAACCGTCTATCTTAAATTCAATTTTGAATGAATAAGATTTAGTCCATCCATTTCTGAATGTCCAGCTAACTCTTACTGTTTCACCCGGTTTTACCTTTGTTTTATCTAATGTAAAACTTATCGTCATCTGTACCCCCTCCTCTCTTCTTTTTTACCAAGTGCATATAATGCTGCTCCTGCAAGTAACAGTAATCCAAATCCCTCTGTTGGTGCTACTCCATAGTTTATCTTAAAAGTCCAAGTTTCATCTACCGTTAAAGTTGTCGCATTACCACTTATCTCTACCATTCTCTCACCTCCATAAAAATTAAAGAATTAGTGACCAGCTTTAATCGTAACTGTGTGTGAACCCTCAGCTAGTGATATACTGCTCCACACTAGAGAACCAGCTGTTGATTGCTGTCCAACACTTAGATAAACACTCTTCTGTCCTTTTGAAACTCCATCCACTAAACAGTCAACGTAAATTGTTCCAGCTCCATCTCCAACATTCTTAACCATAACTGCTATGCTTATTGGTGGCTTGCTCACAGTTATTGTTCCACCATTTGAAACAGCAGTAGTTCTACCATCCGCCTCTGTAACAGATACTGATACTATACTTGCTTTCGGATATTTTGGAGCTACATAATTTACTGTAAAACTCCAAGTCTGATCCCAAGTTACCATTGTTTATCACCTCTTCACTAGCAGTATTTCAACTCTCCAAGCTACTGTTGGTGTTCCAGATGCCGCTCTCATCCTACCACTAAGTGTTTTTGGCCCTTCTACTACTATCATTGGTTCAAATGATTTCATATCAGCTGGAAATGCTGTAAGTTCATATGGACTTCCAAATTCTGTTGCACTTTTACCATTGATGAGTATGTCGAATTCTCCAGAGTTTGAGTTAGTAGCTGCCATTCCTATTACTATTCCAACATAACCAGCTGGTATTGTCTCATCAAAAACTGTTGTCCAAGAAGTTGATAGTGTATTGCTGTCACTTCTAGTAATCTTTCTATACTGCCCATCTAAAAAAGGTAAAAAGTCAGTCAAGGAAATCACCTCCTCAGAACCCTGGAGCTGAAGCTTCAGGTACGTAAACTATTACAAGCATATCTCTAGTTGTAGTATCATCACCAAGCTTTACTGCCGTTGAAGACACTTTTGAAATCTGTCCACTCGAAGAAGCATCACTCACAACGCTTAGAGCAGTAGCACTTGCCGCATTAGTCCCATCGCTTCCAGCAAACAGTACCGCACTCACAAGCTGTGAAATCTTTGGAGCACCGCTTGGAATGCTTATACTGTCACCAGCTGTAGTTGCTCCCGGTGCTATTGGAATTGCAACAATTGGGAGATTAACTCCTGCCATTTTTCACCACCTCACAACACTCTGTAAACTCCAAGTACTTGTACTCTAACGTCTCCAGCACTCAATGCAGTTCCGTCATCTCTAATCTGTATATCAACTGTAGTGTTGTTGAACTCCTTGTTAGCTATGAAGCTTGGTAGTGCATACATTGGCTGTTTGCTAGTATCTCCACCGAATGGTAGCATATTAACTCCAGTCGTAATTTTCCAGTATGGTTCTCTATCTGGTATCTCTTCCTTAGTCCTGTTGTCATAAAGCTTAAGTGCATCAGCATGCTCTGCTGGTGTAACACCGATGTGTGTAAACCTAATTGCTTCCCAATCTTGTATGCTAATTGCCGCCAAGTCTTCCCACTTGCTATTTCCGCTTGTTGCTAAGTTGTCAAAGTACTCAGCATAAAGAAGTACTGGCTTCTCTTGGTCTTGCCCACCGGGTAGTGTAGTGAATTTACTTGCATCAACTCCATAGTACATTGGCACTTCTTCTTTAGGAATAAGCAACACTTTTGCTCTTGCTTTAACGTTGCTTGCAGTTCCACCATCTGCAGCTCCTACAATTTGTATGTATTTTCCTTCAGCAAACTTATAAGTAAGTGACCCTGAAGTCAAGTATGGTTTAAGTTCAAATAGTGGTTGTTCTGCACCATCACCACCATAGCTTAAAATGTTCTTTCCATAATTCGCTGAGAAGTTAGAGTGGTCAAACTTCTTACCTATTCTTGTGGATGACGTCCCAACTGCTACACTAACTCCGTCAAGGTATGATGTCCCAGCATCTGGGTCATAGTCTGGTATCACTCCCAGTCCAATCAGCTCTGCAACATAACCAGTCGGTACTTGCCAAGATATTATTAGTGCTTCTGCACCATCGCTGATGCTTGACGCAGTATCGTAAAGTTCTACAAGCCTTACTGGCATTGTTCACCACCTCAGACTATTTGTAACTGTGCAAGCCATCTTGCACTTACTACTTCAGCAATGTTCTTTTTCATTATACCTTCAAGCATGTAATCTATTGTCCCCTCTGTCTTTGCATACCTCCTTATTGCCCAAGCGGCAATTGCTGGAAGAAGGTCTCTAACAAGTGCCGGAAGTTTAGACTTTGTATCTTCTGGTATTATGCTATTAACAAGGCTCTCAAACTGTGCATCAAGTGCCATACCTAAAACTTCTGAAGTGTCCTCCTTGTCAAAGTCCAAAACTCTAATCTCAAATGGCATTCTTCACCACCTCCATCATACTCCTATTGCCGCCAAAGCTTCTTCAACAAGTGCTACTGTCCTCTCAAGCTCAGCTCCATAAAGCTTCTTAACCATACCAAGCTTAGCTTTCCTGTAATCCTCAGATGCAAGCTTTACAATGTTCTTTACTGCTTCCCACTTGTCAAGTCCCTTCTCATCAGCCCATTCTCCAGCGTTCTCAATGAGCTTTGCAAGTGTATAGTTCCACCAGATATTCCAACCACCACTCATTCCTTCCCTAAACCTTCTTTCGTATTTGTCTTTTGCCATTGGGTCTCTTACGCCTTCAGCATAGTTCTTGACTGCCTCACTCTTTGGTACTATATATCCTTTAACTGCCATTTACCTCACCTCCTCTTCTGTGCATATGTTTTCTTAGCGTTTTTAATTGAACCTATTAAAGCCT
>Ga0190308_1000395_pt1 | contig 14215 bp, 16 predicted proteins | sample 48700756_MG_FD_165050 | JGI IMG/M metagenome (GOLD analysis project Ga0190308, IMG submission 165050) | Hydrothermal vent sediment bacterial communities from Southern Trench, Guaymas Basin, Mexico - 4870-07-5-6_MG | ecosystem: Environmental > Aquatic > Marine > Hydrothermal vents > Sediment ...
TCGGCCGAGAAGGTGAGTAAGGAGCTCCTGCCGAGTAAACTTTATGAAATCGGAGAACGAAAAAAGGCGTTCCTCAGAAAAATTCATTCTCTGCTGGAAAGAATTGAAATGGAAAAGGAGAATTTGAAAAAGTATAAAAAAGATTACGAAGGTTTGAGAAAGGAGCTTTCTAAGGAGCTTTCAGGATTGGAGAGCAGTATAGAAAAATTTGACCTTCTAAAAAATCGATATCTCAACTCGGAAAGAGAGTTTAGGAAGGGTGTAGAGGAAAAGGTTAGGTCGGTCCTGACTTCTTTGAGAAATGAAAGGACGGAAATAAAAAGGCATGTATCATTTCTCAGAAAAAATCTGAAGCTGCTCGATAGGTTGGAAAAGGATATATGGAAGGAAGAGGAAAGGATGGTAAAGATTGCTACCATTTTTGAAAAAATCGAGAAAATAGATGTCCAGAAACTCGAGAAAATTGCGGGAAAGGTAAACGATTTAAATGCTGAGATAAACACACTCAATGCAAAGCTCGAAAATCCGAAAAAGCTGATGGCAAAGGTTTCGGAACTGGAAAACAGGGTTAAAAAGGCTGAAGAGGACATCAAAAAAATTTCAAAATTGCTGAAAAAAATAATAAGTTAAATTTATATAAAAAGAGAAGATAATTATGGTAAAGTTGAAATATCGTGCATACTGTCCCTTCTGCATGGAGGAGCATTTAGGAGAATTTAAATTGACATACAGGAAGGACGGAAAAAGGTTTAACCTGAGGAAAAGAAACACAAATTTGCATACATGCAGAAAATGCGGAAAAAACTTTTTGGTTGAAGTAGATTCCTTAGGAAACATAATCTCTTATCCAACCAAAGAGGCAATTAAAGAAGGGATTTTCCCCTGGGAGAGGATTGTAGACGGAAAGAAGATAAAAGTAGCGGCGAAGTGACGATTTCCCTTTTTCTATCTGTGAAAGCGTTCCTTCCGGTTTTAACATTTTAATTTTTTTCCTTATTTTTTTAATGGTTAGGGATATAGGCATAGATGTAAAGGTGCCGGAAGAAGAGTGCAAGGATGAAAAATGTCCTTTCCATGGGCATTTGAAAATAAGGGGCAGGTTGTTTGAAGGCGAGGTAATCTCTTTAAAATCCAAAAAGACCGCTATTATTAGAAGGGATTATCTTGTATATGTTCCGAAGTACGAAAGGTACGAGAGAAGGAGTAGCAAAATAGCTGCATATTTACCGGAGTGTATAAAATTAAAAGTGGGTGATAAAGTAAGGATTGCCGAGTGCAGACCCCTTTCTAAAACAAAGAGGCATGTGGTTATAGAAAAATTATGACGAAAAGGAAATAGATGAGGATTAAAATTAGAGACTCCATCCTGTCTATCTTTTCCTTCCAGAAAAGGAGGGCTAAAAACAAAAGGTAAAAGGCAAAAAAGCACAATAGAATTGAAAATGACGGGCCTGAAATTCTGAAAGGGGAAAGAATAGCCAAGATTCCCAAAATGAAGGTTAGGTTAACAAAGGCTGAGCCTACCGCATTGCCGAAAGCTATTCGATGCCTTCCCATTCTCAAAGCCTCAAGTTCAACCGTAAATTCCGGTAGGGTTGTTGCTATACCCAAAAGACAAGCCCCTAACCAGAGACTGGAAATTCCGGTAGCATTTACAATTATTTTTACGCATTCGACTATCAGCAAAGCACTTTCAACCAATAAAATGGAATAAAGAAGGCTGAGAAAGGCCAGCTTTTTTATTTTCCTCCCGTCCCTTTTCTTTGTTCCATCTTCAATTCTTTCTCCGGCCTGCTCAGCCAAAAGCAGAAAGGTAATTATACCCAAAAATCCGAAATTGGAATCAAAACCGTAAATCATCCCATAAAGTGCTAAAAAAAATATTATGGCCAAGATAAAAAAATATTTTTTGAGGAAGGCCCTTTTAATTTTGAGAGGGTAGGCTAAAGAGGCTAAAGGCAGAACAAGGTAGAGATTTGCTATGCTCGCTCCTACCAAATTTCCGAAAGAAAGGCTGGTAAGTTTTTCAATCCCCGAAAAAAAGGCTATGGAAAGTTCGGGCAAGGAGGTTAGCAAAGCCAAAAATAAAAAACCCAAATAAAACCTTGAAATTCCGAAGCTGTCCGAGATTTTTGTTAGAGAGTCTATAAGCTTGGAGGAGCTTTTTATCAGCATAGCTATGCCCAACCCAAGAAAAATAAAAATTTCTATCATAATATACTTATGGACTTTGAAGTTAAAATTGGTTTGGAAGTGCATATCCAGTTAAACACAAAAACAAAACTATTCTGTAATTGCAGGAACGAAATAACAAAGGAGCCGAATAAAAATGTGTGCGAAATTTGTTTAGGGTTTCCTGGGTCAAAACCCTTCCTAAATAAAAAGGCATTGGAATTTGCTATGAAGATAGCGATAGCCTTAGATATGAAGATAAATAGAAGGATTTACTTCTCAAGGAAGACCTATTTTTATCCCGACATGGCTAAAAATTTCCAGATTACCCAGCACGATTGCTTTTTGGCTACCAACGGAAAATTGGAAATTCTTCCGGGAAGGAGGATAAGGATTAGAGAGCTGCATTTAGAGGAAGACCCTGCAAGACTCTACTATCCTACAAAAAACATAGAAAACGCTCCTTATACTTTGGTTGATTACGGGAGGGCGGGAGTGCCTTTGGTGGAAATAGTTACCGAGCCAGACCTAAAATCTCCTAGGGAGGCAAGGTTATTCCTCCAAAAATTACAACAACTCCTTGAATTCCTTTATGTTTCCGACTTTTCTAAGGAAGGGGCTATGAGGGTAGACGCAAATATTTCCATTCTGAAATTCTCTGGTGAATATTCATTTGATGGCGGTTACAAAGAAAAAACTGAAGAAGGCTCAAGGGTTGAAATAAAAAACATTTCTGGGGCGAGGAATGTAGAGAAGGCTCTGGCGTACGAAATTTTAAGGCAGAAGCACGAAAAAGTTGAAAAGCAGGAAACAAGGTTGTGGGATGAAGGGGCAAGAATCACCAAACCGTTAAGAGTAAAGGAAACAAAGGAGGATTACGGTTATATTCCGGAGCCTGATCTGCCAAACTTTGAAATTACCGATGAGCTTATAGAGAAGGTTAAAAAAGCCCTGCCGGAATTGCCGGAAATGAAGAAAAAAAGGTGGGAAAAACTCGGAATAAAAGAAGAGCTGATAGAGGGTTTATTATCTGATCCCGAGCTATCCCACTATTTCGATTATCTTTGCCCTTACTATGATCCAAAGTTTGTTGCAAACTTTTTGGTAAAATATCTGAAAAAGAGTTTAAACTACCATAACTTAAAATTAAAGGATACCTTTGTATCTTTGCATTTGTTAAGGCAGTTGCTGGATAAGGTTGTTAACGGAGAGCTTTTATATCAGCATGCGGAGTTGGTTGTTAGAAAGCTGGTAGAGCTTGAAAGGAAGGAAGATTCGATAGACAAAATAATAGAGGAATTAAAACTGCCGAAAGTTGTTAGTGAAGAAAAATTATTACAGTTTATAAACGAAACTTTGAAGGAAAATTGGAAGGTGGTAGAGGATTTCCGGAGAGGGAATGAAAGAGCCATTGATTATTTGGTAGGGCAGGTTATTAAAAAGGCTAAAGGAGGTGCAGATCCTAAAAAGGTAAAGGAACACATTCTAAAATTTATTTAAAATGGTAGGGGCAATTATTTACCTTCCGGAGGAATGCAAGGACTTCGGTTTTAAAACCAAAGGAAGCGTAGGCTTTGATATTTGCGCTAAGGAAGAAACCGTTATAAATCCGAAGGAGCTGAAATTGGTTTCGACAGGAGTAAGGTTAAAAATTTTGAAGGAGGATATTTTTGCGGCTGTTTTTCTTAGAAGCTCTTTGCCGATCAAAAAGAGTTTAATCCTTGCGAACAGCGTAGGGATAATAGATAAGGATTATTGTGGGAAAGAAGATGAAATAAAGCTTGCCCTCTACAACTTTGGGGATGAGAAGGTAAGGATAGAGAAGGGGGAAAGGATTGCCCAAATAGTCTTCCTCAAATTTGAAAAGCCGGAAATAAAGGTTACAAGGCATTTGGATTGTTTTGAGGACTTTTCCAGAGGGGGATTCGGAAGCACTGGGTAGCCACTCAAAATTTTATTTTTCCATCCTGCACAAATTTTCCTCACAGAGGTTGATAAGGTAATCTATTGCATATTTATTTCCCAAAATCTCATTGCTTTTTACCCAGCAGAAAAGGTATTTTCCGTTACTCGTTTCTTTTTTGCCGCCAAAGGATTCGCACAGCTTTCTTTCATATTCTTCCCCCATAAAATACCCTTCCTTATCTTGCTCCTTAGAAGGATAACCCTTTATTACTATTAATTTTCCGTTAACCTCGGTAAATACTATTGGCACTCCGAAATCCCAGTTGTAATTGTATTTTTTCAGCAGAGCATATACCTCCCTTCCGTTTTGGGTGGTTAGGATGCTCACATTTTTTAGATTTAATTTGGAAACATACTCAAGTAAATGATAGCAGTGAGGGCAGGAAGGAGAATAGGCAATGTATATAACGCTTACATTTTTTGAAGTATTTGAAGTGTTTTCCGGCATGGCAGGGTTGGGAGTTTTTGAGCTACCAGAAAAAATGTGTAAAGCTGTTAAAATAAACAGGATTCCTGCAATACCAAAGATTCCTAAAACTATTCTCACTTCCATATTATGTCATTAAAAATACAAGAATTAAAAGAATTCCTGCAATCAAATGCAATTCCCTTATATACCTATTTCTCAACTTCATAATCTTCTCCGGACTCGTTCCAAAAAAAATGGCGAGTGTAATTCCTATCATTGGAAGAATGAATATTATGTTATAATATAACAAGGACAAAATCTTTTGAAATATTTGCATATTCCTTATAATCATCAGCATAGCCACATAAGGGCCTGAGGAACAGGGTAGCAATAGAATAGAGCACATTACCGCAATTACCGGAGCAATTCTTGCATCCTCTACAGAACTCAGCAATTTTTTTGTTATCGGTCTAAACCTCGTAGGCATTTCCATAGAGGTAAATCCTGGCCTATACCTAAAATATGCGGAAAGCTCCAAAATAATCATAATTAGAAGCAAAGACTTTAATAAAATTCTGATTACAGATTCAATTCCTGACGCATAGATAATCTGAAGTATTCCCATGCCGTATAAAAAATACATAATTAGAATTGTAACGGAAAATAGAATGCCTCCAACTAATGCCTCTCTCCTTCCTTTTGTAATTAGCAGGGCGGAGAGTAAAAGTGCTTGAACCGCAAGGGTACAAGGATTTATGGCATCTACCAATGCAAGCATCGTTATCTCCGCTATATTCTGAAACATAATAATATTTTTAAGTGAAACCTTTTTTATATTTTTGTTTCAAAAAGTGAAACTATGGAAAATAAGGCGATTATTGGAATGCTGATATTGTCTATATTTGCTTTTGTACTCGCTGCAAGTTCTTTATACGTCCAAATTCATGTTCAGAAAGGAAATCTGTGCGGATGCTTCATACCCTTGCCTTTATTCATACCATTTGTCGGTTCAATAGGTCTATTTATAGGTACTTTGGCTTTTTATCTTATCTCGCCTCCTACAAAACAAAAGAAAAATACTCAAATTGTGCTAAAGCTTTTGGATGAGGATGAAGCAAAGGTAATGGAAACGATATTAAAAAATAAAGGAAAGGCTACCCAATCCGAAATAACAAAAGAACTTAATTTTCCGAAGGTAAAGACTTTCAGGATAATAGAAAGGTTGAAAAGCAAAGGCATCGTAAAAAAGGAAGGTAAGGGCAGAATAAAGAGCATAGAGCTATCCGATGAATTTAAAAAATTCTTTTTTGAATAATTATGGCAATAGATGTGGAAAAAGTTGAGGGCGAGATAGATTATGATAAGGTTATTAAAGAGTTCGGGGTTGAGCCGATAGAGGCTCTCAAACCCAAACTTAAAAAATTGGAAGAAATTTCCCTACTTTATAGAAGGGGGATTATCTTTGCCCACCGAGATTTAAATAAAATCCTGGATGCAATTGAAAAAAAGGAAAATTTTGCGGTTTTAACGGGTTTCAATCCATCAGCCCCCTTACATTTCGGAAATAAGATGTTTATTGATCAGGCAATAGCATTTCAAAGGTTAGGGGGCAAGGTGTATATCCCCCTCTCAGATGACGAAACCTATGTTTTCGGAAAATCTGACAGCCTGGAAAAAGCAACGGAAAGGGCCTATACCTTAATCCCTAAAATACTTGCATTAGGTTTGGACGCAAATAAAACTAAAGTATTTGTATCTTCAACCTGTAAGTACGTTTATCCCTTAGCAGTAAAACTCTCAAGGAAAACAACTTTATCAACCATAAAGGCAATATTTGGATTTAATGATAGCGACAATCCCGGAAAATTTTTTTACGGAGTGGTTCAGGCTGCCCATATTTTATTGCCGCAAATAGAAGAGCTTGAAGGAAGGGTACCTACAGTAGTCCCAATAGGAATTGATCAAGACCCTTACATAAGGCTTGCAAGGGATTTGGCAGAAAAGCTTAACTTTGAAAAGCCCTCCTCAACCAACCATTTTTTTATGAGAGGGTTGAGAGGCGGAAAGATGAGCGGGTCAAAAAAGGAAAGTGCTATTTTCTTGGATGATTCCTTAGAAACAATAAAGGAAAAGATAATGAATGCTTTAACCGGAGGGGCTCCGAGCATGGAAGAACAAAGAAAATTCGGAGGAAAACCTGAGAGATGTGTTGTCTTTGAATATTTTAAATTTCATTTGATTGAAGATGATGAAAGGCTTAGGAAAATTTATTCAGAATGCAGGGAAGGGAAAAGAGTTTGCGGAGATTGCAAGCAGGAATGCTTTGAAATGCTCGCAAAGTTTTTAGAGAGCTATAAGGAAAGGGTTGAGAAGGCTAAGGATATGGTCGGGAAGGTTTTGCTTGAATAAAACCTAAACCTTTTTAAACAAAATCTCTGCCTTTCTAACTTCTTTGCCTGTCTCTAAGTTTTTTCCGAATTCCTTTATCTCCAGTAAATTTTTTAGTTTTTGATTTAAAAGAGAAACTATTTTTTTGGAAGTCTCCGGCAAAACGAATTGCGAATAACAGGCAATTAAATAGCAGGCTTCAGCACAATTAAATATAGTATCTTTTCTATTTTCCTCCCTTCTCCAAGGCTCCTTTTCGTTTAAATAGGCATTGGTTTCCTTTATCAAGTTGAAAATATCCCTACATACTTCGCCAAAATTTAGCTTTTCAATATTTTTTTTAACACCAGCCAAAAAATCATCAAAAGCTTCCTTCAATTTCCCTTCTTTCTTACCTTCAGGTATGGTTGAGCCAAAGTATTTATGGATCATAACTACGCATCTCTGGACTAAATTTCCGAGTTCGTTTGCAAGTTCGTGGTTATGAACCCTTCTCAATTCCTCTATCGAAAAATCGCTATCCTCTTCCAAAGGAACCCTTCTCAAAAGGTACCATCTCAAGGAATCGGAAGGAAACTTTTCCAGCAATTCTAAAGGGTCTATTACATTTCCTAAACTCTTGCTGATTTTTTGTTTGTTTACAGTTAAATGACCGTGAACCAAAAGTTTTTTTGGAAGTTCTAGGTTGGAGGCAAGTAAAATACTCGGCCAAATCACGCTGTGGAACCAGAGGATATCCTTTCCTATAATTTGGATGTCCGGCGGCCATACCTCCTCAAAACCTTTCTCTTTAGCGCCGGTTATGTAATTTACTAAAGCATCGAACCATACATAGGTCACATGGGTTTCATCGAAAGGCAGTTCAATTCCCCAGGAAAGATAGCTCTTAGGTCTTGAGATGCTTATATCTTTTAAACCCTGGCTTTTTATTCTATTGATAATCTCCTTTTTAAACTTGTCCGATAAAAACTCGGTATTCTCCAAAAAGTTTAGCACTTTATCTTCGAAGGCGCTTAATCTAAAAAAATAGCTCTCCATTTCTAACTTTTCTATCTCCTTGTTCGGATGGAGGGGGCATTTTCCGTTAACCAATTCCCTCTCGCTCAAATATTTTTCGCACCCTATGCAGTAATAACCTTCGTACATTCCCTTGTAAATATATCCTTTGTCATAAACCCTTTGCAGAATATCCTGCACAATTTTTTTATGAAAATCCTCTGAAGTCCTTATGAATCGGTCATAGGAAATTCCCAAGCTATCCCAGGCATTTTTAAAGTGCATAGCATTCTCCTCCACCAATTCCTTTATTTCTTTCTTTTTTTCCCTTGCAGTTCTTTCAATCTTCAAACCGTGCTCATCAGTGCCGGTAAGGAAATAAACCTTTTTTCCCAAAAATCTGAATGCCCTAGCTATGGAATCTGCAATTATTTTCTCATAAGCATGACCTATATGCGGCTTATCGTTTACATAATCTATTGCGGTCGTTATGAAAAATATTTTTTCCATAGGCATAAAACAGTTTAAGTAAAAGATTTAAAATAATCTTATGAAAGAAGCTTTGTACTACCAAACTCTGGAAAATAAAAAAGTAAAATGCTGCCTTTGCCCTAGAGGATGCATCATTGAGGAAGGACAAACAGGATTTTGCAGGGTAAGGAAAAATTTAGGAGGAAGGCTTTATTCTCTAGTTTACGGAAAGCCCTGCTCTTTAGCAATAGACCCAATAGAGAAAAAGCCCTTGTTCCATTTCGAGCCGGGCTCTCAATGCCTAAGCATAGCAACTGTTGGATGCAACTTTTCCTGCCTTTTTTGCCAGAATTGGGAGATTTCCCAGCCGAAGGAAATTTTTTGGGAGAAAGAGTTAAAACCAGAAGAGGTAGTTAAAATAGCGATTGAGCACAGGGTTAAAGGAATCTCCTATACCTATACCGAGCCGACAATTTTCTTTGAATTCGCCTTAGATATAATGAAGGAGGCAAGGAAAAAAGGTTTGTACAATGTTTGGGTTTCTAACGGTTATACCAGTTTGGAGGTTGTAAGGGAGGTAGGAAAATATTTAGATGGTATAAACATAGACCTTAAAGGACCGGAGGAATTTTATAGGAAGTATTGCGGAAATGCATCTTTAGAGCCAGTCTTAGAATCCCTAAGGATGTACAAAAAATTGGGAGTCTGGGTTGAGGTTACAATGCTCATCATCCCCGGATTAAATGATAAGGAGGATTGGGTTAAATTTGCCTTTGAATGGATTTCAGAGAATTTGGGAAAGGAAACCCCTCTCCATCTTTCCAGATTCTATCCTAATTTTAAAATGCTCGATATCCCTCCAACTCCGGTCGAGCAGCTAATAAAGCTCAGGGAAAAGGCTATGCAGTATTTAAACCATGTATATCTCGGAAACGTGTGGGATTGGAAGTATGAAAGTAGTTTTTGCCCGACCTGCAATTCTTTGTTAATAAAAAGAGAAGGCTATATTACTGAAATTCTATCTTTAGAATGCAAAAATTGCGGTTATAAACCTAAGATAATTAAACACCGACATTAGGGCGGGATGAGCTTATTATTGAAAAGAACATGAATTGCATAAATCCTAAGAGAATCAAAACCATAATTAAAAACCCCTCCCCTAAAGACATTCTGAAAAATGAACCTATTACCAAAAGTAGGGTTATGCCCAAAGAGGGAACGATTACGGCGAACATCAAATAAAGCATTGCAAAAGGATTCAGTTTTTGTCCGTATCTCCTTATATCTATTATCTGCTCCTGGGAAATTTGGTCGATTATGGTACTTAAAGCTTTTGCTACATCGCTTCCGCTCCTCTCAGCATTTATCAGCTGCCAGAGAACCCTTCTGAAATACTCGCTCGGATTGTTTTCTGCGATTTCCTGCAAAGCTACATCCAAAGGAGCTCCGTAGTTTACCTTGCTTATAGCCTTTTTTATCTGTCTGCTTATCTCTCCGTAATCCTTTGAAATCGTCATCAAAGCATTAAACAAAGGGACTCCAGCCTCCAACTCTATCAACAAATGCCTGGTAGCAAAGATTAAATCCTGCTCTATCCTTTTCACCTTCCTCCTTATTTTTAAGTCAAGGTATTTGAGAAAATAAAGAAAGCTTACAAGAAAGAGAAGAGGAAAGCATAGGAATGGAAGAATAAGGTTTAAGTTTTCTTTTAGGACGAAAACTAAAAAAGGAGCTTCCAGCATTAGAGAAAAAAAGAGAGCATTTTTAAAGCATTGTCTTACAAACTCTTCCGGAGTTTTTTCCAGCTCGGCCTGTCTCAGCTTTACCTTCAGTTTCGGGATCCTGTTTGCCAGCACCAGAAAAAAGTAATCTATCCTCCTCATTTTAATCCGAGTCTTCTCAACAATTCGTCCTTATCCCTATAATAATCGGAAATTATCCTGCTTACTCCTTCCAAATCCCTTATCTCCTTATTCACCATATACTCCAAAACCCTCTTCCTTGTTTCGAGTTCTTTTTCTATTTCTTCATTGGAAAGTCCGGTAAACATTCTCAGCGTTCTCATAAGCGAGGTAGAATCGTTGGCCTTCCTTATACTGTCCGAAATTGGATCCCACCGATACAAAATATTTACATCCCCTTCCTCCGTAACTTCGGCAACCTCAAAGGTCCTTCTAATATTCAATCTTCTGTTTCTAAACTGCACAACTATTAGGGAAATCGCGGGTATCATATTCTTCGGAATGTTTATCGGAGGATTGGTAAGCCTTACTATGGTTTGCTCAGCAGTATCTGCATGAATGGTTCCATAAACACTGTGTCCGGTATGCATGGCTTCAAACATAACCTCAGCTTCCCTCTGCCTTCTCACCTCTCCCACTATTATTCTATCCGGTCTCATCCTAAGAGAATTAACCAATAAATCCAACATTGAAACGCCTCCTTTTCCTTCCGGGTTTGGATTTCTGGTTACCAAAGGTACCCAATGGAGAAAGGAAGGTAGCTGCAACTCCCTTGTATCCTCTATACTTATTATCCTTTGATTCGGCGGGAAAAAAGCAGCGAGCACGTTAAGCATAGAGGTTTTTCCTGAGCCGGTTCCGCCGGCAATCAAAATTGAAAGTTCGTAGTGGATAGCCAACCATAATAATGCGGCCGCCTCTAAGGAAATGGTTCTGTTCTCTATGAATTGGGTTATGGTCCAGGGCGTTCTCGCAAACTTTCTAATGGTTATGGTATTTCCCCTCGTCGAAATTGGGAAAAGGGTTGCGTTTACCCTATCCCCTGTAATTAAATGAGCATCAAGCAAAGGGTTTAATATGGTTATCTGCCTTCCGACCTTTCTTCCTATTTGAGAAGCAAGATTGTAAATTTTGTTTTCTGAGTCGATTATTATGTTTGTTTTTAACCATCCGTGTCTTTTATGATAGACCCATACCGGCTCCTTTGAGTTGTTTATTACAATCTCCTCCAAAAAATTATCATTTAGCAAAAACTCCACCTCTCCAAGTCCAATCGAGTGAAAAAGGAGATAGGTGGAGAGTAAATTCCTCGTTTTTTCCTGCAAGCCCGGAAACTCTTTTTCTAAAAGTATAGAGGTCTTCTTTTTGAACTCTTTTTTTATGTCCGAAATTTTCTCCAAGTTTGAGAGCTCTGCCAGATTTATCTCCAACTTCGTAATCAAATCCTGCTTAATGTCTTCAAGTACTATTCTCGTTGCTTTAGATATTTCGGGAAGCATAAGATTGTAAGTGGGTACATAATCGTCTTCCCTAAATACAACCTCAACCTTTACCTTAATATCGTCAGCATTAAAGGAATAGCTATCTATCACTTTTTTTCCGGCTCTTTCCTCCCCCTTCTTTTTTTCCTTTCTCATAATCTCCTTTCGATTTGCTTTAATTCTTCATCTATTTTCTCAAGCAGGCTTTCATCTGCCAGACCAATGGATTTAATCCTTTTCTCGAGCTCTTTCAGCCTTTTTTCATATTCTTCCAATTCCATTTCCCTATTCTCCAATTTTTTCCCCGCCTCAAGCAACTTCCTTATCACCTTCTCTTCTTCCTTGCATTCCTTCAGAATCTCCCTTCCCCTCAAAATATGTGAATTTATTTCCTCTATCACTTTTTTCAACTCACCCATAATGATTACTATTTTGAATATAAATAAAGGTTTTTTTGATTTAACAGCACGCTCCTTTTTCCGTATTCCCCTACATCTATCTTTACCCTTTTATTTATATCGGCCAAAGCCTCCTCAGCCGAGCCAAATTTTTTAGGCTTTTTCATCAGAGCTTTTCTAATGCTTTCCCTTACCTCCCATACACCTACCGGAATAGCATACTCAGGATAAATTTCCCTTATTATTATTGCGCTCGCCTGCCTTTTTATCCTAAATAAAAACTCAGCAACAGCAAATCTCGCAGCATAATAAGCTCCTGCCTCCTTTTCCGCGTAAGTTTTCCTTCCGAAGGAAAATTCATATTCCCGCTGGATTACGGGCTTTCCCTTTTTTACCCAAAGGCTTTTTGGGAACCATGCCTCAAACATCTCAAAAGAAAAAGGCTTCGGCATGAGTAAAATTTCGAAGTGATTGCCCAAAAACTCATTAGAAAACACCCAATATTCGCCTATTTCCCTTTCCAACCTTATATTCTTAATCAATTCATCCGCCAACATTGAGTCTATAGCCGTAATGCTCCATCTGGTGGGAACAATTTTCCTATTGCTTTCTTTTCCCAATATTCCGGAAGAAAAAATCTTTGAAATTTCCCATACATCCTTTTGAGCATAGGTGTAAAGTAAATATACCGCCTCCCTCGCTTTTAATTCATCCCCTACTATTTTCTCAACCTTTTTACTAATCCTCGGATTGCTCACAATCTCCAACCTTTCTATTATGCCCCTAGGACCATAAGGCTGAACCAAAGGGTCTAAAAATAGGGAAAACCTCGGTTTTTTCCTCAATCTTGCCTCCACATCCACAAAATTTTCGGCAAGGGATACTTCCGCAATTTTTTCTTTAAGTTTATCTTCCTTTCTTACCTCTAATTTCTTACCCAACCCTATTAAAGAATATCTGAGTTTTAAAATTTCCTCTATACTCAATCCGTACCACCTTTTAGGATTATCCACAATTTTTATTAAGTTGTCATCTTCCAAAATTGTTAAGGAAGGTCCCGCATAAACCTTAGGGTATCCTTTTGTACCGACAAAAACAGAGTTCGGAGAAATGCCATAAAGCTCTTCCTTTTCCGGAAGCCTCAGCCCGACTTTTAGCTGGGCTTCCAGCTTTTTTAAAATTGGGCAGTATCCCAATCCGCACAAATTTTTGGTGCCTTTGCAAAGAACACAGAGCTCGCTCTTTATTTTTTCAAACACCTTAATTTTTGATTTCAATATCTCGCACTCTATTTTTTCCATAAGTTATTTCATACCCTCAGCCTCCTTTTCCATTCTCTCCCTTTCCTGAATTGCAAAGCTCTCATTAGATTTCTGGGAAGCGGCAATGATTTCTTGGGCTAAGCATTCCGCAAAACTTTTTTTGTTCCTATGAGTTTTGAAAAAGGCACCCTGCGCAATTTTTCTTAAGGCTAGAAGCAATCTTCTCCTAGGGGAGCATACAGCTCCAATCCTCACTATTATACCTCCCTGCTGTTGAGAAACTGCCTGTTCATAAGGAGCAGCATTTTCTACCGCTTTAATAAAAACCTGCAACGGATTTTGCCTGGTTTTCTTCTCTATTATCTCAAACGCTTTTTTAACTTGATTATAGATGGTATAATACTTGCCGGTACATATGCCGGAGGTCCACTTGTGCTTTTTTCCCTTATGACCGGGAACCATGCAATGGGTTATTAAAAGCTCGATTATATGCTTATCCTTTGTCCTTCCGTAGGTTTTAGGAATTACCATCGGCTTTAGGTTTATATAAGGCCTTAAACTTTCGTCCTCTACCCTTACATTATAGCTATACTTCCCAAATAACTTTATTTCGGCCATAAAAATTAAGGATTTTTAAAATTTTAAATTACCTTCCCGTACCCTATCAGGCACCATCTTCCGGCTATTTGCTTGGATATGGAAATTTTCGTGCCTTCTTTTGCACATATAGGTAGGCTAAGCTTTATCTCAGCCTTCCCACTAGCTACCTTTTCAACCACTCCCAAGCTTCTATTTACCAAACATGATATCATTACCCTGTCACCTTTACTCAGACTAAAATTTTCGAAGAGCCGGTATTCTATTTCTACTTCATTTCTTACAGGCGGCAATTTACCCACATATCCCGCAAGGTTTCCGGCAAGCTTATCGT
>Ga0190308_1000397_pt1 | contig 14182 bp, 17 predicted proteins | sample 48700756_MG_FD_165050 | JGI IMG/M metagenome (GOLD analysis project Ga0190308, IMG submission 165050) | Hydrothermal vent sediment bacterial communities from Southern Trench, Guaymas Basin, Mexico - 4870-07-5-6_MG | ecosystem: Environmental > Aquatic > Marine > Hydrothermal vents > Sediment ...
ACTTGCATTTAAAGTCGGTTTGGCAACAGTCATCTTAGGATATTTGGTTGGTTGCATACTCGCACTTTTCTATATCGGAGCACCTGTAACTCCGATAGGTAGTGCATGATTTTCCTTTTATTTAATTATGCATCTTTTCACCCATAAAACTGCCTTCTTTACATAGTGGTTTTTATCCTTCTCAACCTGTTTTAAAATCTCCAAAATTCTTTGGCGGTTGTCTTTTTCTTTAGCGAGGTTGGTTAAAAGAACCAGAGCAAACCTTCTTTGCCAGGGATTTTTTGATTTAATAAGGGTTTCCGAAAGTTTGAATATCTCTTCCTTCTTTATCTGGATAATTTTCCTTATGCCTTGGGTTGCTAGGGTATCGCATGTTGCCCAGTTATCTATGCTTTTAACAAATTTTTTAAGGAGCTTTAAGGTTTTCTCCGGGTTTTGCTTGCAAATCCTTCCCAAAATTTTTGCCGCAAGCAATTGCTCTTCCAAAATTTTAGATTCCCAAAGTCTTTCAACCAGTTCAAAGCCAGCATAGCTGTATTTTCTAGCGAGTTTGTTTAATAGCGGCACTTTGATACCGTAATACTTACCGGCTGTAGGAATAAATTTGATAGCAGCCTTACTTTCACCCGCATGCTCTTTCAATATCTTCCTAATCTCTGATAGCTCTTTCATAATCAGGTAAAAAATGGGCCCGGAGAGATTTCCAAATTTTTAAGGGGTTCGGAAATAAGGAGGTAGATAAGTTTGTTGGTTTGGAAAAGGGGGGCGAAGTCTTCTCTCAGGGTGCAGGGAAGGATTTCCCGCTTTGAACTCTCGACCTCCGGCTTTTACGCTAGAGCAGAGGAGCCTTTCAAAGGCTCCCGGCCTTATAAGACCGGCGCTCTAACCAGGCTGAGCTACGGGCCCTTACTTAAAACTAAATTTAAAATCTTTAAAAGATTATTATTTTTAAGCTGGGGTGGCCGAGCGGTTAAGGCGCGGGCCTGCTAAGCCCGTTCCCGTAAGGGTGCCTGGGTTCAAATAGGGGCGCCGCACCCGCCCCTACAAAGGGTAAGGCAAGATTTTATATCACGCCTGCTAAAAGCAGGCAAGCTAAGATTTTTGCCTTACCCTTTGATTACCCCTTCCTCACCGAAAGTTCTCCTCTGCACCCCTTAAGATGGTTCCTCCACCTCCTGCAACCAGAGTACTCACCTGCACTCATTCTTATTCCAAGAAGGGGGTTTGGGAAGGGGGCTCCGCCCCCTTCCTAGGAAAATCCCAGCCCCAGCGATATTTTATTTTTTAAGGTTAATATTATTGTGAGTTTCAAATATCTTGTAAGGTTGGAGTTTGAATGCAATGCTCTGGTTGAAAAACCAGATGTAATCGGAGCTATTTTTGGGCAGACAGAGGGAATGCTGGGAAAGGAATTCGACCTTAAAGAGCTCCAAGATTCTCAAAGGATAGGCAGAATAGAGGTCAAAATAGAGAAAAAAGGAAAGAAAACCAAAGGCATCATAGAATTCTCTTCAAATTTATCCTTACCCGAGACGGCAACCTTGGCAGCTACCATAGAAAGCATTGAAAAGATAGGCTTTTCAAATGCAAAAATAAAGTTATTGGAAATTAAGGATTTGAGGGAAGAAAAGAGAAAGTTTATTTTGGAGAGGAGCAAGGAAATACTTGAAGAGTTTTACAGCAAGATGCCGGACATTTATAAAGAAATTCAGAAATTAAAGGAAGAGGCATTAGCAAAGGAAATTGTTGATTATAAAGGGCTAGATGCAGGACCTGAAATGGAAACTTCAGACGAAATTATTTTGGTTGAAGGTAGAGCGGATATTATAAACCTTCTAAGGGCGGGAATAAAAAATACCTTAGCAATAAACGGAGCAAAGATGAATTCAAAGGTGCTAAAGGAAGCTACTGAAGGAAAGATTGTCACAGCCTTTTTGGACGGAGATAGGGCCGGAGATTTAATCCTAAAAAGATTGCAGCAGTTCATTGACATAGATTTTGTTGCAAGGGCTCCTAGGGGGAAGGAGGTTGAAGAGCTTACAAAGAAGGAAATTCTACATTGTTTGAAAAACAGGCAGACTTTTAAGCAAGGAATGAAAAGGAGAGACAGAAATAGGGAAATAGACAGACAAAAGGTTAAGGGGATATTGGATGACCTTTTGGGTACGAGGGCTTGCGTTTTGGTAGATGGGAGGTACAATGTTATCCATAGAATGCCGATAAGCGAGCTTTCCGAGATTTTGGATACTGCCGAACTCGACAATGTTTTTGCGATAGTTATGGATGGAGTTATCTCCGAGGACCTGGCAAAAAAGGTAGCGAAAAAAAGGATTCCTTATCTGATAGGAATAGATAAGGAGTTTAAAATAAAATTGAGGGGGTTGGATGTAATAACCAAGGATGAGTTGGATGAGGGGGAGAAATAGTTTAGATTTGCGCGTATTGTACGATTTAAAAATAGAGGTTAGGGATATGGTTAATAGAGCCAGTAAAATAAAGAGTGACATTGAAAATGGAAAGGAAATAGATACAAGAGATGTGGTTGGTATTTTGGATGAAGCGGAGCATTTTGTTCTTACCAAAAGCATTATTTATGGATTTGACCTTGATTACAGAAAAGAAATAGGGGAAGAGCTTGATAGATATAAAAAAGAAGTTGGAAATGGTCTGGCAAATGAAAACAGAATATATGATGCTGTATGCTATACTTTGGAGCTATTTAAAAAATTTAGAAGGAAATTAAAGGTATGAATGTAGAACTTCTGAAAAAACTTTCTGAAGCGTTTGGAGTTAGCGGGTATGAGGGAGAGGTAATGGAGATAATTAGGAAGGAACTGGAAGGTTTGGTAAATGAAATAGAGATGGACAATTTGGGTAACCTAATAGCACTTAAAAAAGGGGAGGAAGGAAAAAGCAAAATTGCATTGTTTGCACACATGGACGAACCTGGATTGTTTGTAAAGCATGTCGACGATAAAGGCTTTGTTTATCCTGCAGAAACTTCAAGTATAGACCCCGAGATATTACTCGGGCAGGAGGTTTTGATTAAGACTAAGGAAGGTTATGTAAATGGTATAGTCGGTTATAAACCTGTTCATTTACAAACCGAGGAAGAGGCAAAGAAGAAAGTAGAGTACAAAAACATTTTCATAGATGTTGGGGCTAAGGATAAAAAAGAAGCTGAGGAACTCGGGATAGAGCCGGGTATGCCAATTTCCTTCAAACAAAATTTTTCAGAATTCGGAAAAAACTTTATAAAGGGCAAGGCTTTGGATAACAGAATCGGTTGTTACATATTATTACAACTTGCAAAGGAGTTAAAGCTTCCTAGCGATTTGTACTTTGTTTTTTCGGTGCAGGAAGAGGTCGGTTTAAAAGGGGCAAAAGTCTCCGCCTATAAATTAAATCCGGATTTTGCCTTGGTCTTTGATGTCTCGCCTGCAGGAGGAACTCCTGGAATTGAAGAAAAGGAATGCTCTATTTTTTTAGGCAAGGGACCTACCATAACAGCTATTGAAGCGAGCGGCAGGGGGGTTATAATTCCGGAGGATGTAAAAAACGGGATTGTTGAAGTTGCAAGGAAGGAGAAAATACCATACCAAATAGAGGCTATTGCCGGAGGAATGAGCGATGCCACCATAGTTCAACTAACCAGAGAAGGAATAAGGGTTGGAGGCATAGGTGTTCCCTGCAGGTACATTCATAGCCCTATCGAAATTGCGAGCAGGGAAGATTTAGAAAATGCAATAAAGTTGGCAAAGGCGTTTTTGGAAGGGCTAAAGTAAACTGCCACCCCGAGTGGCTTTATGCCTTCATCGTGGCTGGTGCTTAGGCGAGGGCTGGTTTACGCAGCCCATAACTTTAAGGACATAGCCTTAGAGCTATCCAGCTTAAGACCTTAAGGACCTCATCACCAGAAACCTTCCGGTTAGGCTTAAAATATTTTTTATGAAAATATTCATTACCGGCAATCCAGGAATAGGAAAAACAACTGTAATTAAAAAGGTAATTGAAAAGCTCGGAAAAGGGGTTATAGGATTTTACACCGAGGAAATCAGAAAGGAAGGGAAAAGGATAGGTTTTGAGATGGTTGAGATTCCTTCCAATACTAGATACCTCTTTGCATCAACCGAGAAAATAGGCAATGTAAGATTCGGCAAGTATTATTTAAACCTAAAGCCTCTGGAAAGGGTTATAGAAGAAATAGAGAAGGAAGAAGGTAGGGAAAACATCATAATCATCGATGAAATAGGGAGGATGGAATTTTTCTCTAGAAAATTTAGAGATTTCATCAAAAATCTTCTAAACTCAAATAAAACTTTGGTAGCAACCTTGCACAGGAGTTACAAAAAAGAATTCGGGAAGTACGGAAAAATCTTCGAGGTTACGAAGGAAAATAGGGATTTTCTGCCAGAAAGGATAGTCGAAATTCTGACTAAAGGTGGCATGCAAGGTGGGAAGGTAGATAAGGTTTAATTTTCTCCTTTAAATCCTGCAAGACGTTCATGAAGTTAATAAATGCATCGTAAGGAGTTGCGAGATGGGAGAAATATTTGTGCACATCTCCGTCAGCCCAGTGCTTAGTGCACATGTAATAAAGATGGTCTGAAATTGAAAGATACCTCCAAATTCTCAAAAACTTTTCTCTTTTCTCTTCATCTGGAATAGCCTTTATGAACGAATAAACCTTCTTAAGCTCTTCAAACGCAACCCTCTGCATATCGTTGCCCAACCATGCACTTGTATCCCTCTCCATGTCGGCCCAGGATATAGGGTAGGGAACATCATATATTCCAACGGGCTTGTATTTCCTTACAACCTCTGAAGGTAAGGAAAAGTTTAAATGCTCGTATTTCAAAACTTCTTTCGGAAGATGCATCAAAAACTCAAAAATCCCTGTTTCCTGCCATTGGTGCTCTCCAAAGGTTTCATAGTCCATATACAAGTTTATCACCTGACCTTCGGATGCAGCTAGCCAGGAAGCGTATTTGTCGGCTGTTAAAGGCCATTCGTTCCACCATCTTGCAGAGAAGCGATAGGAAACATCATCACTCAGCCTATAATTCCTCAGCAAAACCGAAATAGCACAGTTCGGAGGTTTGTAAATATAATTAGGGGACCTCCAACCCAATATAGGATCCCAACCTTCGGTATAAATCCCTATGTAACCCATTTTATAAGCTAGCTCTGCAATCTCGTTTGAATACAAAGCCTCTGTATTCCTAAAAAGTACCGGAGACTTTTTGAACAATTTCCCGATTACCTCTTTATGCATCCCAACCTGCTCAAAAAATTCTTCCTTGTTGGGAAATAAAGATACGAGGGAATGGTAGTATGTTTCGCTTACGACCTCAACCTTTTTATGGGATAATAATTGCTTGAAAGATTCTAAAACTTCCGGATGAAATAGTTCTGCCTGCTCCAAAAATGTTCCGGTAATGGAAAAAGCCAATTTAATATCATAATTATCCAATAGGTCCAACATAATTTTGTTTGTAGGAAGGTAGCATTTGTAGGCAACCTTTAGGAAAATTTGCCGATTTTTTTCATAGTCAAAATAGTCGGTTTGAGCATAATTACCAATCATAAAAACAGAAAATCTTCTCAACCTTATTGGTTGGTGGACATGGAAGGTTACCGTTATATCCATGCTCTGCTTATTCATTCAGGGAGTAATGCCTTTTTTTGCCGTGATATTCTATTCTGATTTTATTCTCCCTTGCCAACCAACCCAAACCTGCCATTGCCTCCTCCCTGGATAAAGACGCTAATTTAGCGATTTCGCCAACCGTTAAATTACCGTTCTCCTTAAGGGTGCTCCATACCTTTCCAGCTAAAACCCCAAAAACCTCTTCCACATTTACCATAAAAATAATTTATTGATTATATAAAAAGTTTTTTATGAAGGGAATATCCTTAGGCATAAATGTTGTAATCCTGCTGGTAATTGCGGTTATAATCCTAATTGTCAGTATTTTACTATTTATCCAAGGTACTAAATTACCGATAAATATGAGTGAAACCCAGGCAGGCTTAAGCTCTGAATGCCTTAGATGGAGCAGCTTTGGTTATAATGCCTCTATCTTTACTAAGGAAAATTTCAGTGCTTTGTATACAAGGTTTTCCGGAGATTATAATAAGGCTTTGCTGTATTGTCAGACTTTGAAGGCTAAATAAATTGCTACAAACTTCGGCAAATCTTTTCCATTCTTTTTACCTCGCTCTTTAAAGGCTTTATGCTTTTCTCCTCCAGAATTTTTTTAAGTTCCTCTTTTCCTATTTCTCTGTATCCAATTCCTTCGGAATGATAGGCCGAGGCATCTATGGGTATAAAGGTTTTAAACTTCAGTTTTCCATTATATTCCTCTGGAGGCTGACCTATCAGATATACCTCTTCATCTATCCGCTTCCATAATGCACAATATTCAATCCCTACCATAATATTCTGAAAATTTAAAAAGACTTATTAAATTTCCGATTCCGTCCCGAAAGCTTCTGAGCTTTTTCCTTCCCGCTCTTTTCCTGTAGGAAACAGGAACTTCTTTGGCTTTTCCCTTGGTAAAGGCAAGTATTTTTATTTCCTGGGAAAAAGCCATTCCGTCGCTTAGCCCTTCCAACTTTATTTTCCTTAGGAATTCTCTTCTGAATACCCACATTCCCGATTGAGAATCCTTAACCCTTACTCCGAAAAGAATAAAGGTAAAAAAGGTTAGTATAAGGTTTCCTATTTTGTGCAGGAAGGGCATGGCTCCTTTTTCCATTTTTGCAAATCGATTGGTTGTTATGAAATCTAAATTTTCCTTTTCCAAAATTTTCAGGAGTTTAGGTACCTCGGAAAAAGGATAGCTGCAATCAGCATCTCCAGTCACAATTATCCTACCTTTAGCCTTTTTAAATCCCGTTTTGTAGGCCCTTCCGTACCCTTTCCTCTCCTCCCTTATTACCGTCGCTCCCAACCTTCTCGCAATTTCATCAGTTTGGTCGGTAGAGTTGCTGACAATCAAAATTTCATATTTTTCCCTAACTTTTTCCATAGTCCTCTTAATTTCTCCAATCACTTTCCCTATGCTTTCTTCTTCGTTGCAGGCAGGGATAACAAAGGATATCATTAAATTTTCTTCCTTTTTGTTATTTTAAAAACCCTTTCCTCGAATAAGCCCAGAGAAATGCTTTTATGATGCCAATCTTCGTTCAAATGCTTTCCAACCAAAGTCAAATTGTAATTTTGGAGCAGAGTATTTAAAAATAGCCTGCAAGGGTCATAGGCAAAGCCTGTCTCTATAATATAAACACTTCTATTCTCTTCCAACCAGGAATCCATTCTTTCAAAAAACTCATCCATTTTTACTTGATTGCAGGTTGAAGGAAAGCTAGTAATGCTTCTGTTCGTGCTTTCCAAATAGTACCTCAAAAATATTCCTTCATCCTTTGCCAGAATAACCGCATTCTCTTCGGTTATATTTTTTAAATACATGGCGAATTCTTTTTGCATGTTGTGGCTATGTCTGAATTCCAAAATGGGGTATATAGGATACACCGTCCAAAATATAAGGATTGCCAGGATTGTCAAACCAAGATATTTTCTAAATTGCTCGATTTTATGAATAGAAAAACCAATAACAAAAAATAAAGGTAAAGAAGGCAAAATTAGATATCTGGGCGAAACTGAGCTGAGATTACCGAAATACAGTGTTAGCAGGATAACCCATACTACCGAAAAAAAACAGATGAATTTTTTCTCTTTAAAGATAAAATATATGCCTAAGATTCCCAAGGCTATTCCCAAGTATGTCAAAGATTTAACCATCCATGAAATTGAAAGGGTTAGAAGAGGTGTAAATAATCCCATCCATTTTGCCTGATAGGGATTTGAAATTACCTCTATAAATCTTGAAATTCCAGAATTTAAAAACATCGGAAGATAAAATGCCGTTACTGTTAATATTGCCGGAAATACGGAAAATACAAATTTGTCTATAGTAAAGGCATTTTTAAAGACTATCAGCTTATTCTTTTTTAGTCTGGAATTCCAAGATACATACACAAAAAGATAAGGAAAAACTGTCCATAAGGTAGAAAATCTCGTGCATACAGCCAAACCTAAAAATACAGAAGAGTATACCAAGTATTTTACATTTTTTGCTCTAAGATGCCGAAACAAAAAATAGAAAGATGATATTACAAATAGTAATGCAAATGCATGGTCTAATCTACCGTAAGTTGTTACCGAGAAAAAAGGAGGAAAAAATGAAAAAATTAAAGCTGAAAAAAGCGCTATTTTTTTATTTTTGAAAAGAAAGTCCACAAAAATAAAAAAAGCAAGCGTCGCCAGAGATGCTCCGATAACTGTAATTATCAAAACAGCTTTTATCCCGTCAGCTAAAAAGAAACCAAAAATAAGCTGCGAAAATGCCGATAAAATAACTGTAAGCGGATACCCAACTCCGTGAGCGTAGTGTAAAGAGCCCGTTTCCAGAGTTTTCTTTCCGGCAATTACATAATCCAATGTATCGTAATGAAAGGGTCCCTTACTAATAAATGCAAATCTCGGAATTGCGGCAATAGCAAAGATTCCAACTAAAAGCAAAATTTTAGATGATGGTATTCTTTCTGCCCCCATAAAAATAATGGATAAAATAATAAGATTTTAAATTATGGTACAGTTTTCCTTGGTTCTGCCAGTTCATAACCAGGCCTGTTTCTTAAAAAGAAATTTACCGATAATAAAGAGGAAGCTCGATAAGTTAGGGATTGATTACGAGATAATTATCGCTGAAGACGGAAGCACGGATCAAAGCTACAAAATTGAATTTGTAGAGAAAAATAATTTGAATGTTTCGTGGCTTTTCATTTATCAGTGGGATTTGGAAGTTATGGGAGTTAATGAATCATGGAATTACATAAAGAATAACTTCCGACCTGTTCAGATTGCATTTATTAGGCAGGGAGAAAAATTTTCTCCAGTTTATTTGTTATTAAAGAAGGGCGGAAGTTTTAATGAAACATTATTAAATCAAAAAATCCAGGAAAAAATTAACAAAAACGAAGTAGGAATAAAAGAGTATGAACTCTCTTACGGAAAAGTTTATTTATATTATCTGAACTTTGAATAAATTATGACTTTAACATCAACCGAAAAATATTTGTTATTGATTGTGACTATAATTGGGTTTTGTATAATTAACTATCCTCAAAAATTCCAATTGCCGGTAGGTCAAACCGATATGGCGCATCTTTATTCTTTTGTACAGGCATTTGATGAAAAAAGATGTTTATTTTGCGAATCTCCAGCTTACGCTAAATGGAAAGCTCAAGAAGTAACCCAAATACGGAATTATCCCATAATTCCTCTTTTTTTCTTTTGGACACTTTCGAAAATATTCGATGATATTATTTTACTGAATGGTTTATTTCTTTCTATTTTGTATACCGTTCTTATTGTTTATTCTTACTTACTTGTAAAGAAAATCACTAACGCTGTAAGAATAGCTGCTATTTTTATACTACTATATTTCCTAAACTTTAGGTTCATCTATATAGGGACGGTTGGTATGTTGCCGTATCTTTTGGCGTTCGTATTTATGTTCCCTTCTCTCTATTATTTCTTAAATTACATTCAAGATTACTCAAAAAGAAATTTTCTGTTATGTCTTATTTTCTCTTCTCTTTCATTCTTTTCACACTTTGTTATAGGCATATCCTTACTTCTAACCCAAATTTTTCTTTATTTTGGCTTTCTTTTTGAGAGACATAAACTAAGAACAAACATAAAGGTTTCCTTTTCTAAATGTAATGTTAATTTCCGAGTATTAATATTATTCCTTATTTTTGTTGTTATTGCTATCACAAATTATTTTCTCTTTATTTACACTCCTCTACGGGAAGGATGGATAGACAAATGGATTTCTTGGCTATCTTCATATTTTATAGGATTGCAGCTTGCATGGAAGTATCCATTTATTTTTGATGGTCCTATACTCGTAATTTTAGGATTTTTAGGATTTTTAAATGCTTTATATAAATCTGAGTGGAAAATAGTTTTCCTATCAATGTCGACCATTTTTATATTACTTACGCCGCATTTTCTCTTTGGGCCGACCAAGCTAAGTAATTACATCTATAGATATTATATTTTTCTCAGTTTTCTATTATTCTTTCTTTCTGCATATATTTTGCCAGATATCAAAAAATATTTTGGAAATGTAATTTTCGCTGTTTGCATTTTGAGTATTTTGGTGGTTCCTATTTCTGAAATCACCTATTTCTATATGAAGATGGAACCTGCAATGACCGAAGAGGAATTTTACTTGGCTAAAGAGTTAAGAGAAACGCAAAATCAGAGTGTATTATTTATAAATAAGATAAATGAAAAAGGCACTTTTAGAGAATTTAAATGGATTCTTGCTTTTTCAAGAATAAAAAATTTCTCTGTAATTTACGATGAATCCAAAGTTTATAATTTAAGTCGTAATTTTTCTAAAGTAGTCTTACTTACAGACAGCAAAGTAGAAATTATCAGGTAGGAATATTTAGTAAGGATCCCATTCTCTAACTTCTTTGTACTTAGGAAATTCTCCATATCTATAACTCTCAAAGAGCTTACCCCATTCTGTTTTTTTAAACTTCCAAATTCTGTATTTTCCGATTGTTGGATACCAGAGGAAATCATGATATATCTTTGAAGCTAAGATGAAAAGTTTAAAAATAGGGGAATGGAAAAGCAGATGATGGAGCCATTTTATGTTTGCAGTGCCTTTCCTCAAAATCTGATCCCAAGCTATAATCGGACTTTTCTTCACTTTAAATCCGAAATTTATATTTAGCAATTCTTTTTTACTTAATCCCAAAATTTCGATTTGATTAATATCTGCTATGCCCAATCCTTTTTCATGGGCGATTTTCAAATAAGGTATTTGCATAGGGTCAAAGCCCATGATTTTGGCTGCAACGCTATCTATTGCAACCTGATCTTCACTTGCTAAAATTAAATTTCCTATAAACGGTTTCATTGTTCTCGGACCAGCTCCATTTCCGCAAACCGTACCATCCATCAAAGCAAAAATTGAGCTATGGATTTCCTTTTGGATTGTCAGTAAATCGATCAAAATTTCATGAATTTTTTTGTGGGCATGATGCCTATACTTAGGTATCAAACCGCCAAATGCATCTTTCATTGCACCCGTTGTTATAGTATGACCGTGCGTTTTTAAAGTTGGTAAATGGATTATATTTGAATCAAAAAACATTTTTGGAATTAAGATTTTATCAAATATATCATACATGACAAGCATATTTCCCTTTGGTTTGTACTCAACCCATTCTACATTTGTCAAAGGTTCAAAGTTTACATTATATTTTTCAAAGATGGGCAGCCATTTGTTATAAAAGGCGCCTTTCCATGGATGAGTAACTACGGTTTGATTCTCGGTAGCTATAACATCGTTATACTTTTTCTCTCTTAAAAATTTCAGGATGGCTTCAAGCTGCCAAGGTTGGGTTGAGCAGGCAGGAAAATACAAAGTCCAGGAAAGGTTTAGCTTTACAATTGTTTTTTTATCTTTTTTTATTATTTTTTCCGCCTCTATTATTTCCAACAATTTTAGATAATCCTTTATTATCGAATTAGGAGAGGTTTTTAGAATAGCCACTTTTGATGTCATAATTTTATATTTTTAAAATTTTAATAGCAACCTTATTTAATGAATCCATACTTACAAATAATTAGGCCGTGGCAGTGGTATAAGAATTTATTAATTTTTATAGCCCTCCTTTTTTCTGGAAATTTATTTAATTTCCTGCTATATCCGAAATTAATTATTGGCTTTTTCTTACTATGCTTTATTTCTGGAGCTAATTACATTTTGAACGATCTGAAGGATTTGGAGAGAGATAAAAAAGACCCAGAAAAAAGAAAGAGACCTTTGCCTTCAGGCAAAATAACTAAACTCAAAGCAATTTTTTATTTCTTTTTCCTTTTGACTTTCTCTTTAGGATTTTCGCTTATTTTAGATTTTTACTTTTTTCTGTCAGTTCTATCATTATTTGTTTTAAGCACCTTCTATTCTTTGTATCTGAAAAATATCCCTATTGTAGATATTCTTATTATCTCAATAAATTTTGTTGTTAGGGCGGTATCTGGTTGTTTTTTGATAAATGTTGGGATATCCTTTTGGTTGGTTTTATGCACTTTTTTGCTCGCTTTACTTTTAGCAACATCAAAAAGGAAAGGAGAAATTTCTGCCTTAGGAAGGAAAGGAAGGGAGCATAGAAAGGTTTTAGACATTTATTCAAAGGACTTTTTAGATATGCTTTTAATTATTTCCGCTTCTTCCCTTTTACTTTCATATGGAATGTATTGCTTCTTAGCTTATCCGGAGTTTCCTTCCTATCTAAAAATGTTCCTCTCTTTTCCAATAGCATCTTTTCTTATATTTAGATATTTGCTTCTGGTTTTTTCAGAAAATATAGGGAAAGAACCAGGAAGAAGTTTAAAAGACAGACAAATGCTCATCGGAATTATTTTATGGATTATTGCTGTTATCTTTTCTCTTTACTTTTGATTTTAAATACAAAAAAAGCAATAATACCTATGAAAACGGCAAACCATAAAGTGCATAATCTGATGACCAAGCTTATTCCTATACTTAAGCTTTTCTCTATTCCTAAATAACTTAACAAACCTGCGAGTGAAGCTTCTGTTATACCCAAACCACCGGGTAGCATAAGTACAGCTCCTGCAATAGACGAAAAAGAATATACGAAGATGGCATGTATTAGTGGAAGAGATTGTTTAAAGAGTTTTATAGTTAAAAATAGACCCAAACATTCAAAAAACCAGGCAGGAATACCAAAAAGGAGTCCAATCAATATATTTTCTGCAGATAAGCTTTTTTTAAGATTTTTATGAAAATCACCCATTTTTTTATATCTGAATTTTTTTGATAGGAAAAGCAATAAGGTGGATTCCACTTTTTTACTTTTTATGGTGAGTATGCTCGCAATAACCAAAAAAATTAAAATTGCAGAGCTTGTAAAATAACTGCTAAAGAAAAAGTGAGAAGACAATAAGATTAATACGAGCATGCTGAGGAAATCGGTTAATCTTTCAAGTATGATTATTGGTAAGGTTTTTCTTATAGGCAATTTGTAGTGGTCCTTTAATATAAAACATTTCACTACTTCACCAACTTTTCCAGGGGACAAAGTCATAGAATTGCCCAATAGAAAGATAAGCACACTATCGCTTATTTTTAGTGAGCATACACGGGAGACGTAATAGTGCCATCTAAAGAATCTAAAGATAAGATTTAAAGTGGTTAATGCCAAGATTAAAAATAATAAAGATATGTCTATATCCAAAAGCGCTTTTTCTAAGCTCATTAAATCTCCGTATAGGATCATCAAGGCATATACTAAAACGGAGAAAAAAATGATAGTTATGATAGACTTTACCTGCATAGATAATCCTTATATTTTTAACATAAATTGAAGACCAAAAAGCCGATGAGCCCTAAAATAGCGTCCATCACCCAAATCCCCAAGGAATAGGAAACAGCTTTTTCAGCTGTGATTCCGGCAAGACCCAAAGTAATAATTGCTACCCCTTCTCTGGTTCCGAACCCTGAAAAAGAAAACGGAATTGATTGGATGAGCAGAATAAAAGGGACTGCAAAGCAAATGAAGAAAAAGGGGAGGTTTAGGTTAAACGCTAAGGAAAGAAAGTAATACTGGGTGAAAACAAAGAGCCATGCCAGTAAGGTGAGAATTACATTTTCCAAAAGCTCTTTAGCTCTAATTTCCTTGTACGCTTTGTAAATATCTGCAAAATGTTTTTCAGCTTTTTCCCTATATTTCTCCGGAACAAACAGTAAGAAGCCAGGTTTTAAAATTTTTTTGGCAAGCGCTTCACTCCTTGCAACTGAAAGTGTAAGGATTAAAGCTATTATCAAGAAGCATACAAGAAGAATAAGGTTAGAAGAACCGAACAAAACTATTGCACCCAACATTCCCAAGAAAAGCAAGGAAAGAATATCTATAACCCTATCCAGAAATACTGTTAGGAAGCCCTTTCCGATGCTCAAATCCTTCCTCAAAAAATATGCTTTGGAAAAGTCTCCAAGCCTACCGGGAGTAAAAATGCCTATCCCAAAACCGGACCACCAAACCTTCAAAAGTTTCGGAA
>Ga0190308_1000398_pt1 | contig 14176 bp, 14 predicted proteins | sample 48700756_MG_FD_165050 | JGI IMG/M metagenome (GOLD analysis project Ga0190308, IMG submission 165050) | Hydrothermal vent sediment bacterial communities from Southern Trench, Guaymas Basin, Mexico - 4870-07-5-6_MG | ecosystem: Environmental > Aquatic > Marine > Hydrothermal vents > Sediment ...
ATGGATAATTATTCAAGCGGCGGCTGGTATAATACAACTATTATGAACAAGTTAACATATATTCTGCCAAAGCCAGGATGATAATACCATGCACCTTCCGATATGGGTCCATAGAATATTTCATCATTTTGCGGTTCAACGTAAACCAATCCTTCCTTACACCTAATCGCGTTAAAGGCATGGTTAAATTCTTTTCCATCAGCAGTTTTTCCTAAAACGGCTACAACGCCCATGTCCCAATGGTTAAGCTTAGCATGTATCGAAAGCATAACTGCAAAGTCCCCACATACAAAATTAGGGTACGTATAATTAATCTTGTCAGTTTCATCCCTTTCCAGCCAACTCCTAAGCTCATCGATAGATGGCGCTTCGGTCTCATTTGAAAGTAAAGGTTTGTAAACTGCAAAATAAAGCCTTTCAAATTCACTTTTAACCTCTGAATAGTTTGCCAAAAGTATCTATCTGGTAGCGTTTGACAAATTTTCATATTTGCTTCTTAACTCAAATGTTTGCCACTCAAGATCCGTGTAATTTTGAAAAGCTTCCAATAAGTTAAATTAAGAGAGGCATAATCCAAGGTTAGCCTAACATAATCGGCTAAAACCTTTTGATACTGCTCCGTTAGAGCCGTGTAGTTTTGCGATAATGTAACATATGATTGATTAAGCGTCTTAAACTCTTCAAGCAAAAGCTCATGTGACGAAAGGAGCCTTCTATAATTCTGCAGAAGCTCCATATTTTGGCTTTCAAGCTTCTGCACCAGCCAAGTCGCTGAGTCATAATTAGCCTTAAACTTCGCATTTTCAACTTGAACAAAAATGTCATGACATCCAATTGACACGGTTACAATTAACAGAGCGATTATAACTGCTGTTTTAAAATTTTCAGCCCGCATAGTTTCCACCTCTTTTAAATTAAGATAGCCGTTTCTCTAAAGTTTCGAATACTTAATAAGTGTTGAACGCGAAAATTTCAGTTTCAGTCTTCGCAACCCTTTGTCGGCGCTGGTTTTTTCAAAATTTTAGATTTTAAACAACCTCGACACTAAACTAAAGTATCTTCTATATTATAACTCCATCATCCTTATTTGCTTCCTTTTAAATTTAAGGTAGTAGGTGGAACTCGTTGAGCGGAAATAGAGAAGCCTTAAACGCCGTATTAACGGCTTTGAAAAGGATTGAATCTCAGCTCGAGAAAATTCTTGAAGGCGAAGGGCTAAGCGATGAGAGTCGCCAAAATCTTGAAGACATAAGGGTTAACCTTTCAAACATGGAAGATAAACTTTTCAGAATTTTGGGCTCCGGTTCAAGCAGCATAGAGCAAAAAACCAAGAAAATTGTGCACGAATACGCGCGTGGACCTCCACTAATTGTAAGATGCAAAAATTGGGAGGATTTTAAAGCTCAAGCAACAGGCCCCGAAGCAATCTCATTCCTTTATAGACCAGAGGATAAAGCATTCCAAGTTGACGCCTTGAAAAATGGCAGAATTTACACGTTCAGCGGCCCAATTCCAAGCGACGTCATCCTTCTAAAATCTTGGCTGGCAAAATCGCTTAACACAGACGAATCAAGGATTGTGGAAGGTGTCCTTGCAATAGGGTAAACCTAAACCTCAATTATGTCATTTGCTTTATACGCCCAGCTTACCCAGCAGAACATATTGGGACGCCATAGGCCTTGCAGCCCTCCTCTTTAGAAGATAGTAAAGCAGGATTATAATTAGAAATGTCGCCAACCCGACTATAAGAGGAAGAATTAATATATATAGTGAAGCAACGAAAACCCTTTTTAAAGTTATTTTCCCATCTACAAACACGTTATTAGCAATGTCTGTCTCATCCTTCACAGGCTCGGCATAAGCCTTAAGCGTATAATTACCCTCAACAACATTAGACGTATCCCACTCAAAGACAATCAACCTTTCAACCCCTGGCGAGAGATCAGAAACTAAAACTTTACCAATAACATTTGAGTCATAATACAATGTTAGGTTGAAGCTTTCCGTAGCGTTTCCAAGATTCTTCACCGTTACGGTTATGCTCAATTTCTGTCCAGAACAGGCAATGTAGCTACTTGGATGAAGAGATGTCACAGCCACGTCATGAAAATAATGCTTCGATGGACTCAAAACTGACAATACGCCATACACGAATACATTGTTTTCAACATTCACTTCACCGGTAACATTCTCAGCTCTGGCCCAAACAACATATCGTCCAGCTTCCAAGCTGACTTTCCACTCAAAGCTTAAAAGTCTGCTATTGCCAGCCCTTAAATCAACCAGACAGGCCCAAACAGCGCTCGTATTTGCATAAACAGTTAAACGAAAAGTTTCATCATAATCCCCAACATTCACAACATTAACATAAACCATCAAATCCTCGCCGCTAAAAACATGACTTTTAGAAATGCTCAACGAATTAACCGCCACATCATGCTTCTTGACGGGTGCCTGCGGAGCCCTAACCCACACCTTCCCATCAACAAACTGATTATCAGCCACATTTTCCTCACCCTCCAGAGGCGGTATAACCGCTTTAATAGTATAATTGCCCTCCAAAACATTCGACGTATCCCAAACATAAAACAAAGTTACATTAGCTCCCGGAGCAAGGGAGCCCACTTTTAAAATAGCTAATGGAAAACTATTGCGGTAAATGGTTACATTGAAAGACTCCGGTTCTGTTCCAAAGTTTTTGATGCATAATGTAATATTGACGGGCTGGCCCGCTTCAACCTGCAGGGGCTCAGCGTTCAAAGATGTTATTGCCACATCGTGGACTATGTTAGGAAGCGATGGCAAAACAGTTAGTGGTCCAACTTTTAATACATTGTCTTCCACTTCGATTTCCCCTTCAACAGGGACGGCCACTCCGGTCACCATGTAATTTCCCTCAGGAGCACCTGCTGTGTTCCAAAGGAAATAAATGCACGTAGCTTTGAGCGGCGGAAGCGAATCCACATATTTTTCCATCAAAAAAGTTTGGTTATAAAAAACTTTAACATGGAACGATTCAGTATAGTTGCCCTTGTTCTCTACACAAATCCCTATCTTTACGGTTTCTCCAGCTCTCACAATGTTACTTGACAACGAAATCGAAGATATGGCTATGTCTCTTGTGACAATTTGAAAAGTTGTGGAATATTGGGGACCATATGGAGCCCCACCCTGAATTGGCGGGGCCGTATAAGCGTTAACATGTACCGTGGCATCTCCAATTCTTGAGTTTGGCGGAATCTGGCATGCAAGTGTCTGTAAATTGTTTTGACCCGGAGTCAAAGTTTGTTCAAACTCAACGTGGATAATGGAAGTTGCCGAAGCGTCAATAACATCCACAGTGAAGAAAACATATTTTGAAGTTAACCCAGTGTTTTCAGCTGTTATACTAAAGATTATGCTTTCCGCTCGTAAAAACGTAGTTTGCGGGTTCAGCCTAGAATCTAGCATGTCAACACTTAATATTCTAACCCCATAGTCGACCCTAAACGTTAAGGTATCGTTTACCACAACCCCTGCTATATCGACGGTAGCTATTGCGAACCATTCCCCAACAACAATACATTCATCCCCATTTATTGGAGCAGGTATGCGAAACGATACACTTGCTATTCCACTCTCGTTTGTAGCTGATGAAAGAATAATTATGATAGGATCGTTAATGGCTGGCGGGCTTGGGCCTTCTATCTGGAAGGCTACTAACATATTTTGTATTGGGGCTCCGTTATATGTTACAAGGGCATATAAAATTACTTCCTCTTGAGGTTGAAACGAGTCGCTTGGCTGATTTGAACCTTTCCCATCGAACGGCAATTTTTGTGTGAAGAGGTCTACGTTCCTTCCTTTTTCACCGTATACGGTGGATGCTAATAAAAAAGTTGCAGCTATTTGAAGGAATATTAAAGATATAAGAAATAAACATTTTTTTATTTTCACACTCATTCCAATACCCTCAGGGGGCGATTATTAAGAGCCAGTTTGCTATCGAATATACATAAATGATAATTATTGCTACATACACGCTGATTGGCACAGCGATAGCGGCCAAAGTCGAGAATTCTCCTTCGGGTTTAATTCTTTCAGACAGCTTTTTCGTTGCAAATAATATTGCACAGATTGTTAAGAAAAATATTGGAGAGGCTATGTATGGTGTTATAAACTGGGAGAGCAATGCAATATATATGTTTGGCTCCATATATGGAGAGTATCGCAAATAGCTTATTAAACGCAGTATTTCTTCAATTAGCACCAATGTAAAGGTGAATGTAAAGAGGTTTTTCCGGAAATTTAAGATTTTGGGCGAGTATAGCCACGATTCTAAAACTTCTTCTTTGACCGGGGGTTTTTTAACTTGTGTTGGCTTGGTTAGTACGCCTATGCCTAGGCCCATTTGCTGGTAGACTTGGCAGTTGTGGGATTTTGGATCCCTATGTTCCATGCAGTAAAATTCTTTGCAGTAGGGGCAAATGTAGGCTACGTAGACTTCTTTTTGGCAATATTTACACTGCATTTTCGAATAGCCCCTTGAAATTGTTTGAGTGAATTATGGTAAGCTTCCGGTTAGCCGACCCATTAACGCTGACCATAGGGGCATATAGGCTGTGCACTCTATCTTTGCCAAGAGTTCCTGATACCTTATTGTGACGGCCATCGTGAGGCTTGCAAAACCCATGTTTAATGTTCTCTGCGTGTCTCTGTAATTTATTAGTACTTTGCCTAATAGAATCTTGCATGTTGTCACGTTGGCTGCTGTTTCAGTAGCTGTAATACTTGCGTAGTCGGCTGAGACATGAAGCTGTATGCTGCCATCGGTATAATTTAAACCGAACTTTGACATGGTGAAGTTTACAAGCCCTATGTATGGCAGTATATCCTTCACCGGGTCTATAGAAACCTGTGTGGCTAAAACCCTTACTGGAACAGGTATTTGCATGACTGAGGCCAAAATCAATGTTGCAATCATTGTTGTTGTTCCAATGCGCCACTTCCAGCTGCCGCCTCCATGTCTTACACGTGATGCAGGTTTTGTGATCGGCGGCTTTCTTGCTTTTATTTGGGTAGTTTGGGCTGGAACGTGACCGCACGCTAGGCATCTGTAGTAAACTTCGTTCATGAAGCCGTCTTGATCTCTTCTGCATAACAACCACATATCTTCATTGCATTTAGGACATTTCACTCTTTCTCCCTCTCCGCTGTGATAAAATTGCTTATTCTCTTATTTAACTAATTATGTAAAATAATTCTATATTCTTCCTAAGGAAATATTGTGTCATATGAAATACGAAAATGTCATTCACGCTTCGGCATTACATGTCTATAATATATTTCCGATGCCGCGATGCATGTGGCTATTCCATTAATCAGCAACATGATTTCAAGGCTTGCAATCAACGGATTATTTTCAAATGTAACAACCCTTATCTGGCTGAAGTTCAAGCAAAGAATGAACAAGAGAACAGTTGATGCAGCTATTGCTGTTGCGATTCCAATACAGAAGAACACAAACCTTATCAGATTCCGGTTCATGATGGCAAGAGATGTCCAAAAGTTTTTAATAAGCTTTATGAATGTTAAACACTTATTTCAAATTCTATTGCCGTAGAAAAAAGAGGGAAGATTTAAGCGTACAACTTTCTGAATATGAGTATGGCTGCTATTATGGCGGATATGGCTGCTATTAGCGAGAGCGCTAGGTTCGTGGGTTGAAGTCCTGTCTCTATTTTTATGGAGTCAATTGTTGTGTAGATTTTACCTACTTGGGTCTCTATTGTAACTGTTTTTCCTTTGATTTCGCTGATTTGTCCTTGAATGTCAAAGTCTAAACGTGTTTTTATAAGAGCGATGTTTTGCCCTGTTAATGTTATTTCGTCGATTATGCTGTCCAGTTTCGCAGATATTGTTCCAAGAGTTATTCCTGCAAAGCCTTCGTTTATTTTTAATTCAAGCGTTGCGATGCCATCTTTTATTTCTTTTATTTCCGTCTCGACATTTGATAGGTCTAGTTCTATTTGTCCTACTGTTGTTCTGATGCTTGCAATGTTGTTGTTTATTGAAGTTAACGTTGCGTTGAATCCGTCAAGCGTGGGACTTACTATGAAGCTCGCTGTTCCAAAACCGCTTAGTGATATACCATCTACCTCTAATGTTGCGTTTACTATGATGAAGTAGTTTCCTTTTTCATTTGGGCACACGAATGATGCTGAGTAGAGTCCTGTGGCTATTTTTTGTGGAGACAGGTTTTGTAGTAGAGTGTTTTCGCGATATAGCTTGAATGTTATTGATGTGGGGTCTGTTGCTGTTCCGTCCAGGTCTACTTCTGCGTATACTTTCACGTTTTCTCCGCTAAAGTATAGTGTTCCCGTGTTTACTCTTACGTACAGCGGGTCTTTTAGGACTTGGAAGGGTGTTGTCGCTTCGAATTTGTAGATGACTTTTTCTGCGGTGGTGTCAAACTGGTAAAGTTTTATGTTGTATGTTCCGGGTGTGAGAGCTGGTACTTTGAGGAATGGTGAGCCTATATGGTATTGTTTGTCTGCGTCTTGCCAGCAGAGTTTACCGTTCCACACTGGACTCGCTGGGTCTGGGTATTGCGCAGTGTCTTTGGGGAAGCGGTAGGCGAAGGGCAAATATAGTTTGTTTAGCCATGCATAGTCAAATTCGTTGTTTAGTATGAAGCCTTTTTCGTAGACCCAGTACTTGTTGGGACCGAAATCTAGGACTAGGTAATAGTCGTGTGTTTGAGTTGTGGTCTTTTTGGTTGCGCAATCATAGATTCTCTCTGTGTATTTTGGTGGTGGCAAGCCTTCTCCGAAAATTTGTATAAACTGCCCGCTTAGACCCATGGCTGGCTCTGTCCATATTTTTGTTTTAACTTTGAAAAGTGCGGCTTGAGGGTAGTCTGGCATCCACCCGCTTCTAATTTTTGTTTTTCTCTCTTCAGCGTAGATTGGGTGGTATCCACCGTAGCTTTGGGGGATTTTAAACTTGAAAGTGAATGTTCCTTTTGAATTAGTTTTTGGAGGATTGATTTTCGGTGTTACCGTGAGGTTGTCAAGGTGTGGTTTCCATTCAAGTTTTATTCCGTCGCCCCACTCCAAAGCCCATTGGTCAAAGTATCTACCTTGACTTACATCTCTGTATATCACGTCTATCTCCACACTTGCAGCAAATCCTTTGCCTGTAACGATTACCTCGTCACCTACGTAACCTTCTGTTGGATTAACCCATACCCACGGGATAATTGTGAAGTCTGTTTCCACCGTGGTTTTACCGTCTGTTGCTTTTATTTTGTATTTTCCGCGTGTCACCTCTGGAACTTTAAATGTGCATGAAAACGCTCCGAAGCTGTCCGTTTTGGTTCTGCAAATTTCTTGTTTGTCAAAGTAGCAGATTATTTCATGGTTTGGGAGAAAACCTGTTTTTCCGATGACTTTTACTGTCGAGTCTACGTGTCCCACTGGTTTGTTATAGAGGAAGCATTGGTCAATAGTGTAAGCGTCTATGGGTCTTTCAGGTTTGTACCAGAAGAACGTTACTGGTTCTGACTCTTTTTTGTTTTCCGCATAGTCGTATGCAATGGCTACTGCTTTGTGCCAAGCCTCATCTCGTAAGTAGTCGTACTTGGTTTTCCACCAGTAAACATTGTTTTTCTTATCGTATTTCATTAGTCCTACAAATGTTGGTTTTGAGGTTCCTGTTTTCTCTATATAGGTGAACCATAATTCAACCTTTTTTATTCCAGAAGGATGTAAGCCTTCTGTGTCGCTTGCGGTGCCGTTTACCCACACGGTTTCTCCGTATTGGAATATTGTTCCATTTTTGGGTGTTATTATTTCAACCGTTGGGAGATGGTTATCTATTAGTATGAATAGTTGATGGAATCTTGTTTCCGCTGGTGATCCAGCGTCAACTGTCCAGACGTCGATGTTGTAGCTGCATTCTTCTCTGGGGCCTTGGGTGAAGAATATGTCAAAGCGGGCGGTTTCGCCCTCTTTTATGTAGTATGCTGGTGTGTCAGTGCGGAAGTACAGAACGGTGGGGCGTTTATTGGGGCCGAATTCGTCCGGTGTTGCGTACCAACCTGTTTTTTGTTGAGTTTGGGTGAAGTTGAAGTAGGAGTTTCCGTTAGGGTCTTTTTTGAATACTATTTTTATTTCTTTTATTGGGTCTGGGCCTTCGTTTTTTACGGTGAAGTTTATCCATTTTGGTGTGTAGCCGTTCCAGTAGTATTCGTTTGGCTTTCCTGGGTGTGGCGGGTAGGTTGGGTCTGCTGGGGGTTCTTTTGCCCACTGCACAGTGGCCGTATGCGTTGCAAAGGAATCGTGGACAATTGTTACACCTGAAACCACAGTGACCAAAAGCATCATTAGTACGATTTTCCGCATAATCTCCCTTCTCCTCAACTTTAAATGTTAGGCAATTTAAAATTAAACGTTATGGAAAAGATTTATAGAGCATTATTCTAGCATTTATAGCACAGCATTGTCGTTTTCATATATTACAATTTTGAACACTTCTTCACCTTGAAATAAAAAAGCTGAAGTTTCGGCACGGACACCCAATGCCTTCTTGCTATACCGCAAGACAGACTCCCCTGGGCGAAAGATTACATTATCTAGTAGCTTGCCAAATCCTCATTATTCCGGAATTTGAATTTATAGCCATATCAATGTATTATATCGTAAGATACAAGCTTTTTTTATCAAAATATATAAAACCTAAAAAAATGGAAAGATTTAAAGTGCATGGCACTAGTGTAATCCAACGGTTTAGTGTGCATTATTCATACACGCAAATGATTAGCGAACCCTACTTCCTTATTTCTTGCTGCTCTAGCTGTCGTACGCGGGTTTCGATGTATTCGACTAGCTGTTGTTCTGTCATTTTCTCCTCTTCTCTTTGCTTTTCTAGTTGTTGCTCTATTGTGGCCTAATGTCCTGCTTATGTCTAAGGGTTTTATTATGTAGGCGTGGGCTCCTCCGTTTAGGGCTTCTATAGCGTTTTCGAGGGTTGGGTAGCCAGTGATGATTACTTTCCTCATCTTGGGCTTGGTTTCTTTGAGCCTTGTGAGGGGCTCTACTCCGCTCATGTCTGGGAGTCTGATGTCTATTAGGGCTATATTGTAGAATCTCTTGTTGGAGAGATCTATTGCTCTTTCGCCTGTTTCTGCCGAGTCTACTCTATATCCCTTTTCCTGCAGTATTTCGGTTAGCACCCTCCTTATGTTTCCATCGTCGTCTATTAGGAGTATTCTCGGCTTTGGCTTCTTCTTCTCAATTTTTCTACTTTTTACCTCTTTCATGCTCATCCCCCCTGGGTATTATACTCGTGAAAGTTGTTCCGGCTCCCCTCTCGCTTTCAACCTCTATTCTTCCGCCGTGGGCCTTCACTATTCTCTTGCATGTTGAAAGGCCTAGGCCTATTCCCTTGGGCTTGGTTGTGAAGAGGGGAGTGAAAATTTTGCTGAGGTTTTCCTTCGGGATTCCCCACACCCGTGTCGCTAATGGATATTGCCACATGATTCCCACGAACGTTTGATTCTATCTTGACAATCCCGCCTTTCGGCATGGCTTCAATCGCGTTTTTTATTATATTGATAAGGACGCGCTTTATCTGGTCGGGATCGACGAAAACCTTTGTTTCGGTCGTGAGATTCCTCACCTGAATGTTTGCCGGTATTTCCACATGCTTAATCGAATCTTCAACTAGGGCCTTAACGCTCACGTAAGTCTTGTTTAGATGAATTTCCCTTGAGAAGTCGAGTAGATCGTTGACTATCCGGTTGCAGTGTTTGACGGCCTTCTCAATTATTTCTAGCATTTCTCTGGATTTTCTATCCAGCTTCCTCTCCAGCTTCATCTTGAGGTAGTAGACGGCTCCATTTATTCCCGTAAGCGGATTTCTTAAGTCGTGCCCTATGCTTGCGGCGAGCTCGCCTATGGCAGCTAGCCGCTCAGCCTTTATTCTCCTCTCTTCAGCCTCCTTTAGGTCTCTTCAACCATAAGCTCAAGCCTTTCGGCGTATTCCTTCAGTTTCCTCCTCGCATCTTCAATCTGCCTTATTAGTTCGGCATTTTCGATCGCAACTGCTGCCAAGTTTAAGAAGAGCTCTAGAGGGGCAAGCGACTCCTTGGTTGGCTTCCTGCCGTCGATAGGGTCATCGATGCTGAGTATTCCAACCATTCTTCCGTCCGGAAGCTTGAGTGGAGCGTACAGCATGTCTTGCGGGTGCCAATCAACCATTTTCTCGGGCGGCATTCTGCTGGGAACTCCAGCCATGTATTTGACCATCTCGTCTGGAGGGGTCCCCTTCGGGATTTTATGGACGTTCTCCCTAACCTAGGGGGCGTTCCATGGGAGGTAGTAGAACTCCCCTATCCTGTACCTCTCGTATTTTGGCCCAAACCTTTCCCTCCAAACGTGCCCCGGAGCCTTCCTCTCAAGGAGGAGCCTCTCCTCCTCTGGGGTTAGCCCCGCCGTTACTAGGTCGATTATCTGTAGGTTCTCGTCCCTGTGGGAGATGACAACCCTGCCCCAGCCTAGACCCCTAATGGCCTCGGCTATAACCTTAAGCCTGTCATGTAAATCCCTTGTCCTTATCATCTCGGCTGAAACCTTCATCAAGGCCATAAGCTGCTTTGCCTGCCTCTCGACTTTATGGACTTCCCCGCCCTCAGCCGTTTCTAGGGCAAACACCTCATCACTAACCAGATCAGCCCTCCCCCCTGCCTTTCTCATCAGTTAAATTTCCCCCGGCGGCGCGTCGGACAACGTGTAGCAATTTCAACCTTCGCACATATTGCTCAAATTGAAAATCTCCGGCTTCTTCAAGGTTCATGCCTAGGCTAGAGTAAAGCTTCCTTATTATGGCTTTTAGGAGGTATTCGGCCGCTGAACGACCGAATATTTTTTCGAGGGCAGCTGCGAACCCTTGGGGATCCCTATACCAATCGCTCCTCTTAATCTTGAAGGTTTTCTCCAAGTGGTAATATAGTGATCTTGTTGCGGATCTGCCTAAAACGAGCATGATTCTGTCAACAGCCGAGTAAAAAGCCTCCCTAAAAGTATTTGAGCCTCTCATGCAGTTTAGGCGGAAATTTGACGGGCGACTATTTACATTTATGGACAATTTCTCCCTTCAATGTAAAGTGTAAGAAAAGATTATATTAAATCTTACGATTCTATAATCATGCTCGCTATATATTATGAGCACACAATATTTCTCGTATAATTTCTGGGGCTTAAGTTTTAGACTTCGATTATATGTCTTAATGTACATATTGTCTGGTGGATTGTTATCTTTTCCGTCGTATTTCCCGTGTTTAGCATATGGAACTTTATACCCAGATTTGTATAGTTTTCTCAAGAAGGCTTCTTGTGTTTCGATATTTATTTAGAGCGGGTATGAGTAGAAGAAAGGTTCACATCCTACTTGACCTCAGTTTTCTGGTGGCTTGCCTAGGTCTAATGATGAATTTTCCTTCTTTAACATGCTGGTTCGTTACAGCTTAGTAGCTTCTTTAAGAAGACAACTCTAAAGCTTCGCTTCCTTGAAGCTTATCCAAGCAGGTCAGTTTAACAAACAAAGCTCAAAAGAATTAAAGGGTGCTTTTGTGGCGTCAAACGATTTGTTTGTATCTCGCGGCAGTTAATAGGATCTAAAGGTTTATTAGGAATTGTTGGTGTTACAATTACTTTAAGAAGTAACACCGGAGTCATTGATATGATCCTTGATAGAAATTCATTTGGAATATGGAGTTTTTTGGCCAAAAGGGTCTTTAGAGCTACTTTCAGGCGGCCGAATTTATCGTTAGATGGGTATTTCGGTCAAAATTTTGCACAAAGGAATGTTGGAATTTATATACACATTCCGTTTTGCACGGGAAGATGCAGCTTTTGTCCCTATGTGAAATACATGTTTGAGAGGAGTTTTGTAAGAAAGTATGTTAAAGCCCTTAAATTGGAGATTGAATTCTACGGAAAAGTGTTAAAGGATGTGGAGCTTAGGGTTGTTGATATACATGCAGGTGGAGGGACTCCAAGCTTACTGGACGCTAAGGACTTTTATGAAATAATCGAAGCCCTTAACGAGAATTTTGAGGTTAGTGGGCAAGCTAGATTCGGTATCGAAGTGGACCCTGAAGACTTTACAGCCGAAAAGGCTTCGGAATTTGCCGATTCAGGAATTGATGAAGTAAGCATTGGGGTTCAATCATTCTTCACTCATAATCTTAAATTGCTTGGAAGAAGACACAGCGTTGAGGATTCCCTAGAAGCCATAGAGAATGCACAAAATGCTGGGTTCAAATTAATAAACATTGATATGATGTACATGCTTCCAGGCCAAACATTAAAGGAGTGGGTCTCCGACATTAAGATAGCTGCAGAGCAAGAAATTGATGAGATTACAATTTATCCAACTTTGGTGACCTCATATGTTCCAGCCTATAGGATGCTTAAGGAAGGGAAAATAAAGGAGCAACCGAGCAAAAGAACTTTCAAAGAAATGTTATATGCTGCTTACGAAATTCTCAAAATGGAAGGCTACAATCCAATTGAAATTTATGGATTCTCAAGGTCGAACGAGAAATATGCCACTGTAAACCTTGAAATGGAGGGTCCACTACTTGGATTCGGTGCTGGGGCAATGGGATTCACGGGACACTATGAATACCAAAATACGTGTTCAGTAAGGGAATATGTTCGAAGCATATACAAGAAAAGACATCCAATAGCAGGCATTAGGAAGGTAGATAAAAATGAACAAGCAATCCGATGGGCAACCTGTGAACTTTTCATATGCAGAAACCTAAACCTCAATAAATTTAAGGAAAGATTTGGCGAAAAATTTGACAAAGTAATAAGCCAAACAAGCTTTGGAAAAGCCTTAAAATTTCTAAAACTTTTAGGAATCATAAAATCGGACGGAAACACCATCGAATTAACGGAGAAGGGACTTTTTGCAGCAAACCAACTATGCTGGGCATTCGTGCTCAATGCCCCATGCAGAATAACAGAAGAATTCCTAAAAACTCCCTGGCCAATAGAAGTCAATATACCATAACCATCCATGCTTAGACTCGGTGCCTAAGTTAGTTAAGGAGTGGAAGGGTGGGCGTGGATCCTTACATTTGTTCATTACGTTATTGGAGAAGGCTAGGGAGAAGAGGCAGATTGAAAGTAGGCTTGATAGGTTTAGGTTGAAGGCAGAGAATAATATGTCATAAATTTTTCTTACGGGCGATCTAGTGCATAGCCGAGTGAGAGGTAAGCGTTCAAGAGTTTCTAAACGCTTTCCTAGGCATTTGCAGTTTAGGCATTTGAGGGCTTGCCTCAAATGCGGCCACACCAAACTGGAAATCGTGCATGATGAGAAATACCCGGTTCAAGAGGGAATTATGCGTCTCGTAATATATCGCTGTCCGAGACCTCCATAAACTTCCGTCTAAACTCATTAAGCTAATCGCTCCCTACTAGAGGTGAACAATATGACCCGATAAAGAAGAGTACACTCAGCCTCATACACATAGCCTAGAAGTTTCTCCGTCAACCATCTTATAAAATTTCAACATATCTTCACTCAACATTCACCTCATAAAATTCACGTATAAAAGTAACGCCGCTTGTCAAAACGCTTTCTCGGTTTTTGCTGGATTCGCTGTGTTGTCTCAGCTTTTTCTCGTTTAGCTTGTTGAATCACCTGTTGCAAAAATATCGGAGGAAATATCATAGCGGAGATTATAGCAATTATCATAGCTAAGTCCAAAGTCAAAAGAGAAACGGATAGAATACATCCCGCTGATGCAAAAGAAAAAGAGAAACAAAGCAAAGCCCCAAATAAACCAGTTGCATACCGTCTTACTGATAAGAATGGCTTTTGTATAGTTGTAATATGGGCCACAACAATCCCTGCTGATTGGGCTGAAGCAACAGCCATCGCCGTTGAAATAACTTGTATCGGACTAAACACGATTAAAATAGATCTAAAAGCACTAAATAAACTTTTCTATAATCTCTTTTTTGAAAAAGATCTTTTTGAATATATTTAGATGAAGTTGTCATCAAAATGTTCCGAGGAAAGTTAAAATAAAAGTTTGCATTTTTTAGTTGAGGAAAATGAATTCGCTGGTTGACTTGGTGATTTTAATTTATTCGTTTTTTCCAGGCGTAGTGCTTCT
>Ga0190308_1000403_pt1 | contig 14117 bp, 24 predicted proteins | sample 48700756_MG_FD_165050 | JGI IMG/M metagenome (GOLD analysis project Ga0190308, IMG submission 165050) | Hydrothermal vent sediment bacterial communities from Southern Trench, Guaymas Basin, Mexico - 4870-07-5-6_MG | ecosystem: Environmental > Aquatic > Marine > Hydrothermal vents > Sediment ...
ACGTAAGACTATGGGTGTTAGAGAAGACAAAAGATTATGTAACAATACGAATTGAGCGGCTGCTGGAAAACCATGACGCAACATACATTACTAAAACTAATAAAAAAGGTGAATAAAACGCACAAAGGACTAGGCCCGATGATAGCCATGAATTTAGTTGCCGCCAAGGCGCATAAGGCAATCTTGAATATTGCTCCAGCCGGATGCGGAAAAAGCGTGTCAACCAATACCGTAGCGTACCTACTCAAAGACAGAGCAAAGCAATATTTGTCTATCACATTAGCCGGACTAATACGTGTGGCTGATGAACTTTCCGAGTTCGGAGGCGCCGTAATCATAGACGACTTAGGCGCAGAAAAAAGCGAATGGTCACGCACAGCCACATTGGAAGTGCTGGCGCATTTAACGTATAGTCATCACGTCGATAAGATAACGCAGACTAGCCGAATCCAAATAAGCGGATTCTACGGCTCAGCGCACGTAAACATCCAGCCAATAATGATGAATTCACTCGTACAGGCTCCAAGCTGGGTAGCCGTAGTCAGAGATAAAATAATTAGATATTATCATTTGATACGACCGGCAAAGCCAAAGAAGTCAATACCATCAGTAGAAATCGACTTTTCAATACCAATATCAGAAGTGGCGCCGCCAAAGCACAAGGGACGCCTATGGTATCAACTAATAATGATAGGATTAGTGCAGTGGAGCTATGCACGATGCCTAGAACACATACCAGATATGCTTCGAGCCTGTGCAGCCCTAGACGGAAGAAACCAAGTGAACCTTTCAGACTATCGATTATTAGTTAAGCTAATGAAGCCGATGCAACTGGAAAGATACATACTAACATCATACAGCCTAGAAGGAGCGCGAACGTTCCAAAACGATTTGTACTGTTTATTAGTGGAACTGGCAAGCTTCGGCGAACCAACACTAGACACGATCGCAGAAGACTACAAAGTACATCCAGAAACCGTAAGGCGAATAGCGAAATCGTATCCAGAATGGATATGGATAAAACAAAACAGCCCGACAAGATTATGCCCGACGGAATGGACACAAAAAGTATTCAAAATATGCGGAGTAAACCAAAGATGGTGAAATATATACTTGAATTAAAGCCACAATACATAGAACTACACGTTCCATTGCAGATAAGATTAAAATCCATAGTAATAACAAAAGACGGATTACTCAGAATCAGAGATGAAGAAGGCAGAATAATACTTGAACTTCTAATAGCAGAAAAACGGGCAATAGAAGAAACGGGGGATTACTAGATGCCGGAAACACTTGAAATGTTCCTACGAAACCTTCAGCTAGCCAGAGGAGTCGAACACATGGCAATCCTACGACACCTAAGAGAATATATCGACGCAACACCAATAGACGAAGTCATAGCGCAAATAAACGAAATCAAAGACAAAATGCTACTAAAATACCTAATCGAAGCAAAACCAATCAAACCAATCCTAGAAGCAACACTAAAAAGATACGACGAACTAACAGAACAAGAACTAAAAGGAGGCAAATAAAATGGACAACATAGTAATCATAAGAATACGAATGATAGAAAAAGGACACATATATGCAATGCCAGACAAAAACACATGGATAATAAAAGTAATAGAAGATGCATTTAAAGACAAACCCGTAGATATAGACCAGATAAGCATAGAATGGATAATAGAATAGGAGGTGAAATTATGAAAGTAAAAATATTCTACGGACATCCAGAAGACATAGAGAAAAAATTCAATGAATGGGCAAAAGGCAAGGCACTAACTCGTAACGTGATAATCCATACAATACCGTTTCCAGCGCCAGCAGAAGGCGTAAGCGATTATATGGCAATAGTAATATACTATCCAGAAGGATTATGGCCAGAAGAGGAGGAAAAACAATGACAAACAAAAAACTATGCCCACTAAGAAAGATAAACGGCAAAGTATTCGACCATTGCTACCGAGAAAAATGCGCATGGTACGATAACATAGCAGAGGAATGTGTAATAAAAGAAATATGCGAAGAACTATTCAGAATAAAACTACGATTAAGTAAAATGGTTGAGCGTGCAGACCCATGATGCTGAGATTCAGAATAGGACGATGGAGATTTTCACTAAACGTAGTGCACGTAACAGACGTTGCAGGCGTAAACAGCATCCTACCAGACGGAAAACATATACTCATGTGGGACTTCGACGGCATAAAGCCACAACAAGTCATAGAATCACTACTAGAAATACAGCGCAGATATAAACTACCAACCATATATATTCTTTACACAGGCAAAAAAGGACACTACATGGCATACTGCTTTAAACGATGCGAATGGCAAAAAGCCATAGAAATAATAGCCGCAACAAAATACATCGACATGACATTTTTCAGATTCGGCGTATGGAGAAAGAAGTTTACTTTACGCATAACACCAAAGGATGGCAGAAAAATAGTATTATTCACGAAACTAGTTTCACCGTATCCAGAGGACGCCACTATAGACGAACTAGACAGCTTCGTAAAATACGAAACAATATCAGACGTATACGAAAATAAAGCCAAGCCGAGGGAAATAAACATTGGCGTACGATGAACGATACGAAGACTTTTTGAATAGATTAGATTTACCAATCGAAGCATGGGAAGACAAAGAAAGACTAAGAGAAGAACTAAGAACACAACTAGGCTACGAACCATCAACAGCACAAGTAGAAAGCCTATGGGAAACAATGGAAGAACTAAAACGAGAAAGATGGGATGAACCATGGCTACGAGAACACGGCGTAAGAACAGTAACAGTACATTATCCCTGGGGCATAGAAGTAAGATATGCAATACAAGGACTGCCCGGCCTATGGGGCAGAAAATCAGTAGAATACCTAAGAGAAGAAGAGGGCTGGTAATGAAACTTTGCCCATTCAACCCAAACATAGTATGCGAAAGAAAAAGATGCTACTGGTCATGCCCACACAGAAGAAAACAAAACTTAAGAGGAATAAGATACCCAATACCAATATGCACATACGAAGGCAAATGCAAGTACAAAGGACAGATGAAAGACCTAAAACTGCCAATATGCAAATTCTACGGCAAACAAACAAAACAACTCCTATATTGCAGTAACCAACTAATCGTATCAAAAACATGGCTATCAAGACACAAACCAGATATAGAAACCCTACGCAAAATGTGGTGGAAAATGAAAAAAGCAGGAGTGATATAGACAATGATTCTTGACGCTACTGCCGGCAACCGAACAATGTACGAAACAAAAAACGCCAACTGTATAGTCTACATAGACATACAAAAGAAATTGGCACAAAAACCAACCATATTCGCCGACTGCACAAGAACACCATTCAAACCTAAAACTTTCCACACTATTTTTTTCGACCCGCCACACTCATACGCCGAAACAACAACATGGTACACAATACCAGACAGCCAAACATTCCAGAAAAAATGGCCGGGCTACGGCAAAATACCAAGATACTACGGACTAGAAAGATACAAAAACAGAAGTCAATTAATCAAATTCATCTATAATGCACAAAAAGAATTTCTACGCATACTACGGGACGATGGATTGCTATGGCTAAAATGGAACGACTTCAAAATACCATTAGACAACATACTGGCGATATTCAAAAACTGGCGCATACTACTAAAACTATACGTAAACGACCCAACACACACGGCAGGAAAAGGCCAAACCTACTGGATATGCATGTGCAAAAAAGAAGGATACCAAACGGAACTGTCAGCGTTCCAATCCTAGCTTGCCGATGATAATGCGCATCTTATTCTCAACCAACGTCAGCTTATTAGCGACTTCAGCTATTTCCTCTTCAGGCGCCCCAGTTTTTCTCAGTCTATCCAATTCTTCCTTTAGTCTACGCTGCTCATGCTCAAGTATAATCAATTCATCAGGAATTTCCTTAGCCGGTAAGCCTCGCGCCTTCTTTTGCAATTCGATTATCTTACGCATCTCCCAGTATCCCTCAGGGTCGCCAGCTTCTACTACCTTATATATCGCCAATAGATACCATGCCTCCCATTCATCATAGCCTAAATCCATCAGTAAGTACACAGCCTGTTGCGGCGTAATCACACCAGCCTTAACACCCTTAATAATTTCCGATTTAGTCAGGTCGCGCTCTTTTCTTAATCGTTCTGGCTGTTCGGCCTTGATGAAGTTCATAGCCATCTCAGTACGTCTCGGTTCTGGTATACCTAGTTCTTCTAATCCTCTGATTAACTGTTCTTTATTTATCCAGCCGTTACGATATAATGTTCTTAGCTTCGGCACTTCATATTTTAAGTAGACAAGCTTGGCTAGTAAATCGGCATCTTCCGCAGAATAACCAGCCTCAAGATACCAAGCCCTAACATCACCAATGGTTCGCAAACCAAACTCATAGGCATCAATAATATCCGACTCTGCCAGTTTCCTAACCTTCGGTTTCTCCTCTTTCCTAGCCCACTCTTCCTTAGCCAGCCGAATCAGTTTATTGGCATCTGATTCGGTGTATCCTAGCGCTAACAGCCCAGCCTTCCATTCTGCTTCTGTAATGATGCCGTAAAACGCCAAATCTTCTAGCTTAGCCTCAGACAACCGCTTAGGCTCAGGTCTCCGCTCCTCTTTTCTACGCTTAGACTGTTCAAGATAGGCAGTAATAGCCTCATCAGTATACCCCAAGTCTTTGAGTGCTTGTCTAAATTGCTCTTCAGTCCAAACATCATGCTCATATAGCCACTGCGCTGTAGAACGTGTAATTGAAAGCGGCTCATTCTGCGCCGGCTGCCTAGTCATACGATCTCTGTATAGCTTCGCTCTTTCCAGCCAAAGCGGAATCTTATCCTTCGAAGTCTTCAATTCTTTAAGTTTATTCTCGAACTCTTGAATTGTAATAGCGCCCCTAGCATAAGCATACATATACTCGCGCCTTAAAGCCTCCCGTTCTGCCTCTGAACGATAGGCAACCATCGCCTCAGCCGCTTTCTTAGCGTCCTCTGGACTAAGACCGCTAGCACGCCTATACCATTCAATGTCCTCCTTGCTGTAAACGCCAACATCATAACCATAGCCTAATTCTCGAATTGTCGGCAAATCATACATAACTTTATCATCGGTTAGTACTTTCCTATCGTCTGGATGAATATCCGCATACTTAAGGAAAGTCTCCAAATCTTCCTTACTGAACCTTCCACGATAAAACGCACGCCACGCCTGCTCAACGCCCATTCTACGATAATGCGCAACCCAGTATCGTCTAGACCATGTTTCGCTGAATCCTTGCTTTTTCATCCACTCGATAAATTCCGGCGGAGTTTCAGGAGCCACCCTAGCGTACACTTCAGGCGTGAAAGCTTCGCGCACACACATGGTTATCAGGTCTGAAGCAGGCGGAATGCGCTCAGCAAGCTTCAAAAGCTTCTCAATCGCACCACTACTGTAACCGTTAAGCTTCAACCAAATAGCCGCCTGAGTCCGCGAAAGTTCGCCACGCCACAAAAGTTCAAAAATCTGGCTAACACTCGGCCATACAAGCTGGCTCTTACCCCATACAGTCGCCCATTTCTCGTTCAACCCATTCTGAGCCATGGCATTCTTAAGTTCATCATCGTCTATCAATCCCTTCGCCCAGAAATCGGCTAGCCTATACGGCTCAGGAATCTCCGACTTATAAACGGAATACCAGTATCGGCGCGCCAGCAGTTCTAGACCATAAGTGAACGGAGAAGTGTAAAGCCTAACTCCCATGTCATCAACTGCCCTAAGCATCGGCACGTTAAGGAAGCCCCAAAGCGAAAAGTCCATCTGACCCATCGTAGCCGCCTCTATTCCAGCCGCCAAACTTGCAATCTTCAGGCTTATCTTGTTCAGTTCATCCCTGAACTCCTCTATGCCCGGCCAAGCCTCTTCAGGCGAAACTTTCCATGGCTCCGCCAACACGCCTAGCTTTTCCTTCTTCGATTCTATCTCCGATGCCAGCTCGTCCAGCTTGCCCGTAACCTTGAACATTCCGCCAGCATAATCAAAGAAGTTCTTTGCGAACTTGCCCAGCAGCGGGCTCCAAAATCCATGTATTGGGTCTACTATCCAGTCTAGAAAGCCGGGCGGGTCGGCTTCTTTTCTATTTTCTACTTTCTTTTTCTTCGCCAAGCAACCACCTCAAAGCCTTCATTTTCGCATCTAGCCAGAACTCCGCATACTTTCTCAAATTCTTTTTTAACTCATTATAATCGTACGGCATGGTTCATTCGCCTCCTATTCGTTTATAGTATTCTTCAGCCATGCCGTCAAGAATCTTAATTAAGATATCCAATAGTCCACTCAGGTCAATGCACGTTTCCGGCTGTATAACTACATCTTCGGCTGGAACATTCAGCAATATGCCCAAAATCCCAGTTGAAAGCAGGTATCCAGCTGGAATCTTTATTTCCGGCAAGCACAACTTTGTGTCTTTAATGCTCATTTCTCATCACTCCTTTTCTTCCTCTTTCTCTTCTTCTGTTTTCGGCTTTTTGCCCGCCGTCTCCAACCACAGCGCTACTAATTGTTCGAGCTGTTTGCCTATCTTCTCTAGTGTTCCCGCCTGTCTAATTAACGTATCTGAAATCTTCTTAAGGTAACTTTCACGTACCAAACGCTACACCTCTACAATATATAAAGAAAAAATGGGGAAATTTAAGATTTCTTCTTGGACGGCTGTTCTGGCGGCTTCACGCCTAGAAACGTCATCAGGAATAGCACTACGTTTAGTATGGCGCCGACAATGTACGTGTAGTAGTCTAGTTCCGTTGGCATTTCCCCGCTCTGAAGCTTCGTATACATTGGCGTTAGTAGACTGTTCAGGAATATCAGTATGCAGAATATCGCTATCTTCGCCGGCTTCGGATCCCTATTGAAGCATAGCTTCGCCATCTTTCATCGCCTATCTTTCCTTTACTGTTTCCCACAGCATCTTAAACGCCGCCACGAAACCACACGTTCCCAAAGCCACGAGGAAGTACGAAATGGCTTCCTCAAACATTTTTTCACCTCCACACCTGCTTTTTTGGCTGACGGCGGATGGGCAAGCCACCCGCCTCTATCAGCCTAGTCGTACCATACAAGGCCATCACCAGCATATTTTTTTACGGCTACTACTGCCGGCGTATAGCTGAATCCTTCTATTCTGCTGTTATACGTTGATGTGCCATGATAATATCTATATGACACTATGACGAAGTCTATTACGGCAACGCGCCTTTCAAGATAGTAGTATACAGTCCATGTTGAAGCGTCCAGGCTTGAAGCATTTAACTGTTCAGTTATCCACTCTCTGCGCAGCGTCGTTATATCGGCCGATGAGCTTCCGCTGTACAGTCTCACAAGTATGCGGTCTGTCGGCGAAAGGCTTGCGCCTGGACAATCCCACGTTGCGCTGTGCAGCCCGTCGGCAGTATAATTTACAACCGCAACCGGCGAGCCAGGCGTGATTTCCGTTTCCGAGCCGTCCGCATGCCTGATAAACACTCTTATGCCCACGTATGTATGGTCGCCTAAATCAACGGTGGAATATTCTGTTGATTGCTCAACACCTAACTGATAAAACGTTTCCGAATCTACCGTAACCGTATCGCTACGTTTATATCTTGTTTCTTCTGGCAAGTTTTTCACCGTATTTTTCGTAGCATTCTCTGCACAATCTTATTTTCCGTTTTTCTCCAAGTATGTCGACTGTTTCAATCTCGTATATTTCATCTTTGACTTCTTTATGGCAGACATAGCAGAATTTCACATCCAGCTTTTCCAGCAGTAATTCTACGGCTTGTCTTATCCCACGTATTCTTTCCGCAAGCCATGCGTCAAGCTCCGTACTGTCCATTATACGGCCTCCAGCAACACGAACCCTTTAACGTTCACCGCTCCGCCAGTATAACAGTACAATACTTCATCAACTGCTCCCTGCGGATTGCATCCTATAAAGTTTATCGCCAGAACTCCCTTCGTTACCCGCCTAGCCCACAAATATCCGGACGTGCCAAACCTGAAGCCGACTTCTACGTCTGCGTCTGATTCGTACTGTATCAGCTTTACCCGTATAGCCTTTCCTGACGGCGGCGTATAAATGCTTGTGTTGCCCGAACCAGTCGCCGAAACATTGAATTCTACCGGCGTTACCGTTTTTGTTATATCCGTTATTGTACGGTCCTTTGGCATGTTCTCCCAGTCAACTGGATATTTTGGTCTTGGAATTTGCCAAACCCAAAAGTTGCCTATTCTAGCTTCATATATGGCTGATTCATCCTCGCTGGCAAAGAACGGTATTGCCCAGCCTTCGACATCTCCTATGTCTAATGTGTTTGTCCGCTCTAGTGGGAATCCGTCTGGAACGCCAGACGGCGCCTGCCATAGTTCTAGTGTGGGCGGATTATATACTAGGCAGTATCTTGCATATGTGTCTGGATTGTTTAGTGTTACTGTTGAGTTTCTTACGCCGCTTCGGCTTATTGCATGCAGATACCAAGTGTCCGATTCTATCATTAAGCATGCTATATGCGAGTATGCGCCGCCGCTGTTTACTTCGAATCCGATATGGATTGCGTTTCCTGTGCTTGGCAATTTAGCCTCAAAGCTTAAACATCCGCGCTCTACCGGCTTTTTTAATCCGACATAGATTGGGTCTACTGTTGTGCCGTCCTTGCTGTTTCTTAGCCGTAATGCATTGTTCCATGGCGATGGCTCTATTGGATTATCTTCTTCAATTATTTCTGGCGGTGTCCAGTCATCATACGCTCTGTTATATTCGCTTTTGTAGTATGCGCCTGTACGTCCAATATAGTATTCTTTTCGGAATCCTTGCTCCCATCTTTCTGTGAAGCATAACGTTTCCAGTTCTACGATTGGTTGAAGTCTCTTTACTGGCGAGTAGTCAAGTATTTCGTAGTTTAGATAGTCCACGTTTATTGCCGCAGAGTTTGTCAATTTTGCCGTAATTGTTATTTGCCTTATTATCCGCTGTTTCCGGAATGTTATATCTACTGTTTCCCATGCACCCGTAGTATCTATTGTATATTCTGTGGTATCTAAGTCGCCATACCCGTATTCTACTGTTACTATTACTTTATCGCCTGATGTTCCGTTTACTTTTAGGTTGAGGAATGTTAGTGCATCTGTTCTTAATCCTCTAGGCTTTGTCCAGATATATGCGCCTGGCTCTAGCTTTACGCTGTATTTTCCAAAGTAGCTTTTTGTTGAGTCTACGCTGTAGTCGCCTTCCGGTGCGCCTTTCCATCCTAGTAGTCCGCATTCGAAGTCTCTGTTTGGTATTGGCGCGTCTGCATTCCATACGAAGCTTTCTATTGCCTTTAATATTTCAACTATATTTACTGTTCCTAGAGTGTTTATTGTGTTGATTGTGTCTAGTGTGCCTAGATTCGTTATGGTATCGATAGTATTTATCTTCTTGATTAGGTCTATTACCGTATTGTATTCTTCACTATCTATTGTTTGCGGATTTATCTTTGTTATTTCATCTATTTTTGTTATTTGTTTGATTAGGTCTATTACCGTATTGTATTCAGTTGCATCTATTGTCTGCGGATTTATCTTTTGTATCGTTCCAATCGTATTCAATGTATCCAATGTGCCTAGATTCGTTACGGTATCAATAGTGTTTATTTGTTTGATTAAGTTAACCGTGTTTATCGTGTCTATCAATTCGATGTATTTGCCTTTCAGCCAGAAGTCCGGCCATCCTTCTGACATTTTATTCTTCCACTCCGAATATTTCCTTAATTAGGTCTCTAATCTCCTTTAATAAAGTTGTTGGCCGTGCATACTCGACTTCTTCTGTACGAAACCATAAATATATGGTGTGGTCATAGCTTATGTCTTCGTTGTAGCCTTCAATTGTTAACGTTAGTTTGTGTTCTGGCATTTTCCAGTTTAAAGGCACGAAATCACGAATGTTATCACCTGTATCCCAAGCATCTTCATTGGCCGGATGTAATTGATATATTCCATGCAGTATGCGATAATGCGCCAGTCCACACCAGCCGGGCGGTATTAAACGATAAAAGCCGACTAGGATGTCGCCTTCAATCGTAACAGTAGTACTTTCAGGCGAAGAAGGGGGAGTACCAGCTGGAATGGTTAATGTTACGAAGTAGTCCGCCATTCCTCATTCACGGCATCTTTTATGTATGGGAACAGCGTGAGGCGAACCGTCAGGCTTGAAGCCGTCAATCACCCATGTGATTTCATCACCTATGTTGAACGGCTTATTACATACAGGGCAAACCTTATGGTTTTCTCCAAGCTCCAATCCTGCCGTTTGCGCCACGTAATGCCACGCGCCGCCATATCTAAAGTATATCCTTCCGTTCGCTGAATCAATCACTATTGCGCCGTCTTCGGCTGAGGGGATATCTTCATCTGTGGGGGCACCTGCTTTTACGTAGGTTCGGATGGCTCCTGGAACCCTTAGACCGTCATTTAAACCTAGGGAAAGTAGGTTTGCACTATCCCGGAAGAGCGAGATATCACAATCCGAGGAGCCAGAACCAAAACGTAGTTTTCCATCGCTTAGTATTTCAAAACGGTAGTACGTGTCTCCATTCACTTTAGCCTGAAGAGCGGTATGAGTGGGGTCGGTTCCAACTGCGACATAGTGTGCGCCTGATTTTCTTATTATTAATGTATCGGTCAATCTCAGAACGTTTGCCCCTTCACGGTCTATGTCTATGTCCGGCCCTATTCTTATTCCGGCTGATGGTACTAGGAGGTTTCTAGGCGCTGTTGTACATATTAAGAGGTCTGTGTCTTGTATGGTGCTGTAAGTTTCCCAATCACGTATGAATTTCATTATAAATATGTTTTGTCCTACTTCATCTTTAATATCCTCAGAGCCTTCAACATCTGCATTATCGATTACTCCAATAAACATTGTGTATTTTGCACTAGTATCTACCTTTTCCAGATATAAGCCATGTGAACAGGCAAAGATGCTGCATAGAAACATATTGCCCTCGGCAGGTCCGTTTTCGCCGCGGATATGAATCCCATAGTCACAACCTGTTATTACCCCACCGTAAAAGATGTTATCTATACAGCTCACATTTGAGGATGCAGGAATAATCTCTATGCCTTTACCGCAGCGGGTAATCAGTTCAAATTCTACGACGCTCTGTGCCATACCATAAACTTTCAAAGCTTTGTAACCGTTCGCCTTATCTTGTCCGTCGACTCTAAAAAGGTGAATCCTAGCATATGGAACCCAATGGTTCGCATCGCCAACTTGGATATAATCGCTGTTCAACGTAGCTGTTCCGATATGTTCATAAAAAATTCTTTTCGTAATGGTTATCGTGGAATTAATGACAACATCACCCTTAACAAATACGAAGCCGCCCTCTGGGGTATTATCTACCGCTTGCTGTATTACCGTTGCTGCGTCTGTGTCTTCGTATTCTATGTGTCCGTATGTGCCGTTTTTTGCGTAATATTTGTTTCCTTTCTTGAAAATAATGTACGATGCAGTAGCGGGCGGCTGTTCTAGCGGCATGTGATAATGTACTAAATCGAATGAGTCGTATAGGTCTGTTCTCGGTACTTTGCGTTCTAGTTCGTTTGGTATCGGCATGGCTTATCGCTCTATTGTTATTGCTGTTACGTTTATTTCTCCACTTGTTGGCGCCGTGCTGGCTTTGGCTGTTATGTATATGTATGGTGTCCATCCTGTTGTTCGTGGATGTAATGTTTTGAATGTTACTGAGTTGGCTGATACTGTGAAGGCTGATACGAGTTCGACGCTGCCCATCGTTGTCTTTTCTTTGTTTCCTCGTATTGTTATGGTTAGGTCTTGGTTGTGTCCATTCTCTATGTATATTGTTATTGCCTGTAGATGTGGCCATTCGCCTACGCCGCTTTCATGCGTAACTGTATCTCTGATTTCGTAGCCTAAAAAAAGATGTTGATAGGATACTGGCATGCTTATACACACTCGCCCTGTCTAGCTGATTCCGATTTGTACGATTAGTTTGGCGGAGTAGCATGTGGCTGCGTTTGTTCCGTCTCCGGCTATTTGTATTCCTAGTCTCTTGTCTGTTGTTAATGCTTTTACGGCTGATGTTACATCGTATCTTGTTACTACGTGCGATACTGCACTTGTTGGCGCCACTAGGTCTGCGAGTTTTTCGCCGTCTGTTATGTTGTAGAGGTCGAAGTCCGCTGAACCGGCACACTCGTATTCTAGTTCTACGTATATTTTGTTTATTAGGGCTGATGTCCATGCTGATGGCGACCAGTACGCATATCCGTTTAGCGTTGTTAGTGTTGAGCTTGTGGTTGACTGTTCGTCCACCACTATTGGTATTGCTATTTCGAATTCTATCGTATCATCCGCCAGCATGCCGTAGTTTATTGCTTGTTTAAATATGTTTGATTTTTTTACTCGCATTTTATGTTACGCTCCTGTTACTATCTTAGCCTATTCTGTCCAGCATTCAAAGACTACGTAGAATGAGATGGTTGAGCCTTCGTTGTTTGTGAATATGAAGTTTACGAGCTGGTGGGCTTCTACTGGAATGTTTAGTTCTGGCGTAGATTGTACATCTTGGCCTAGGAGTACCGCCGGTACTACGTCTAGTGTGTATACGTCTTCTTTTACTTTTAGGTAGAATTCGCTGTCCGTGAATGCCGTTCCAGCCTTGTTGACTAGGTAGATGCGTTTTATGATTATGTCTTCGTCTGGATACCATGTTTCGCTATAGGTACTTCCATCAGTCAAGCTGTCTTTTTCGAATGTTTTAAAGTATTTGAATGGCATTGTTTGTTATCGCCTCCTTGTTTAGAGTAGTTCGACTATGCAGCCGATGGTTACGGTTGCGGTTAGGCTTGTGTCGGTTGCTGGCGATTTGCTTGCTCCAGAGCTGTTTATCATTGATACGACGAAGCTTCTTCCCGGCTCTATTTCTGCTGGGAGATTGTCTGGTTTGAATGGCTTGTAGTAGTAGTTTGTTCCGTCGTTCCAGTAGCATTTCCATAGGTCTACGCCTAAATCTCCCATGTTTGTTGATAGTATGTCCCATGGCGCGCCTTGTAGGTAGAATCTTAGTGTCCAGTCGCCCGGCGAATGTACGCTTGCCAGATTGGCTAGTTTTGCGTAGACTGGTCCGATTAGGTAGTATTTTGTTCCTGCTTCTGCTGTTTTTGACAGTACGTTGTTCTCATCATTAGCCGTCCATGCTGTGTTTGTTCCGTGGCTGTATGTTCCTCTTAGGTAGCTCATGTATTTTTTGCCTTGTTCTGCATAGCGTCCCATGTATGGTGATGGGAGCGCTTCTGCTGGGCCTAGTTCTAAGATTTCGCCTACGATTCTAAGCTTTGAGCCTGATGAGCCTGTGAATCCGAATTTTTTGTCTGGCGGCACTACTATGTAGTAGTCGCCTAGGTCCAGCAGGTCGTATAGGTAGTATGTTGTTGGGTGTGTTCGTGCCAGTTCGTCTAGTATTTCTAGGCAGTCTACTCCGCCTACTTCGAAGGTTGCCTTTGAAGTCGAAGTTGTGCCTACTTTTCTGATTATGTAGGCTTTGTCTGATTCGGCTGTGTATGTTGTTCCTGTGTCTAATACTTTATCTAGCATGTATGTTTTCATACTTTCCTCACCTTTCCATTTCTTTTATATCTAATCATGTCCGCCGGAACTGAAAAATATGGGTTTGATTGTTTTGTTGCCTAGTCTAGGCTTTTCCAGCCGCTTTCTTCCATGTTTCCACTATGGGAACTAGCCTGTTGTTGATGTTTGCTCTCCAGTCGATTGTCTTAGGCGGCAAGGTCGCTACTTTGCTTGCTACAGCATCGTATATTGGTCCCCAGTTTGATAGCCATTTGTCGAGTGCTGAGCGTATTCTGTCTCCGATTATTGGTGCTCCTTTTTCTATGGCTGCGCGTTTCCAGTCTTCGTTGCTCATTGATGCGATTGCTTTCTGGCGTCTTTTCTCGGCTACTGCTCTAGAAATAGCGTCGGCGTAATTCTTTTCTGCCTGATCGCTCTTAGCGGGTGTGTGCCAGTCTGCTTTTTCTACGCCTGCACGATACCTGTCTGGTATGTATGCTACGGC
>Ga0190308_1000405_pt1 | contig 14052 bp, 14 predicted proteins | sample 48700756_MG_FD_165050 | JGI IMG/M metagenome (GOLD analysis project Ga0190308, IMG submission 165050) | Hydrothermal vent sediment bacterial communities from Southern Trench, Guaymas Basin, Mexico - 4870-07-5-6_MG | ecosystem: Environmental > Aquatic > Marine > Hydrothermal vents > Sediment ...
CACAGATTTTTCGGTATATAGTTTCCTTATCTGTCTTGAAACATATGATAATGATAATCCAGTTTTATCTGCAATTTCCTTAAATGTAGTTGATGTAGGTATGGCTTTTATGATCTCATATTCCGATAATATTAGTCCAGTTTTCATTTGAATCACTGCATACACTATATAGCATGTTACTAATAAATTTTCTGATAAACTTGCATAAAATAGAAAAATAAAATAATATTTTAAAATTCTATCCCAATGGGTCTGGATCAGTTACTCCTTGACCTGGATCGTCGCCGTCGGCCAGTATTTTCTGAGAAAATAATAGCATAGTTAGAGAAAATATTAGTAATATTGTCCTTGGATTACACACTATTTTAAATAATATTCTCCTATTCATACATACACCTATATACTTTATCAAGTATACTATAGAAATAGGGCTATATATATCTTTTTAAAATATTTCATATTTTTCATTTTTTATGACATTTTTACAAAAATATTTCCACTAAAATTTATATATTTTCATTATAAAATAAATAGTTTGTGTACACGAAAATACTGATAATTATTTTGTTATCGATAATCGCCATAGCAGGAATCTACATAGTTTTAAAATATATGTTTCCTACATCGCCTAAAATCGAGGTAAACGTTTCCTCAATAAGTGTGAAAGGATGTGTAGGGTCCAGAGTTACTAAAACCATTGTTTTATCAAATACTGGTGGAAAAGATACATCTATAACTATCTCATTGAAAGATATTAATGGAATAGTTTCTCCAAGAAAATTTATTATATACGCTGGTAAATCAACGACTGTTAATATAGAGATAAGAATAGAGAAAGAGGGTACTTTTAATGGTAAAATCATTATAGAATATGAATCAAAAAGGATTGAAATTTCAATACAGGTTACAGGTATAATTTCACAGAAATGTTTAATAGACTTCTATAATTATAATAAAAGTCTCCCTTTAAATGCCGGGGAAAAAATTGTTTCAGATAAGAAAAGCTATACACTATATAAGGTTACATATCAAAGCGTAAATAATAAGAAAGTTGTTGCATTATTTATTAAACCTAAAGTTGGTACAAAGTTTCCCTGCATAATTTTTATTCCAGGATTGAAGGGTAGAAAGGAAGCATATTTAGATTTAATGACTATTCTTTGTGGTAAGGGATATGCTTGTTTTGCATTAGATTTACCGATGTTTGGGGAGAGAAAGAAGGGACGTCAATTTATACTTGAAAGAGATATAATAAAAGTTATTATACAATCCATATTTGATATTAGAAGAGGTATAGATTATCTTCAAAGTAGGGGAGATATAGGAGATATAGCGTTATATGGTAGAAGTCTGGGAGGAATTATAGGTTCAATAGTTCTTGGAGTAGACAATAGGATTAAGGCCGGAATACTTGTAATAACTGGTGGAAATATTACATATATTTTACATCACAGTGTAATTATTTCCGATCCAAATAAGATTAAAATGATTTTAAATAATTCCTTATTCCCATATACTGAGCCATTAAACTATATTGGATTTTTCAATGGACCAATTCAATTTCATTTTGGAGAAAAGGATGATGTAATTCCATTGGAAGCTGGCCTACAATTAGCTTCACATGCAAAAAATAAGGAAGTATATACATATAATGCTGGCCATGGAATACCTATGCAAGATATGATAGATAAGATACTAAATTTCCTAAATAAATACCTATAGTTTCTTTATTTTTATATAATTTTGCCCCCGAATCTTTATCACTTCAATATATCCCATACTTTCAAGTCTTCTAATAATTCTCCATAAAGTTGTTTTAGGTAAAAAGATTCTTCTACCAATTTCATATTGATAGCATTCTCCCCCTAATTCTTTAATAATATTTAATACCTGTAACTCTTCCTCCTTTAATTCTATTAAAATAGATCTCCTTTTTCTATTCTTTATGACGAATAAAATTATGGTTAAAATAATTAAAATAGGTATAATTATGTATGCTATGTATTGCATTAAATTATTTTCATTATTTTTATCTAAAGACAAATTTTCTTTATTCTTATCATAATTTTTCTCGCTTGCATTGAAAGTGGATTTAGTATTATTTGTAACTATTATTGGAATAATATACTTAATATAGTGTTTACCGGGCGGAAAAGTAAGTATAGGACGATTTTCGCTAAAATTGATTACTATAGGTATCGTAGATAGATCTATTATAATGGATTTAGACGGAAACTCGATTGTAGTATTTAAATTTGTAGTAAAGTTTAGATACCATACTCCCTTAATCTTTGAAGTCAGTGTTTGAGTAAAATATTTTATATTTATTTTAAATGCAGTTGTATAAAATATTGTTAAAATCGTTTTATTTAATTGAAAGGGAAGCGGTATATTATTTTCATCGACTACAATTATCTCTGTCTCAGGGACACCGATAAGAGAGACATTTATATTACTAAACGTGTTATTTGTTGGATGAATAACATAGTTTACTAAAGCCACTCCATCATCATATATCTTAATATAAATATAATTTTTTTGAGGATATGATAGAATACAAGATGGAAAATAAATAGATAGGAGTATAAAAAATACTAGCATATACTTTCTCATGTATTAAACCCTTTTAATAAATTTTAACTTTTATTTCCATGATTACTATTTTTATGCTTATTATTATGATTATTGCTATCCTTATTCCAGTTTTCATTTTGATTGCCCTGATCATGGCTATCGTAATTTTGATTACCATATTGATCATGCTGTCTGCCTTGATCAGGTTGTTTATTACTTCCCTGCCTATTTTTACGTCCTCTTTCCTCATTTGGACAGTTTTCCTGACCCTTTCTATTACCATGCTTACCCTGCCTATGTTTATTTTCATGAGTATGATCGCATGATCCTTTCATAAGTTCTTTAAGTTCTTTGAAGGCCTTGTTTATTTCACCATTTCTAATCCTTCTCCTTATATTTTTTGTCATGTTTTTAACCCATTCTGGCATACCAGTTGCATTAAATTTCTTTTTTATGTAATCTTCAATATAATATAGTGTTAAGTTTAAGCTAAGTTTTCTAATGTTTATATTAATTTCTGCAAGCAACTTATGTAATGTGGTAGATATATTTACCGCATATTCGGTATTGTTATTCTTTAAAGCATTAAACCCTATTTCATATAACTCTGTAGCGCTATTTAACAACTGAGTTATCTTAATATATAGTGGATCACTTACAATAGATTCATTTTTAGAAACAATGTTTTCTAAAATTATTGAATATTGGTCTAATCTATATCGCATTCTCAGATATTCGGTGTATAATCCTGGACTCTTATTTACATGCCCTGTATAAACTGTAACATTATAGTATTTAACCCATCTATTTTTCAAAACCTTTTCTTCACATATAATTATTTCTAAAGACATGTTTAGTAGAGACTTTATTTTCATATAGCTTTTTATTGCAGAATGATAGAAATGAAGTGCCGTAATAGCGTATTCCTTTGCAGCACTATAGTTCCCCAAATTATATTGTTCCATTGTAAGGTTTAAATACAAGTCTCCATTAAAAGTATAATTGTATGCAATTTCAAGCATAATAGAGATATTTTGAAGTAAAGTTTTCTCCGCCATATTTTCCATATAATAGTATATATTTTGATTTAAGAGATATATAAATGATCTAGTCCTATTTAGGTTCAAAATCAAGTTCCATAAACCCTTGTCCTTCACAGGCGTTGCTTGACTGCTGTAAATAACTTGGAATCCAAGGAAAATATTAGATAACAGCATTACTATGAAAAACGTTTTAAGAAGTCCTTTCCTCATGATTATCCCTAGAATATTTTAGCAAATTAGATATATAAGGAAACCAGTGAAACCAAATGAAACTATTTAACGAATTAATATATACTTCTGAAGAATTCAGTTATTTTCTAAATCTCTTAGTTTTATAAGAGGTCTTGAAAAGTGTATGGCGTTGAAAATATCTTTAAACCATAAACTTTATTATATTCTATTTTATCTAAAATTTTATTTTGGAAATTCTCAAATTATTTTTATGAAACTATCTAGCTAATTCATAACATGTTTCTCCGGCCCATAATCCATAATTATGGTAAGGTATAAGCGTACCTCTCTTTTCCATCATCTCCCTTAACTTAAATATCATCCATTCTCTCTTCCAAATCTTGGAAAGAGTTAAAATTTTTTCCTTAATTATAAATTTTGAAATTAACATATTTATTTCATATGGAAAATATATTTTTCCCATTTCCATATTTTTCCTCAAAAAATCTTCCAGTTTACATAAAATATCTTCAGATATATTTTCCAAAATATATCCCCGTACATTATATCTCATGAATTATAAATATATTTAACTGATTTCTCTTTTCCAAAAGCTAAAGCTATTGCTCCATATAAGACTACGTCTTCTCCTAATGGTGTTAAAATTATTTTAGGTTTCCTATTTATAATATATTTATCAATATACTTGTTTATCGGATCTAAAACCAGTTTGGGGTTCTTTAATGCTATAGATCCTCCTAGAGTTATTATTTCTGGGTCATATACATTTATTACGCTTGCTATTCCAATAGCATTAAGCTTACCTATAAAGTCTGTTATTTCTAGAGCTATTTCATCGCCCTTCTTTGCATGATCATAAATCATTTTAGATGTAATTTTATCTAGATCTCCCTTAATTTCATCCCATATACTGCTTAAAACTAAATCTATACGTTTTTCACGGTAAAGCATTTTTACAAGTTTAGGTATACCTGTTCCTGAACAATATGCCTCCCAGTGACCCCTTTTTCCACATCCACATGTAAGTCTTTCCTCAAAATCTATAACTATATGTCCTATTTCAACAGCATTTCCATCCTTTCCGATCAATAAATGATTGTCTACATATGCTCCGCCACCTATACCAGTGCTGAGAGTAATGTATACGAGATTCTTAACATCTTTTCCGGTGCCAAAATGTTTTTCACCAACAACGGCTGTTGTGCAGTCGTTTAATAGAAATACTGTTTTTCTAAAATGTTGCGATAATGGCTTTACTAAAGGTATCTGATTAAATGGTAGATTTGCAGGATTAACTATAACTCCATTTTTCAAGTCGAGTGGACCTATAGACCCTATACCTATGCCGGCTATATTTTTCAAATCTATATTTAATTTATTTAAAGCATTTTCACACATTCTTATGATTTGTTTGGTAACATCTTCACCTACACCTGTTCTAATAGTATTCTCAGCGATCTTTATCGATATATTTCCATTTTCATCTGAGATAGCTACGCGTAAATTAGTTGCACCAATGTCTATTCCTATACCATACATTTAGTTTTCACCTTATACTTTTATATAACTATATTTTTACTTCATAAATTTTTCCGGGCTCTGGAATAATTGAATTGATATTTTCATTTCTTAACATTTCGCTTAACTTTTTCATTTCACTCTTATCTTCCCCGACAACAAATACTTTCTTTAGCTTTAAATCTCTTGCAAATCTATATGAAGAATCTGGTGAAGCTGTTGTAGAAGGTTTACCTGAAGGTAGTATGCCTATATGTGCAGAAAGCTTTGATAAATCTAGATATCCACTACCAGATGCATAGAATATATGTAGTGAGGGTAGTCTTATAATATATATAAATAAATGTTGACTATATATTCCCTCTAAACATATTATTGGTACACCTTTAACTCTAATTATCCTTTTATGCTTAGCCTTCACCAAATTTGATGAAGGAATATATTCATAAAGTTCATTGTATACTCCATCTTCAACTAAAAATACTGTTCCAGTTTTATTGAAAATATCTAGTGCAGTTTCTAGAATAAAGTATCTAGGGTGATTTACAGAATATAATACTAAATCTATTTTCTCAAGTACATCTATCTCCTCTGCATCCAATCTATTTGAAGGGTCGATGATTAGACGGAAATTTTTATCTTTAATCATAAATCCCATTTCACCAAGATATAGGAGAAGAATTCCATTCAAGGGAGGGGTTCTTTTTAAAAAAGCTTTGATTCTTTCAGCATAGATATCCATAATATTACCCAAATAATAATATCTTTAAATTTACATTTAAAATTTTGCATTAACTTTTAATAAACATAAGTCTCTAATATCTGAAATATACTAATATATAAGGAAGATTTTAGATAAAAGATAAAATATTGTTATGTTATACTTATGATAAAATATGCATCATTATTCTAAAGTAATATTGTTAAACACGATGCCATATTTTCGATAAAATATATTTTATAGAATCTTCATCAAATCCTAATGTAGTTAAATATTTTTTAGCAATATCGATATTCTTATTTCTGTTATCAAAATACTTTTTAAGCAATTGTAGACATGATTCTTTCATCTCATATGGAAATATAACCCATCTATCAGTTATAGCTGAATAATAGTTTGGAGTATATTTTGACCAAGGCTTAATAAATATGGACGCCGTCTTGGTTTCACCTGGTTTTTTAGACTTCAAATATTTCTCAGCGAGCATCAATGTTTCACCACTATCAACTATATCATCAACCAGCAATATTTTTAAACCAGCTATACTTTGAGATAAACCATATTTCAAGATAGGTTTTTCTCCAGTGACACCTATATTTGTATAAAACTGAATTCCTATACATTCAATGTTATTGACATCAAGCAAATCCGATAAAATTCTGCCAACCACTAATCCTCCTCTAGCAATACATATAATCTTATCTATTCTATATTCACTTAAAGATATTTTATCAGCTAAATTAAATACATGTTTTTGATAATCCTGCCATGAAAGAACCAAATATTTAACCATACTTATTTAAAACAAAACTAATATAAATTTTTCTAGGAAATGAAATATGATTATATTTACACATATATGCAAAATTATTTTCTCCTGATTTTGGCCATAACTAGGTTATGTAGCCTCTCTAGCATAGCCCTTCTATCCTCCATTAAAACTACATCCGATAGTCCTAATAAAATTATATTGTGACTAAATGGTGAAGGTATATTTCCAGAATTTATTTCAACTATTTTAATATCCCCCTTCTCAATTTTTCTTAAAATTTGCTTTGCATGCTCTATATCCATAAAATCTTCAAGTATTTCTCTAAAAGTTTCTTCAATTACCGGAAAATTTTTTATTTTACCACATATCTCTAATAGCTTTCTGGCCGAAAGCTGTTGTTTACCTACTCTTATCTCATGACCCTTATAGTTTCTTAATATCATAAGACTTCTTACAGCTACATGTCTGAACCTTCTCCTCATTAACTCCGTTTTAAATACCGCTTTTCTTAAAATATTTTCAATATTTTTCGAAGATAATTCGTTTAAATCTACATTAGGTTTTACTCCACGTGGAAATATTAATGCAAATCCATGGTCTGTAACACTTATACCTATATTTCTCTTAACTTTTTCACCTATAATCCATGCATAGGCTCTTGACAATGCATCATTAGTCCTTCTACCATATAATGCATGAAAGATTAGATAATATCTTCCACCTGGATCAACATAATGTTCTATAAATAAATTTCTATAACATGGGAAATCTTTTACCCTAAGTGATTTCAAGTACAGATATTCTTCCTTAAAATATTGATAGATAGCATTTGCAGCTCTCAGATCAGTTCTACAGTTCTCCATAATATATTTTAAAATACGTTTCTTACCAACCTTTTTACGAAACATCTTAAACATTTCCTCCCTAAACTTTCCAATCTCCATTGCAAGATCGAAACTTAATGGGAGCATTTCTGAAAACCAGCTTGGAACAGTGGGTTTTAAGTCAAAGGCAGGCTTTACATATGCCCTTACTCCTCTAGACGAAATATATTCATATACCTTACCTCCAAGTATAAATCTATCACCAGGCATAAGTCTTTCAAGAAACTCTTCTTCAATGTTTCCAACATATCTCCCCCTTAGAGTATATACTTTTATCGCTACTTCTTCGGGAATAGTTCCAATATTCAATGAGTATATTACTCTAGCATATTTTCCCCTTCTACCAAACATTTCGTCTTCTTCATCATACCAGATCTTACCATATACTTTATATTTCTCAAGCTGAGCATATCCTCCTGAAATAAATTTTAAGAGTAGTTTAAACTGTTTTTTACTTAGGTTTCTATAGCAATATGATCTACGTATAAGTTTAAATGCCTCATCTACATTCCATTTTTTCTCAATAGACATACCCATAACATGTTGTGCCAATACATCTAAACAGTTTGTAGGAATCTTTATTCTATCAAGCCTCCCCTTATAAGCCTCTCTAACCATCACTGCACATTCAACTATATCATCTCTATCCATGCATATTAGCCTACCCTTACTTATATCCCTTAATCTATGTCCACTTCTACCAATTCTCTGCAGACATCTTATAATAGATTTAGGTGAACCTATCTGGGCCACCAAATCTATATATCCTATATCTATTCCAAGTTCAAGTGAGGTTGATGTAACTACAGCTTTTAATTCGCCATTTTTAAGTCTCTCTTCAACGTCAAATCTAACATCTCTACTAAGCGAGCCATGATGTGCTGCAATCTGATCCTCACTTATCTCTCTAACTTTTTTAGGCATCACTTGTTTTAAATGAAATACCACTCTCTCAGTACCACTCCTAGTATTTGTAAATATAAGTGTAGTCTTATGTTCCTTAATCAATTTGTAGAGCATTTTATACATTTTCTCTGTAATTATTTGACTTGGAGTATGTATTAAATCATAAACTGGACACAATAATTTTATATCCTTTTTCTTCACATAGCTTGTATCAACTATTAGACAATCTCTAGGCTTTCCATCATCCCTATATCCTACGAGAAACTTTGCAACTTCCTCCAATGGATTGATCGTTGCAGACAAACCTATCCTAGTAAACTCTTTTTCAACCATGTTTTGAAGTCTCTCCAGCGATAACGATAAATGTACTCCACGCTTATTTTCACATAATGAATGTATTTCATCAACTATAACCCATCTGACATTCCTTAGCTTCTCCCTAAACTTTGGTGCCACAAGAACTATTGCAAGAGATTCAGGAGTAGTTATAAGTATATGAGGAGTTTGTCTCAACATTTTCTGTTTAACATATGGCTGTGTATCTCCCGTTCTAACAGCATGTCTAATTTCCTGAAGCTCTATTCCCCTTTTCCTGGCAATATCCTTAATCTCCCTTAAAGGGGTCTCAAGATTTCTATAAATATCATTGGATAATGCTCTTAAAGGTGAAATATAGACGGCATATACCCTATTTTCAAGCCTATTCTTCTCCGCCAACTTTATTAACTCGCTTATAATTGTTAGGAATGCAGCCAAAGTTTTGCCAGTTCCAGTTGGACTTGAAACCAATACATTTTTACCTTTCTGAATAGGTATAATTGCATATTCTTGTGGTGGAGTTAGTTTCTCAAATTTATTTATAAACCATTCTGCTACCAGTGGATGAAGTATCTTTAATACCTCACTTATACTGTATCTCTTCCTGGCAATGGATATCATTGAAGTCACCAAATATAATCTAAATATTAATAGAGAGCATTAAAATAACTTTATTCTTTAAAAATCAGTCAGATATAAATTTTTCATATAAATTTTTGGGTAAGGAACAGCATACATTTACTATTTTCAACCCATATTTTTTAATAACTTTCCTATCCGGTACAGCTATTCTGTCAACTAATTTTTCCTCAATTAATAGAGGATCTAAGAGAAGCTTATAAAAATGTGGTCTCATACATCCTAAAGCCAAGTCTTCTCTAAAATTTTTCCGGAATTTTCTAAACAAATCTACTATTTCATTAACTTTAGGTGGACTATATTTATCCATAGGCGTATTTTTTGTCGGAATAAATATTAATAATATTATTATATATGGTTTAAATTCCTTTACAATATTGAATGCCTCCATCTCCCTATCGATTAAACCATATTTAAATCCTATAGATATATGTGGAGCAACATACATTGATGTATTATTAGTTAAATAATATAGGCTTTTAATAAAATCATTCCTATCCGCATTTAACCCCATAATGTTATGTATAACTTCTTCATCAATAATAAATTCATAGTCAACAATATCTATACAACTATTCTCTAAATCTTTTACATCATTTTTATCAACTAAACCTGGATGAATACTTAATATTACATCCATTTCTCTCTTTATTCTTCTAAAAGCTTCTAGAAAAGGTTTATAGGGAAGCTTACCATATCTATTAAATCCACCGCTAATCAAAAATCCTCGAACATTTCTCTTATACATTTTTTTCACAAACTTATATAGCTGAAGAGGTGTCTCTACACTATACATTCCTCTCAAATATCTACCCATACAATATTTACACATTAACTCGCATTTTAGTCCAGTAATACTTATTGGAATAAATTTATCTCCAGGAATAAAAGCTAAAACCATATTAATTACCTAAAAATCCAATAAATCCTTAATAATCTTACATCTATCTCTTTCAACCATCTCTATATTTGGATAATTATATATTTTTCTCGGGCTCTCATTGTAGAAAGGCCTATTACAATATGGACATCCACTTGTGAGAAATGCATACTTTATCTCATTCCAATCCTTTAGATTCCTTAAGAAAACTTTTCCATTCCTAATATAAATTAACTCTTCTAATCTATGTCCTTTAGATAGTAGGAAACGTATAAGCTGTATAAGCCTATATTCGCTAAGAGAAGGCTGAGATCTATTGCTAAGCTTCGTATTCCTTATAGGTGTAAATGCAAATAATGCTACCTCGCCTCCTATATTATATATTTTCTCCATGCATTTAATGAAATCCACCATACTTTCACCTAAGCCATAGATTAAATGAACATTAACCTTCCTCCAGCCAAATATCTTTACAGCATTTTCAATAAACTTTAAATAGATATTCCAAGTATATGGTTTTCCCATTCTTTTAAAAACATCGGGACTAGCAGCATCTAATCCTATTCCATAAAAATCTACACCTAAATCCCTATATCTATACATATAATCTATAATAATAGGTGTAGTTGCAACTGAGATAGGTATATTAACACCCCCCTCTCTAATCCTCTTCAAAATCCTATAAATCTCCTCTTCAAAACCAGGTTTAACAATACTTTGAATACATATCCTCTTAAAAACATCATTTTTCTTCAATGATTCAACCAGTTTATCCAGCTCTATTTTCGGCCAACTAATCCTCGAAACAAAAATTTTATTCGAACGATTCACAATACTTTGACTACAAAATAGGCAACGAGCCATACATCCTTTTTCACCATACTGTAATAGATAAGCAGTATAGGGTACTGCATCCATCTTAACATCGATAAATTTAAGTAGACTCAAAGTACCTATAGACGCCCTAACATACATCTTTATTCTATCCATTTTATCACTGTCTTATTATCATACATAGAGAGACTATTTTCATAAATCCTTTAAATATAAAATTCTATTTTTAATAAAGTTATTCTATTACCTCCATACTATCTTTGTATACAATAATAGTTTTTCCTCGAAAATTCTTAATTATTTTTAAGACAATCTCAAGAGATCTAACCATATCTACTGGTATCGGAGGATGAATTTTTAAGACTATGATTCCATAAAATTTTTCTGGCGGATATAGAAAGGGATTAGCAAAATCACTATCTCTAGTTATAAATATCGCTTTTTCCCTCACGACGTTTGAATAAACTGACTATTAGAAATAGATTTCGACACATATTTAACTGTATAGCCTTTAGATTGAAGATATCTATAGACCGATCTTGGTATATTTTCATCCAGTATAAATTTCGATGACACGATATTTTCTCCTCAAAATAATTGCAGCATATTTAAATGCCTCTCTAATCATATCTTCATTCAATTGCGGATATTCTTGAAGAACATCACTAATACTCCCACCTGAAGCTAGAAGCTCAAGTATATCAGAAACCAATATTCTCGTACCTCTAAAAACAGGTTTACCATGACATATCGAGGGATCAAACAACAATATACTTAAGTTCCTTTAAACTCATGTAAACACCTATTATAATTATAATTTCACTATTATTATGTTAATCGATAATTTTTATTTCTATAGGTAATGTCCTGTTAAATACGTTATATTTATAAAGAAATGTTTAAAGCTTGCTAATATAGAGCTCAAGTCATTTTTAGAAAGAAAATGGATCTCAGGAAATTCTTGGAAATTAGTCAGTAATTTTTATCTTTATAGGTTGTGTTAAATTTAGATAAGTTATATAGATATTTTCATCTAAAAGATAGATTATTTTAAGACTGTGTATTATTTCTTCACCTTTATTTTTTGCAATTAAATCTAGTATTACTGGCAAAATATCTCCCTTATGCAAATTTGGCCTCGGATGCCCATAACCTAGAAGACTAATATTTTGTAAAGATAATAACTCTATGTCAATAATTTTTACATTATCTTCTAACACCTTAAGATATATTGTAATATTGAAGGTTTCATTAATTTTTACAATTTTTATAGACGGTTTAATTAAACTGGCTTGGAATGCACCGTCTCTTATTTCAAAGAGTTCTCCTACAATGGGATGACATATATAAAGTATATCTGCATTAAATTCATCGATACGTAGGAGACCGAGATAGGAGTACTTTATAGTAATCTTTGTAATCCTCCACCAACTATAGTTAAGAGGCCTAAACTCGCCCCACACCTCTATACATTTTCCCGGCTCTATTGTAAATGACTTATTGAGAAATTTAAATACAATATTCTCCGGTGGAGGCGGATTCAAAGAAATATTAAGGATATATATAGGGCTAGACTTAACATTTTCTACTCTAAATAAAGGTATCATAATTCTAATCTTTGTAGGATTAGCTGTATTAGTTATATCGATTTTCTCTGTATCACTAATCTTTAAATACGGGGGAGAAAAATATATTGATTTTATGGATAAAAATAGTATGATAAAAAATGAAATAATTAAAAAGAAAAGATGTTTTTTCATGGTAAAGGTTCCTCTACCTTCTTTGTTCATTATTTTAAATATTTTATTTTTTCCAATATATATATTATGCAAAGGAAATCGAATTTTAACAATATTTATATTAACATTATTTATCTCACTATATTTTAATATTCCAATATAAGTAAAGTAAAAATATAGTAAATGTCATCATTATGAATTATAATACAGTCAAGTATAGTTTTAGTAGTTACACTACAGAATTTAATGCATTCCATATAATTTATGAAGATTTTACTCTAATTTTTTGCGAAAGATATATAAGTTTGTTGTATTTTTTTAGAGTATGAATAGTTCGCAGATAAAGATCCTAAAATTTTTATTAAAAAATAGTTTAAGTATAGATAGACTTGCTAATTTGGTTGGGCTAAGTAGGTCTCAAGTATATAGGTTGATTAAACTATTGATTGAGTTAGGTTTAGTTGAGAAAAATGATGTGGTCAGAATAGCTGACTCAGATATAGGGTTTATTTTTAAAAATATTGCGGAAAAATATAATATAGAAATATTGTTGAAGGGTAGGGCTATAGATATTTTATATAGATTAATTAAACCAAAAAGTTTTCGGGAGCTATATAACTCTATGAATATTTCTGAAGCTACACTATACTCCTACATCTCTAAGCTGAAGAATATTGGTGTGGTTAAATATTATGATGGAAAATATGTGGTCATAGAGGATGATGAGCTAACTAAATTTATCTCAATCCTTAATATAAAGAAATATTTGAAATATATTGAACCTGAAGCAATAATAGTTTTTAGAGGAGAAAACTTTATTTTAAAAAAGGTTCCAGTAAACATAAAGGCTGTTGGATCGCTGACAGGTTTTTCACTATTCCCAAAATACGGGTTAAATATAAGCCAAACATATAGCTACTATATTTTTCCATCAATGAATATAACTATAGAACATGTATTGTTTCATGCAATACTTTCATCGAAAACTAGGTTTGAGAGAACATTATGTGCATTATTTTATCTTAAAAATAG
>Ga0190308_1000407_pt1 | contig 14000 bp, 7 predicted proteins | sample 48700756_MG_FD_165050 | JGI IMG/M metagenome (GOLD analysis project Ga0190308, IMG submission 165050) | Hydrothermal vent sediment bacterial communities from Southern Trench, Guaymas Basin, Mexico - 4870-07-5-6_MG | ecosystem: Environmental > Aquatic > Marine > Hydrothermal vents > Sediment ...
GACATATGTTAAAGAGATAAAGCTAATTTCTCCACATTTAATAATTAATTAATATTTAAGATCTGGTTTAAGGCGGCTATAATGAAGCATATCATAGAGGGAAAAACTCCGATTCTACAAGTTGCGTTAGATTTTATGGAGTTGAAACGCGCGTTAACTGTGGCCAAAGAAGCTGTGGGAGGAGGTGTAGATTGGTTAGAAGCAGGGACGCTTCTAATTAAGAGTGAGGGAATGAACGCTGTAAGAGAATTGCGCAAAGTGTTTAAGGATATGATAATTGTAGCAGACTTAAAAACAATGGATACTGGTAGACTAGAGGCTGAAATGGCCTTTAAAGCTGGAGCGAACATAGTTATAGTCTTAGGTGTAAGTGATGATAGTACAATTAAGGAGGCGATTGAGGCTTCTAGGAATTATGGCGGGTTTGTAATGGTTGATATCATTGGTGTTAATGATCCTATTAAACGAATTATTGAATTGGAGAAACTGGGTGTTGATATAGTTTGTATTCATGTTGGGATAGACCAGCAAATGAGAGGATTAGACCCCATAAAGATTCTTGAGGAGGTTAGAGATAAGGTGAGTGTTCCTCTAGCTGTTGCAGGTGGGATAACAAGTGAGACAGCTGGTATAGCTGTTGAGAAAGGAGCTGATATAATTATAGTGGGTGGAGCTATCACGAAAGCGGAGAATGCTGCTGAAGCTGCGAGAATAATTAAGGAAGCTATGTTGAGGAAGATCCCCATAAAGGCTCGAAAGGGTAGAAAAGCTAAGACATTAGAGGAGACAATCAATATCCTAAAAATGGTTTCTGTGCCAAATATAAGTGATGCTATGCATAGAGCTAGAGTAATAACTGGTTTCAAGGCTGTAATTCCTAGTAAAAAGATTGTTGGGAGAGCATTAACCGTTAGAACATACCCTGGAGATTGGGCTAAACCAGTTGAGGCTCTCGATTACGCTACAGATGGAGTAGTAATAGTTATTGACGCTGGTGGGGAAAACATTGCTGTCTGGGGAGAATTAGCTACTTGGAGCGCTAAAAATAAGAATGTAGCTGGAGTAATAATTAATGGAGGTGTAAGAGACATCAAGGATATTCGAGAAATAGGGGTTCCCGTTTACGCGAAATACTTCTGTGCTAGAGCTGGAGAACCCAAAGGGTTTGGAGAAATAAATGTACCAATAGAGATAGATGGCGTTAAAATAAAGCCTGGGGACTTCATAGTCGCTGAGGAAGAGGGAATAATAGTAATACCCCAAGAGAAGGTTCAAGAGGTAGCTAATAGAGCATTAGATGTGAAAGAAAAAGAAGACAGAATAAGGGAGGAAATAAAAAGAGGATCAACATTAAGCCAAGTAATTGATCTATATAAATGGGAGAAAGTAACTTAAATCGGTGCGAGTAAATATGAGAATACTAATAGCAGGAATGGGCGCAATAGGGTCCATGCTAGTTGGTTATCTCTCTAAAAATAATGATGTCTATTGCCTAGGTAGAAAATGGCACATAGATAAAATAAGGGACCGCGGATATCTCCTATTAAGAAAAGTATCTCAATCGATTGAGGAGAAAATACATGTATCTAAGCTATACACAAGTGCAAGCGAGATAGCTAGAGAGGAATTTGATTGCGTATTTCTATGTGTAAAAGCATATGATTTAGAGAACATACTAAACGAATTAGTTACACAATACGTTAATAGCCCTTGGTTCGTGTTTATCCAGAATGGACTAGGAATAGAAGATATAGCTAGGAAGATACTTAAGGAAACTAATATAATCAGAGCAATAACTAATAACGGAGCTAATATACCAGAGCCAGGCGTGGTAAATCACGCTGGAGTTGGCGAGACTTATATAGGAGGCGTTTACGGAGACAAGAAAGATTACTACGCTAGATTAGTTTCAGATATGCTTAATGAAGCTGGTTTACCAGCTAAGTATGTTGATAATATTAAACCATATTTATTCCTGAAACTAGGTGTGAATGCTGCCATAAATCCTCTGACGGCGATTTTAGGCATTAAGAACAAGGGTATAATTGAGTTACAATGGTTAAAACCAATAATAAGAAAGCTCTGCGAGGAAATAGTTGAATTAGCTAGGAAAAATGGTGTTGAATTAGTTAATCTCGAGAAAATAATTTTAGATGTAGCTAATAAAACAAGAGAAAATACATCATCCATGCTACAAGACATACTAAAAGGAAAAAGAACAGAAATAGATTACATTAATGGCGCAATAATTAAACTAGGAGGAAAAATGAACATAAAAACACCATTTAACGAACTAATATATTATCTAGTAAAAGCGATAGAGGAAGAAATGAAGTCGCCTAAGGAACACTAGATGTAATTTAATTCTCTTAATGTGACTATAAACTTTATTATCAAAAATGTTTTTAAGAGCATTTAAAAACCAAGATAATTAGTTCTTGTAACTAAAATTGAAATACATAAATAATTAATTTTTTAAAACTAGTATAGTTATATTATTGTTCCCTCTAATTTTTGTGTGATTCTTATGAGAAGGATTACAGGAATTTTAATAATCTTAGTCCTACTAATACCAATGTGCTCGAACACAAAGGTTGCATCGATTAAACAAATAATCTTGAGTAAGTCACTAACGGAAACCAAAGTTAAGAACAATGTTTTTGTCCATAATTTTAATGAAGTCATAATGAAGCTTGATAGAGACGGAGATAAGATACATGACTCACTAGAAGCAAATTCCACTTATGATGATGAATCCGTAGATATCATAGTTTTATTAAACAAGTATACTACTGGCTCTATTAACTACTTTAAGAGTCTGGGTGGAGAAATCAAGAGAACTTACAGTAACGCTATATATGGCTACTCAGGAAAGATACCTAGGAAAATGTTAAGGGAGCTGGCTAAGGATCCAAACATAGTTTTTATTCAACCAAACATGAAGTATAGGGCCAGAATGTTTAACGCAGTCCGATTAATGGGCCTAAAACCATATGTCTGGGAAACATATGGTTTTAACGGATCAAGTGACATGAGTATCGCGATTATAGATTCAGGATTAGATCCATCTCACATAACTCTTAAACCCTATTATGGAGATGCCAATTTCTCAGCTAAGATAGTTGGATGGTATGATGCGGTTAATGGTAAGACTAGTCCATATGATGATAATGGTCACGGCACATCTATTGGTAGTGTAGTAGCTGGCAACGTCGTCAAGTATAATGAAACTACGATTCAATTTGGTCAATTTGCTATTGTGATTGATGGATTACCTTATGGTGATTATGATTTTTATGTTACTGAGGCTTTCCCAGTTTTTAGGACAGGTGATGTGAGCATTATTGTTAAGTGGAAAGATGTTAGTATTCAGCCATATTCATCAAAGATTCATAGTGCAGAGGTCACTGGATTAATAATTTATTCACCAGATGGAAAAACAATTAGGATAACTGAACAAAGTAATCCATACAGCGTAAACCTGAAAGCAAATGTCACTGGGATCTATAAACTAGAAATTGACTTAACATTCTCAAGTGGTGGAACGGTAGAGGGAAAGGATGATGGACCAGGTATAGCTTACTGGGCTTTCATGAAAGCTAATTTAACTGGATCAGAGAATTATGGAGTATATTCTGGTGTTGCCCCTGAGGTTAAGCTTGTTGGTGTTAAGGTTCTTGATGAGGAGGGTGTTGGCGAAACAGAAGATATTCTAGATGGGATAGAATGGGTCATAAATAATAGGGAGAAATACCACATAGTAGCTGCGACAATCACTTTTGGATCTGTTTACGTTGATGTTGCGACAGAGGAAGCTGTGCAAAGTCTGATTGATCATGGTATAGCTGTGGTAGCTGCAGCTGGAAATGAAGGACCGGGTAAAAACACGATTAATTCGCCGGCTAGACTCGAACAAGTAATTGCAGTTGGGGCTTCGAATGATGCGTGGTTGCAACTAAATGTGACGAATTGGTCTTCTAGAGGCCCGTATGGAACGTATCCCGATGGTTCAATAGCTGTTACGAATGCTACTAAGCCAGATATAGTTGCTCCAGGCGGTGATTTTGATGAGCCTTCTATAATTTGTTCTGATAGTGATAGAGACGATAACTTAGATTTATACATCTGGAATTACGCCACGGACACTATGAAGATCGTAAAGTTAAGTGGTATAAAGGATGCATACAAGGATGACTTAATTATTGTTCGAGGTTCATCTATTTCAACCGCTCAAGTTGGTGGTGCTATTGCGTTAGTCATAGATGCGTTGACTAATAGTGATTGGAGTAAATGGAATTATACAGTTGCTGATATACTCAAGGTTAAGCAATTATTATTAATGACTGCTTGGGAGATATATAGGGGAATAGAGGTAGGGAGAAAGGCCACTAGGGATCATAAGGATTATGTAGAGGGTTATGGCTTAGTTCAAGTAGATGCTGCTATACAAGCTTATAAAAACATAATGGAGATAGGTGATGAATACAGAGATAATTTGACTTCGAAGGCTTTCGGCAAGCATGTTTGGGCGGGAAGAATCTATCTCAATGCTGGCCAAAATTATATCTTCAGAGTTACTGTACCCGATGATGCAGATTTTGACTTATATATCTGGAGCGCTACACCAGATCAATATGGGCAACCAATACTACTATCTAAAAGTATGCATGGGGTTGGTGAAGATGAATACGTTGTATTCTCTCCCTCAGAAGACGGTTTCTATTACATTACAATTAAGCAAATATCGGGGTCTGGAGAATTCGTATTTAAGGCATCAGCAGTCACTGATGAGACATTAAAGAGAGTCAAGATTAATCCTCCAAAGGGATCGCTAGTAGATAAGCAATATCAGCGTTTAAGAGTGGAAGTCGAGGTTGCTAATACATACGTTAACAACGTTATTCTAAATATGGCTGGAAGGAATGTAACAATGGAAATGAAATGGATAAGTAAGGATGGAAGAGAAAGTCTATGGGAAACCAATACAACGTTCCAGTTATTCTCAGCTAACGCAAAAATAATAATAGATACTCCAATAAAAGCATTCATTGTTGAGTATTCATTGATTGTAATACCGAATTATCCATTAATAATAGCTGTTGTAGCGATCGTTGTTGTTGGATTTGCTTCGTTTAAGGGATATAAGTATTATTTGAAGAAGAAAGAAGAACGATTAAAGTTGGTAGAGGAAGAGGCTAGAAAGATATCGGAAGAGGTAATAGAGGAAGTTCTTGAAGAAGAGGAAGAAGAATAAATGTACAAAGCTATGGGTGATTACATTGTCTGCTCCAGTACAAGTAAAAAAGATAGAGGTACTAGATGAGAGCGGAATGCCTATATATGTTTTCGATTTAAGGAACTGGGAGGTTATGGAGGAAGACATTTACTCTGAGGAAAAAACACTAAGATCATCACTAATTGTAGCTGCACTACAAGGGCTGAGAGAGACTGGTGAAGGAATAAAATTTATTGAAACAAAAAGTGAAAAATATGTCATATTGATGAAAAATAATTTTGTTATTAATTTTATTTTGCCCATAGAAGCCAATACGAAGGATGAGAAATTAATGATATTTATACATTCCGTTGCTGAAGGGGTTGTGAAAATAAATAAGAGGCTTGGCTTGCAACCAGGAATGATAGATATCAAGCAATATATAGCTAGATTCGACCCAATATTTAAGAAATATGTAAAAAGATTAATACAGAAAATATTTTAGTGATTTATATTTAGTCTCATACACTTATTTTCCGTAATCTATAGGTCTATAAAACTCATTAAGGTTTTATCAAATTGTTTATTGAGTATCTTATTGTGATCTTGCCTGGATTGAGCATAGGATCAATGATAGTTCTTAGTCACTTTATTAATCTCCTGTGGGGTAGTTATAAGAAATATAGTTTCACTATACTGAAAATAAAGCTATTCCAGATGATATTAGCTATTTTCTCAATATTCTTTAATTTCGCAGCATTATTTTGCCCTAATGTTTTATGTGCTTTAATCCTTTATAGCTTAGGATTAATGCTAGTTGTAATTATTCTTGATCTTGAAGCAATATTTCTAAATTATTTAAGAAGTGAAGAATTATCAAAGTTTCTTTTAATATCAATATTAATAATTACTTTTTCTAAAGCCATAGCACTTATCATACATCCATTCGAAATAATAGATATTGGTGGTTTACTTATTCGTAAGGCTCATTTATACTTAGGATCAATGATAATATCTACTTTCCTAATCTTATTAGTTTGGTTTGAATTAGTGATCTTAATTAGAGCTATTCCTAAATATAGCTGGAGAAAGAAGAGCGCTATACAATTGTTTCTTCTGTATTCATTAGGATTATTATTTCCTATCATGTTTGCAGTAGGGACATGGAATGAGCTAATAAAAATAGCTTTGCCCTATTTGGAAGCGATTAATGCAAGTGTGATGTTTTTCATAGTTGTTTACATCTATATGGATAACCCAGAATACTTATACTTGCTGCCGGTCGATTTATACGGAGTATTATTATCAACTTTTAATGGCATATCTATTTATGAAATATGCTTAAGAAAAGATTATGAGAGAGCTCTCAGTTTATCTAAGTCAATTATTTTATCTCTATTAACAATTGATCATCCTAGAGGTAAGGAGTTATCTGGTATACTTCGAGTTTTTGAATTTGCTGAGTTTAAGATACTTGTTTACATCAGTTATTTCGTTGTAGGAGTATTCGTCTCTAATATCAGTAATATGGTTCTAATAAATATATTGAAGAATATAACCAACGAATACGAACAAATCATTAAGTATCCAGGGGATTCACTACTTATGGATGACGAGAAAGATATTGCTGAGCAAGTAGTTAAAAAATATCTAAAACTTTTAATATAGAACTAGGAATTATATCCACTTTCATTATAGTATAATAACTCTTCAAGCAGTTCTCAAGGAGATTAACTATGAGTCAATCTGAATATGGCTATTATAGTGAGCAGAAAAAGCTTCGAAAAAGGAGTTTAGTATCAAACCTAATAATCATTTTGTGGATCTCAAGCATAGGTCTGAGCGTGTTAGCTTACTCAATGGCGGAAAGTGTGATGATTGAGGGGCAGCTTGGGCATTTAAGGTCATATTTGCTTCAATACTCAAACGTAATGATGGTATATCTAATAAGTTTTTTAGCTGGTTTTGCGCTATCAGCACTAATATTCTATGCAATAATCACTAGCGGGACTAAGTTCAAACTATATGTGCTAGGAGGGTTCTTCTTCTTAGTTTCAGGAATCTTTGATTTAATCTCATCATACTATGTTTTTGAGCTTAGAAATAAGATGGTTAGTTTGGCAGAGAGAGTTCCATTATTAACCATCGATGAAATTGAGAAGTTCATCAATATGCTAAACTATGATTTCGCAGCAATCATAAATTTCCTTAACACATGGTCAATAGTCTCAATAGGTCTCGCATTCGTTTTCTTCGGTTTAAACTCCATAATTATTTCAGGAAAAATGAGAACAGAGATAGAAAATTACATCCGAACCAAAGAATCAGAGGAAAGGGCCTCTAGTGAGGCAATGGTTATATATGGTTATGGGAAAGAGAGAGGGATTAGTGAGGCGATAAGCAATATAAAGAATGCGGGGATACTGTATCTAGTAAGTGGTTTATGCGATATAGCTATTCTATTTCCTGGACTAGAATCACTAGCTACATTTGGGTTCTTTTTATTTCTAATTGGTCTCTACTATGAGAGAAAAGGATTTAAAAAACTACAGGAATCAGGAGCCCCGATACCTCCAAGTTTCTCAGAAATATTTGGTTGAGTTCTGGTGAGTGAAAATGAGAAAGATAATGAGTATTATTCTTCTTATTATATTATTAACATCGACATACCCTTACGCACTAACTTTTAAAGCTAATTCGGCAAGTATTCATGAAGAAAACGCTTCTCCTAGTAAATCTAATATAAAGCAAGTGAACATTGTAAATAGTTTTAAACCATTTAGATTAAGAGAAATAAGAGATGGGATTACTCCTAGGAAAATTGGGATACCTTTGGATTTGGTTTTTAGGGATCCTGTATTCATGAGAGATCCTCTTATAGGGGATTATTATATACCATTAATACCTGGAACGCAACTTGAGGTCCTAGAGAATGATCCAGTTCTACCAGTAAACATTACTGTTATTAAATTACCTTATGACGTAGAGAGTATTAGTGTTGAATTAGTTAGTGTTGAGAAGGAAGTTTTCAGCAATAATTTAAAGCTTATGCCTAGTCCTAGAGCACTTTTGTTATTCAAAAATAATTACACTGAGATCAGCGATGTCTTATCTAAGATTAATAGCATTAATTACCCATACCCAATGGACTCTTTAAGTTACAGAATATTGAGAGGTATAGATCCAGTGAGTTTAGAAAGGTATTCCTTTCTTGTAATAAAATTCTATCCACTGAGAATACTTAGTAGTGGTCAAATAGAATTCATTAAGAAGGCTAGTCTTAAGATTAGTTATTACGTTAAGGGCGAAGACATGGTTGAATCTAGTTCATATAATGATTTAGATGCAGTAATTATAACTGGTGAATCTATTTATAGTGAGGCAGTTAAATTAGCTAGGTTTAAGAATGATACGGGAACTAAATCAGTCGTAGTAACAATTAAAAAAATTAATTCCAGTTTCACTGGCAGAGATCTACAGGAGAAAATAAGAAACTACATAAAATACATGGTTAATACGTATGGAGTAAAATTTGTTATATTGTTCGGAGACAGCGAGATCATACCTCCAAGATACGTTTGGGTTCCAGACGGAGCATATGATTCAGACGAAAGCATCGATGGATCCTTGGTAGAGACAGACCTATACTACGCAGATCTAGATTACTCATGGGATAGCAACAATGATGGATTATGGGGAGATCTAGATCATGATAAGGTAGATGGATTACCAGATATCTTAATTGGTAGAATACCGGTAAGCAATTCGACGGAAGCAGAAGCTTATTTATCGAAACTATTTAGCTATAAACCTACTACCAACTGGTTTAACTCAACGCTAATGATAGGCACAGATACATTCGGGATGGGGGCTCCCGAAGGAGAATACTTAGTGCGATATATAGAGAAATTCATTCCAAGTAATTATACAGTAACCAAACTTCTTGAAACCGTAGGAAATCTAACATTGCTAAACATGATCAGTGAGATTAACCAAGGTTATGGCTACATAAATTACGCTGGCCATGGCGACATAGATAAGATGATTATTGGTATGGGTGAAGCATACACAATGGATCTAGCGCTGAGACAAATTAATAGATATAGGCCATCAATAATATTCTCAATGGCTTGTTTAACAGGAAGATTTGCTAATCTAGACGGAATAGGTGAATCATTTATAATAAATCCCAACGGTGGAGCCATAGCATATGTTGGGTCAACAAGATTAGCATGGGGTTATATTGGAGACTTAGTCGTAAGCGGGTTATCTGGGGAAATGAATTGGAGATTTGCGAAAGCGCTATTTTCTGGGAAATATGAGTATATTAGCCAAGTATGGGCTGAAATGATTAGTGGCTATATTTGGGCTCATCCCATAAAAACAAGTCTAAGCGGATATTATATTGATTGGAAAACAGTTACTGAATTTGTGCTTCTTGGAGATCCAACATTATCAATAAGGATAAGCAAAACTAACAATATGACGCAAATTAACCTTAATGATTTGAGCGGTGTTAAGGAACTAAGGATAAATAATTCAACCGTGGAATTAACTGGTAATTATCATGAGAATAATTCTAACATAACAATAGAGAACTCAACCATAATCATGAAGAACGCATCAATAATTCTGGATGATAGTAATATTACACTAATTAATTCAATAATTACTGGTGATGGAGAAATAATCATAAATGGGAATTCTCATATTCAAGCAGATCTAAGCGTAATTAATCCATCGAGACTAATCCTAAATCGCTCTGAACTCGTTCTCAATAATTCATCATTAATTAAACTATATATCATGAATAATCGAAGTAGAATTGAACTATATGACTCAGTAGCGCAGTTAGATATCTATCTGGATAATCTAACAACTGAATTGAATTTAAGTGATGGCTATTACGCTGAAGCTAATTTCACAGACAAACTGAATTACAATATCTATTTGGAAAGATCTTACATAGGATTCACCTTAAACGCCATCAATAGCTCTATTAATCTCGCTGATTCAGAGATATCTCAAATACTTTCGATAAAGTCTAAAATAACAATATCAAACGCTAAAGTAAACAATATCATTCTAAAACATAATTCCACGGTTGAGGTCATTGATTCTATAATTGGTCTAGAGATAAATCTAAATAAAATTGAAGGCAGTATAGATAATCTCTCAATACGCTTAACTAACTTTACTTTAAGCTACACAAATATATCTGGATTTGATTCAGAAATTACAACCAGAAACACTACTGTATGTCATATTGCTCTTGATATATCTAATAGCTCACTGAATATTAGTGACTCTATCATATCAAGTATTAATGCTATTGACTCTTCACTTACATTAATTGACAGTTATGCAGTTTATATGCAGTCATCTAATAGTTCAATAAGCGTACATAGTGCCAAAATAATTTATCTATCTATGAATCTTGATGAGGGAGTTATTGATCAATCAGATATAAAATACTTAGAGATATTTAACTCAAGCATAGAGATATCTGAATCGCATCTAACTGAAATAAGAGCATTCACAACTAGTGGTGAAATTAACAGAGTCTTCTGCTACTATATCTACTCTTTCCAGGAAACAAATATAACAATTAATGGCTCTAGGATCCTAAGCATTATTTCTTTAGATACAACTAATTTAACAATACTGAACACAAGATTCGCATTAATGTATGCTCGAGACAAATCAAGAATATCTTTGAGAAATGTAACTAATACTTTTGGCATAAGATTATTCGACGAGAGCAAGGTGTACGCGGTTAATTCAACTATATGGCCAGAACTAATATTGATTAATAAATCATTCGATATACATGATTTATCATTTGGGTTCGTGAAGATACAGTTAATTGAGAATAACTGGAGCTTATTGATTGAGAAGAGCTATGTACTGGGTTGGGATATCTTAGCTTACTCATCCAAGATAACTGTGGCTGAATCAAGTATTTTCTGGTTATTTGCGTTTTATGGAACAAGAATCAGTGTTTTTGACGCAGATGTGAGTTTCCTAAGATTAACTGATAATTCAACAGCAATAGTTAAGCTTTCGAGTATTTCTCAAGTAATAACTGCAGAGACTAGCGAAGCAATATTGTATAAAACAATGGTTGGAGTAGCAGTTGGATTAGGATCATCAAGATTAATCATAGCTAAATCAGTGATAGGTCAAGTAATAGGGTTTATGAATTCCTCAATCGATTTAAAAGATGTGATAGGTGGGATAGTAGCTCCATTAGATTCATCAAGGGTCACAATACAGACATCTAAATGCAGTCTGTGGTTAGAGATATACGATAAAAAGTTCAATAAATCAATATCACTCATAAACAACTATTATGAAGAATTAAGAAGCGAGGATCTAGGTCTAGGCGATACAAGCTGGGAGTTAATTGTTAAGTCAAGCCTGATAAGCTGGGTACTGGTATTCGTTAATAGTTCCGTTACTATAGATCGCTCCAAATTATTTATTCTTGAGGGGATTCAATCAAACTTGGTTATCAAAGATACTAAAATAATAAACTTCATGGGTTATTATCAATCTAACATCACAATAAGTAATACAGTAGCAGCAAACATCACAGCTATCATAAGCTCCAAAGCGAGTGTTACTGGTTCTTCATTCGGCTTATTGAGCATATATCACTCAGAAGTTAATTTAACTGATACAGTTGGCATGATTTCGATAATTATCGATAAGGGAGAGAGCACTCTTCATTTATACACGGGATTATTCAATAACATAGAGCTAGAAGCTTTTGGAACAGTATCTGATGAATCACTAATAGTGAGATTTGATAATACAAGTGTTCTTGGGTGGTATGTACTAACGCTAGGGAATGCTAAATTAAATTTAGTGAGTTCCAATCTGATTTCTATTGGAGCTTTCGAGAATTCACAAATATCAATATCAAATTCATTCATGTATGGTTACTTAGAGATATTTGATAATGCTGAGATAACAGCATATAATACGAAAGTACACTATCTATATCTCTCCCTAGTTAATCAAGACCTATCACTGAATAATGTACAAGAAGATATAGATTACCTTGAGATAGATGCAGGTTTTCACCTTAAGCTATCAAACATAAAGATCATAGGAATCGATATAGATGCCTATTTAGCAAAACTAACCATTATTGATACGGGAATAATCCATAGGATAGATATCAGTAACTCCATAGCTTATATAATTGGCTCTAAGATAGAGAGCTTAAAGAGTTCATTATCAATAATATCTATCACCAACTCTAAAGTAAATACATTCAAATCAAGTAGTAGCACAGCAATAATAACAGATTCAATAATTAATGACATTATTCCAGGAATGTACTCTAGCGTACTAGTAAGAAACTCGGATGTTGGAGTGACCTTTACTTTATTCAGGAGAAACAAGAATTATAGATCATTACAACCAGGAACAGAATATACTGGAGTTATGATAGGTGAGAATTGGAACATTACATTAATTAACACAAAGATTAAGAAATATTCATTTATGGCACTCGGTTACGCAAACTTAACGATTCAAGACTCAAAAATAGCAAAGATTACAATAATGCAATTTGCTAGCTTATCAATAACAAACATAACGAGTAGTTCAGTGGTTATTACTGATGAGGCCAAATTAATATCGCGCTCAAGCATAATTGGCTTAGAGCTCAATTATTACATAGATATAATCCAATTAAATATATCCGAAGGATATTATAGGGAAGCAAGCATTATTGGTCATAACGCTTTCAGATTCGATATATCATTAATATCAACTAACGTATTTTCAGTTAATATCACCATGATTGCATCGAACGCAAAAATAATTAACTCTAAAATCACTTTCATTATCATAGATTATGCCTCAGATTGCGACATAATTAGTTCTAATGTCCTTTATGTTGTTCTGGGAATTGGCTCGAAATTATTTTCTAGTCACTCTGAATTAAGGATAATAGTGCCATTCCAGTCAAATGGAATTTTCTTGGAGGATGCTGGAGCTGGTTTAACAAAAATTGTATTTAATTACAATGAATCGATTGAATTACCTACAGGAAAATATGATGAATGGGGTTACCATGACATTTTCTTGAGATGGAGCATAACAATTATCGACAGTGATCTTTATGATTGGAGAGTAATGGTGGTTGGAAAATCATTCACTAATGTTACTAATACGCACGTACTAGCGGCATACGCTGATGGAGAATCAAGGATGTTTATTAATGATTGTATTCTCGAGATGCCTCCTATGGTCGATGATTACGCTGAGATACATGTACTATGGTCTCTTAAAATTAATGTTGTGAGAGATTTCCAGCCTATAAGTAATGCAAAAATAAAAATATTTGATTCGAATAGAACGCTTGTATCAGAAGATTACTCTAATGAAAATGGTTCAGCAATGTTTTTGCTACATCAAGCTATAATAACAAGAGACAAAAGGATTGATCTGGGTCATTATAAGATCTATGTTAGTTACGAGTTCTCTAGTGCGAGTAAAGATATATATCTATGGCACAGCATGGAGATTCAAGTATATTTAATTGGTTACATAACGATAATAAGTATCTCAGCGATAATAGCTGTAAGTGCATATTTAATATACTTATTCATCAGGAAGAAGATAGCTAAAAATAAGAGTAGTGTTAATTTACCCAAGTTTATGGATTTTCTTTTTTAATTTCCATAAGATGAAGTCATGTATATGAGTTATCTTTCTCATTTTTAATACATTTTTCTCATTCGATGCAACAACGGTATCAAGCCAATGA
>Ga0190308_1000409_pt1 | contig 13969 bp, 16 predicted proteins | sample 48700756_MG_FD_165050 | JGI IMG/M metagenome (GOLD analysis project Ga0190308, IMG submission 165050) | Hydrothermal vent sediment bacterial communities from Southern Trench, Guaymas Basin, Mexico - 4870-07-5-6_MG | ecosystem: Environmental > Aquatic > Marine > Hydrothermal vents > Sediment ...
TAATTAATTAGTGTAAATTTATTTTTATCGCATTCCTCCACCTTAATTTTTCATTAAAGAACAAAGATAATAAAATCTAATATTTAGGTGTTAGTATTGCTTACAGTATTTCTTTATCTACTTCTTTTTCTCTGATTTATTAACTACTTTGCCCCGCTCTAGCCATAAAACCTTATCAGCACTCTTCTTCAAGCTATCGACCAAAGATTGACTTGCAGTGGCCAATATTATTGTTTTTCCTCTTTTCTTAGCGTTTAATAGCAAATCTATAACTATTTTACCCGCTTTCTCATCTAGTTGAGCAATTGGTTCATCAGCGATAATTATCTCTGGGTCTGCTATTAGTGCCCTAGCTATCGCTACCCTTTGTTGTTCCCCACCTGATAATTCCCTTGGGAATCTGTTTTTCTTCCCTATTAGACCGAGATCACTTAGCAATTCTTCAGCACGTGCAACTATTTCTTCTTCTTGTATATTTAATGGTATTAGTGGGGTCATTACATTCTCTAGAACTGTTAAGTTATCAATTAGATTGAAGAATTGGAATATAAATCCGATTTTTTCTTGCCTTATCTTAGCTAATTCTTCCTCATCCAGATCCCTTATGTTCCTTCTGAATAATATTATTTCACCTTGTGTTGGCCTATCTAAACCAGCTATTAAATTAAGTAGCGTTGTTTTTCCAGCTCCAGATGGCCCACCAATTATTATGAATTCACTTTTAGCTATCTTTAAACTTAAGTCACTAATGGCTGTTACTCTACCTTTTTTTCCTGAATATTCCTTAGTTATGTTGATTAATTCTATTAATACTTCCCTACTCATACCGATCTCACCTCACTCTCGTCTAAATGCTTCTGATGGTGGTATTGATAATGTTGCTGAGGAAGTATACTTAAAACCCACTAGTAGGGGAATCAAGATATTAGAGATCGTTACTATGACGAATGGTATTAATTCTAATGATATTCTTGCGATTAGTAGGATATACAAGCTACCTATAATTAATCCAATGATTGAAGCGATTAATAGAGTGCTCACGAATGAACCGAATGATAGTATTCTAATGGATTTTGTATCCCATCCAATCGCTCTAAGCGTCGCTATATCCCTTCTATGGAACCTTACTATTAGAACAGCGTATATCCCAGCAACAATTAGCTGGAATAAGATCGATACTATAAATGTAAATAAAGAGCTTTGGAATTCACCATAATTTATCTCTTCTATTTGCGCTAATTGGAATGGTGTGATAGATGATGCTTGCTTGGAGACTTCCGATTTCACTGACACCCTATTATTGAATAAGTCCCTATTAGTAAGAGCAGATATAATAGATCCTTTCACAACCATGATAATCCTTAAAACATATACATCTGGTGACTCTTCAAGAGGACTCGATAACTGCATTACATTTACCGCTATTTCCTCAAAAGTTCTCCAATCAACAAATAGGAAATTCCCTATGCTCTCACCCAAAGCATTTTTTATAGCGCTCATATCACTAGAACTCACGCCAACAATATTAACCCTTATCTCTCGGTAACCTGATATAAAAACTAGGCTATCTCCTATAGATAATTTAACTGAGACGGGGTAACCAAATGCACTAAAATTAAGCTTGAAATTCTTATTCACTATCCCCTCATAATTCCCCTGAATATATCTACCAGTAACTAATGATGTTGGTTTGAATTCAGATATCAGCCATGGATAATCAATAGGATTAAATAAATTTCTATAATCCCTAACTGTCAAGACGAGTAATTGATCATCTAGCATCTTGAACCCATATAAAACATAGAACCCGCTTAATCGATCTTTAACGTCATCAAATAAACCCCTAATCTTTGAATCAAGCTTATCAGCCGTAATTGGTGAAGACGGTTCCAGAATCACTGACTTTAGACGAATTAAATCATTTGTTTGAAAAGAATATATTCTAGATGATTGAAGAAATGTGGTTACAGTAGCGAGAATGAATAGGATAATAAATATTAGAGCCCTACTTCTAGATCTAAATGCTAGATTGTACCCTACTTTAAGAATTCTAGTCGTTGGCATAATAACACCAAATTGAAGATTAAAAATTATAAGCTAATTAGAACTCTATAAGAATATGGATATACTTTATTAATAGTTTTTTCCTCTCATGAAATTTAAGAAGAATCCAAGTTTTAGATTCATGCTTATTCTATCATTAAGCGATAAATCTTGGGCACGCTTAAACATATCTCACAAATATTTTTAATGAAAGTATTGACATAATACAAGATTAACTATGCAAATTACATTATGATTTATTTTTGTTTTCATAATTTTTATGGTGGCTATTAATGATATCATCTTTTCATAATAGGTTTCTAGAGCACTTAACTATGTATAGAGCTAAGGAGAAATATCTATTGGCAGCAAGTATACTTTCGTATTATTTATATGATCCTGGAAGTTTACTCGCTAATATCACTAGGAGAAAGCTCAAGTTGAGCCGCGTTAGTAATGTTGATGAAGGTTTTAGGATCTTAATGAATTTATCTCTGAACGCTTCTTTTAGAAGTGAGATGAGTTCAGTGTTTTTAGAAGTCATCTCGAAAACAGAGGTAGTCTCTGAGTTAATTAATTTAGCTAGAGATGGAGCCATAAAGATTATTTTAAATGCATTAGAGGATTATTACAGTGAAAATAAGGGCAATCCGGCCCTGAATTATGCACTAAATGAGATAAGAAGAATTGTAAAAACAAATAAAATAAGCATTAAGCATTTTAAACCAACAAAACTTAAAGCCATAATAACAATGATTTTCACATCACCTACACATCCAGCTACAATACTTGGAAAAATTGGTACCTCATTGGGTAGACACGAGATAGGCGCTGAATTATGGGAAATTGATTTAAAGGAAGAAGTTCTAAAGGATGTCGAGTTCTTGATATATGCTTTAGATGCATCCGAAATATCGGAAGATATAATAAGCAATCTACTAAATAAAAGTAAAATTGTTTTACTACTATATGATAAGCCTTTCTCAAGACATTATAGAGGGATTGAGAACTTCTTTTTAATTTTTAGGAATTATCTATCTAGAGCAATTTGTCTAGGGATATACACTGATGATCCAGATGCGCTTGATGTGCCGAGAGAAATCTTAGAGAAATTCCCTGAAACTAACATGTATTCATCTAATAAAATCAATGATTTGTTATATAATTCAACAGTGTCATTGTTAAAGTATTTGGAAAAAAAGAAGTAAGCTACATTAGTTTCTTAAGGTACGACTATAGTACCAGTCTCTTCACGCAACGCTAGAGAAGATTTCTCTAGATGAGCTATGATCCCTCTTTTTCCACCACATTTAATAAACCTAATGCAAGCAAGTATTTTTGGCCCCATGCTTCCTGGTGAAAAATGTCCTTGCCTATAATACTCTTCTATTTCTTCTAACTTAACCTTTTTAAGTGGGGTTTGATTCGGTTTACCAAAATTCAGCATAGCATACTCAACATCTGTTAAAATAAGTAATGTATCCGCTCTAACAATTTTCCCTACAAGTGCTGATGCTAAGTCCTTATCGATGACAGCTTCAACTCCTTTATATGTATCATTTTCCTTTATGACAGGTATTCCCCCGCCTCCCGCAGTTATAATTATGAATCCCTGATCAACTAGATCTCTTATAATGTTTTTTTCCACAATATCTTTTGGATCTGGTGATGGAACAACTCTCCTCCATCCTCCTCTTGGATCAGGTTTCATTACCCATCCTTTCTCCCTAATCAGCTTCTTAGCTTCTTCCTCAGTGTAATAGGGCCCAACGAATTTTGTTGGGTTTTGGAAAGCTTCGTCATCTTTATTAACTAAAACTTGCGTGATTAGAGTCACTACTTCCTTATTTATACCTCTCTTTCTTAATTCATTTTGCAGACTTTGTTGAATCATGTAACCTATTAAAGCTTGTGTTTCAGCGTTAGCTACATCTAGCGGCATTGGTGGTACTTCATTTTTAGCTATCTCGTTCTGAAGCATGATTGCTCCAACTTGGGGACCATTTCCATGAGTAATTACTACCTCATATCCTTTCTCTATTACATCTGCCAAGAACTTTGCTGTTCTCCTAGCATTACTTAATTGCTCTGAATAAGTCCCTCTTTGACCTTTTTGGAGTAGTGCATTGCCTCCTAGCGCAATAACTAATCTTTTCATTTACCTTCCCTACTCACATTTGAAAAGATAAAAAGAATGTTGATTTAACGAGCAATAAAAAAACCTAATATTTACATTCATTAAAGACTTGCTAGGTAAGTATTATTAAGCTTAAAACATAACTTTTTAGTATAATTTAAGTACCTTATTCTTACAATTTATAGGATTATGTAGGTTAACAAATGTGATTATAAATGAGAAGAAGAAAGATAGATGATATTGATCTAAAAATTATAGAGAAACTAAGAAGAGATGGTAGAAAAAAACTAACAGAGATAGCTGATGAGCTTAATATGACTCATCCAAGCGTTCATGAAAGAATTAAGAAACTAGTCGATAATGAGATAATAAAAATTCAAGCTAATTTTAATCTTTCTAAGTTGAGATTGAAGGCAGCGTTTGTTTCTTTAAGAATGAAAGATGCTAAAGAGATACCTAAGCTAATTGAGAAATGTTCTAATTGTTCCAAGTTATTATTGATGGGCTTTGGTTCTGGTAAATACAATGTTTTCGTTATTTTGATTGGATATACCTTCGATGAATTAAGATGCGCAATTGAGAAGAAATTTAGTTCTAGGAATATAGAGGAGATGATAGTTTCGTATGGAGAAATAATCTATCCTACGTATCTACCTATCCAATTTAGTTCAAGTCCTAGCGAGATCATTAATGAAATATGCTCTAAATGTTCTTTTTATAGGTCAAAGATCTGTAAGGGATGTGGTAGCTTTTTAGAAAATATAAAGGAAGCGGTGATTTTATAAGCTCTAAGCAAATAAGTTATGTTTATATTTATTATTAGTTCAATTTTACATTTTGTAAGATTATAGGATAGAAAATTTATTAAAAGGTGTGTTTTTTTGAACAATAGCGTCAAAGAAGTCATTAAAGAGAAAATCATAAATGCCCTTAGAAATGTTTATGACCCAGAAATACCCGTTAATGTATTTGATTTAGGGCTAATATATGAAATAACAGTAACTGATAATTTAGAGGTAGTGGTTAAGTATACATTAACTGCTCCAGGATGCCCATTAGCCTCATTTTTGGATGCCCAAATAATTCAAGCCATTAAAAACGCTGCACCCGAAGCTAAAGAAATAAAAACAGAACTCGTCTTTGATCCCCCTTGGTCACCATTGAAAGTAACTAGAGAGGGAAGAGAGCAGTTGAAGCTACTATATGGCTACGATGTTGTAGGTGAGTGGTTAAGGAGAATGGGGGTTACTGAAAATGAGCAGTCTCAGAGTTGAGAACTTATCGGTATCAATTGAAAATAAATTAGTTTTGCGCGATGTATCATTTGAACTAAAAAGAGGAGAGATAATATCTATAATGGGTCCTAATGGGTCAGGAAAAACATCTTTAGCTCTAGCAATCATGGGTCATCCAAAATACGAAATATTATCTGGAAGAATATTATTAGATGATGAGGAAATAACACATCTATCCCCCGATGAACGCAGCTTAAGAGGGCTATTCCTTGCATTTCAAAACCCCATTGAAGTTAAAGGAATTAGGTTATCAACCCTTATCTTCTCAGCGTTGAACAAGAGGAGAGGAGAAAGGAATCTACTAAAGAGTGATCCAAAGATCATACCATTACTCATGCAGAATTTACGTGAAGTAGGGCTAAGTAACGACCATTTACACAGAGATGTGAATCTAGGTTTTAGTGGTGGGGAGAAAAAGCGTGCTGAGCTACTCCAAGCATTGATGCTTAAGCCAAAATTCCTAATCTTAGACGAACCTGATTCTGGATTAGATGTGGATGGAATAAAAATAACAGCTAAGAAAATTAAGGAGCTAGCTTCACAGGGGACCGGAATAATAATCATTACTCACTATGCTAGATTACTCAAATATCTATCACCAAAAGAAATCATTGTTATCAGCGATGGAAAAATAATAGCTCGTGGTGGTTCAGAACTATCTTATCTAATTGAGGAAAGGGGTTACGAAGCATTGAAAGGCGATTTAAATGCATGACAGTGATATAAATAGGCTTCTAGAAAGTTCTCCGAAATGGGAGATATTGAGCGAATTACCAACACCGAAAGAGATTATAATAGGAGGAGAGTTGAGAGAGTCAGTAATTAGGGATATTTCACGCATAAAAAAGGAACCTAATTGGATGCTTAGATTAAGATTAAGAGCTTTTGAAATTTGGGAGAGACTTCCATCACCGAATTGGTTACTTGGAGTTGAGGATTTAAACTTAGAGAATTTAGCTCACTACGTAAAGCCAGCTATTACGACAAAAAATGACTACGAATCATTACCCCAAAAAATCTACGATTTTTATGTATCATTAGGCATACCCGAGAGCGAGGCAAAATACTTATCGGGGCTAGCTGGTGTTTTAGATTCAGAAACCATTATTATGCGCGTTAAGGAGTGGCTTAGAAAGATGAATGTTATTTTCATGGAAATGGAAGAGGCTGTAAAGAAGTATCCCGATTTAGTTAAAAAGTACTTCTCTAGAGTCTATCCAGTTGCAGATCACAAATTTGCAGCACTCCATTACGCTTTATGGAGTGGAGGAGCATTCGTTTATGTACCACCTAATGTTAAAATTACTCAGCCTATAGAAGCATTTTTCATGATTTCAAGTGCTTTAGAGAGTCAATACGAACACACAATGGTTATAGCTGATGAGAGCAGCTATATTCATTTCATTGAGGGATGCGCTGCCCCAATGTTCCCAAAGTATAGTTTTCACAATGGTGCTGTTGAGGTATATGTTCATAGAAAAGCTCATGTCAGGTTTACTACTATCCAGAATTGGAGTAAGAAAATAATTAACTTCAATAATAAGAGGTCTATTGTTGAGGAAGGTGGTTATGTTGAGTGGTTAGAGGGAGGAATAGGAGCTAGAGTAAGCTATGTTTACCCTTCCGCTGTTCTACGTGGAAAAAATGCTAAGGCTTCTATATTAGCTGTCTCAATAGCTAATGGCCCTTACATCAAAGATAGTGGAGCGAAAGTTTATCATCTAGCTCCAAATACTAAGAGCGAGGTAATAGCTAAGAGCATAAGTAGTAATGGTGGTTTAACGATTTACAGGGGGTTAATATACATAGCTAAGGGAGCTAGAAACGCTACTAGTCATGTTCAGTGTGATAGTTTGTTGCTTGATGATAGATCTAGGAGTGTAACGATACCACATAATCAAGTGCTTGAAGACAGTGCTGAAGTCACTCACGAGGCTACTGCTGGTAAGATTAGTGAAGATGCGCTTTTCTACTTACAGAGCCGTGGATTATCTGAGGAGGAGGGCAAGAGTTTGATTGTTTTAGGATTCATGCACGATTTAATCAAGGAACTTCCATTCGAAATGGCTAATATCTTGAATACAGTTGTGCAGTTGGAGTTTTCTAAGCTTGGAGGTGTTGGTTAAATGCCCAGTCTAAATGCGTTAAGAGAAAAAAGCTTATCTTTGATCGATGCGCTTCCTTATCAACCATTAAAGGATTCACCAACTATAAAATACTATACGGATTGGAAATTACTTGATTCATATCATCTACCAATTCATTCCGCTGGATTAACACAAGTGGTACAGCCTTTAAAATTACCAAGTAATGTAAATGTCTTGATATCTGGGAAAGAGCTAATTTACGGAACTATTAATGAGGGAGTTAGGGTAACTAGGACACGGGAGTTACTTGAAGAAAATATAACTACTAGGATTGATGCAATTCACTATGCTTCACTCATACAAGCAATTGATATTCATTTCGCTAAATATGATTCATCTATTCCATTTAGATTAACCATCGAAAGCGCCTTAGGAGGAGGCATTCATGAAGGATATCATGTAAGAATTTTTATCAGCGATGGATTAAATGTGGATTTAGAACTTTTTGAGATCCCCTTAAGTGACTCATCAGCTTATAATGGTGTAGTTGAATTAATTGTAGGGAAAAAATCGTCAGTTAATTTAACGCATGTAGTTATTCCGAATAAGAAATCACCTAGCGTCTCAAATCTAAAAATTGTCATAAATGAGGGGAGTTCTGTTAGTATAAATTCGATGCACATGGGAGGTTTAATGCATAGACAACAAATTAATGGATTTCTTTTAGGTAATAGCTCTAGGATGATTGCTAATGTAGGGTTACTTGGAAACGAGAAAAGAAAAATCGATTATGTTTTTGATTCAGTGCTTAAAGGTTTAAACAATGAACTATTATTCAGTGGATTAGCCATAGCTGAAGATAATAGCTATGTTAGTATGAGAGCTATCGGGAGAATCTCTAAAATAAGCTCAAATTCACTGGTTGATATTAGAGGACATACATATAATATCGGTGCAGAAGCAACAGCAATAGGGTCTCCAGTCTTAGAAATAAATAGTAATAATGTAAGACTAGCTAGACATAGTGTAAGCATCTCTAATATCTCTGAGGATATATTGTTTTACTTGATGTCTAGAGGCCTCTCAATAAAAGATGTGAAGAATATTTTTAGATCAGAGTTAATAAGTAAAGTAATTTCAACCACTAATGATTATGTTAGGACAGATGTAAAAGAGGTATTAGGGACATTGCTAGAGAATAACTCACTGGAATTAACATGAGTTATTACTTTGGAGCAATAGTTTTAATAGTTATATCTCTCTTCTCTAAATCTTTAATAATTGCTTCATACAGATTCTTTTTTTGACCTATCAGTTCTAAGGGAACTACACCCTTACCTATTTTTCCCTTAGCTACTAATCGAGCTATAATAGCGCATGTAAATCCCGTGGTTCTACTCATAGCTGTTAAACCAGCTGATTCATCATATTTATCAATCATATCAAATCGATAACGCTTCATTCTACCCTTAGAATGGCCATCAACAATTATTCTTAGGATAGCTACATCTCTTAGATCTCTACTCTTCATCAAATCTTTTAACAATTCCACTGTTATCTTACGAGGTCTAATAATTTGATTCTTAATTCTGATCTCTCTATCACTGAGAAAACCGAGATCTCTAAGTGTTCTTATTTTACTTAGATGACCTGGATACCGTATAGTTAACTCAAACATATTTTGCGCCTTTATCGTCTTTAACAAGGTCCTTAAGCCATCAGTATAAATTGCCTCAAAACTACCTAAGCCCTCTAGATTTATTCTCATTATTACTGATAGGGGATCGACTTGCTTTAGTTGCCCGTTCTTAATTATCCTCGCGGGTCTAGTATATTCATCAAGAAGATCATCTATAGACCACGTTATTGTATAGTATAATGGTGGTCTAGGGTCTTGAGGCAGCCCTCCAACTATTATCTGTACATTAATAACATCATCTAGATTTGAGTAAGCATGACCGATCAATAAATTGCTTATCCCTGGGCAGAACCCGCTATCTGGAACATACGTTGTACCACTCTCTTCCACTAATTCTGATAACTTAAATGGATCCTCTGGCATATATGATGTATCCACTAAATTAACTCCATAACTTAGAAACTGCTTTACAACATTAAAGCTCATTTTTCCAGGTAATGCAGAGCAGACAACATCTACTTCACTTATTAACTGAGACAATGTATTGAACTTAGTGACATCTACTAAAATAGTCTTCACATTTTGATCTTTAAATCGCTGGCTAACCTCTTTCAGTTTTCTATCATCTATATCTACTACATATATTTCATTCGCTTTAGGTGTAAAATTAAGTAAATCATAGATAATTGCTGTACCAATATGTCCTGCTCCTAAAACTAGAGCCTTCAATCTAAGCCACCATGCATCCTTCTTTCTTTTAATAACGTTAAAATTATAAATTAGTAAAACAAACATATGTTTGAATATTATATTTTTCCATAATAATCATGTTCACACTACAAAAGGTGATTTTGTAAATGCCGGAATTATACATCTATAAGAGCAAGATTCAGGAACTAGCTAAAAAAGAGGGGATGAGAGTCTCTTCATCATTCTATGAAGCATTAAGCAAGAAGGTTGAGGAATTAGTTAAAGATGCAATAAAGAAAGCTAAGCAGAAGAAAAGAAAAACATTGGCTAAAGACTTCCTATAAGTTTTAGTTTGTTAAAAAAATATTCTAAATTATTTATTTTTTATTCTAAAAAACTAATTAATATTTATTTGGTGATTAATTTGATGCCGATGAAGAGAGTTAAAGTTGCTTTTGCTGGCGATGCAGGAGTAGGGAAAAGCAGCATTATAATGAAGTATCTAGGATTTAAAGACATTTCACAGATCAAGAAGACTAGAGGCGTCAGTATTGAGAATGCTAAGTATTCTGGTATAGAACTTATAATATGGGATTTTAGCGGTCAGGAACATTTTAGAGATATTATCGTTCCTTTCTTGAATGGATCTAACATCGTTGTACTAGTTTTCGATTTATCTGAAGCTAAGACTCTTTATAATTTGGTTACTAAGTGGTCTAATTACATCGTTGAGCTTCTTGGACCAGATATACCTACCGTGATTGTTGGGAATAAAAGAGATATTAAAAACTTAAGCGATGATTTTATAAATGAAAATCTAAAGGAATTAAAAGCTAAGCTTAATGTGGTATCATACATAGAGACATCTGCTCTTTCTAGTGATGGTATAGACTCATTGTTCGAAAATCTCTTTGAAATTGCTCAAACCATAAATATATGACAAACTAAATGGGAAAGTGAAAATGATCACGGATATTGCTATTGTCAAGTGCCCATTTTGCAAAAGAATTACTAGAGTGCCTCGTCTTTATGCCCCAAGCTTAAAAGGAATTAAAAAAATAGCTGTTAATCATGATGATCACTTCCTTATAATTGGTTTTGATAAGTATGGAGTTGTTAGGTATTACGATGTCTTTAAGAAAATTGAATTCGTAAGAATCGGTGATAATATTAAGATAGCCTGCCCTTTATGTGGGAGAAGCGAATTTATTGATAAAAACATCACTTTTGATAGATTCTCTATAGATCATGGAGATCATGTATTGCTTGTATATAAAGTTGGTGAGAAGTTAGAAATTGAGATAATTAATGTTGTAAGGCAGGTATATAGTGTACCTAGACATAACATGATAAAAAAAATACTAAGATATATTAGTAGAAAAGAATTTGCTTATATAATCGTAGAAATGATTAGGAATCCAAATTCTGATATTATTGTTCCTCAAAATATCTATGAAGACGTAAAATTTGTCTTAAAGAAAATTTTTGGGAATGCTAGTAATATCAAAGTTGGCTACTCTAAAAAAACAGTAAATTCTATCCCTCTTGACTTTATTGAGTCTAAGATAAGTGAGGTAGAAGATTTAAGTGATGAAGAGGCTATATCGCTAATTCAAGACACTATCGAATTAATTACCAGTCTGAAAGATAGTATAGTTAAGATAAGAAAGCTATACGGAATAAATGAAGCTTGTAAATATCTGTTTCAACTAGAAAAGACAAATTTATCTTTATTTAAACTTATTAATGATATAGTTAGGATAAAATGTTAAATGATGAAAGGTTGCGGTACCGACGATGGATGAGGATCAGCCCACCATCTGATATGTATACTTCTCATTTCGTGAAATTGAGTACATCTATCCCTCAATATTTTTCGTACGTTATTTACGTAATACGTAATTCTTTATATAATTCATATATAATACAGATGTGAGGTGTTCACTATGGAAATAATAACCATTCGCTTACCTAGATGGATGATACAAGCAATTGATGACTTAGTGGAAAAAGACCTCTATCCTAATAGATCAGAATTTATTAGAGAGGCTATCAGAGCGCATTTAAGAAGGTATGCTGATTACCTAACTAAAGAGAAGGCTGTTATCATTAGAGAACAAGAATAATCCTTATCTATTTTCATTTAGATACCCAAGCTAAATCCATATTTTTTAAAATAACTTATTATCTCATTTTTCTTTTCTAAAGGCAGTTCGCCTAGAATTGTACTCATATGGTTGAGATTAATGTTTTTTTCTCTTAATTTCTCAGCAATAATTCCCGCATAATCTTTTTTTCCTCTAAGAAAACTCAGTATAAACTCTAATTCGAGTGATGTTATAGGGACTTCTGTCTTTTCAATATACTTATACTCACACATTGGCAGAATTTTCTTCAATACGAATTTTTCTATATAGTTATCATGTCTAAATGTTAGGCTAGCGTAAATATTAACTTTTACTCCATAAATCATGTAGGTTGCAGATAAACTATAACAATCCCCCTCATTATGAAAATCCATATTCTCTATTATTTTAAACCTCAATTTTTTAACTTGCTCCTCAAATAAATAGATTGCACCTTCATCTATAATCGCTTCAATCACACTAGGTTTAATGTCTATACCATGCAAGTACAGAGAGATCTCCCCCATTAGTATTATGTTTATCCCAATTGAGTAACTTATGTCCAGGATCTCTGAAAGCGCTTTCTGTACCCGTTTCATTAGTAATCACAAGCTGTAGAACACTGCCGAGGCAAATAAATTTAGTATATTAGTTTAAAACTATGTAATGATTTAGATTTATCATATAGGCAATATATATAATATTGTTCAATTATTTACCATGATATCTATTATTTTAAATCACTGATACTCTCGTTTAGTAAATATACTTCTTTTCTAATTATTATTTTCCAATCGATGAACCAAAACCTTCCAAGAATTTTTTTCCCATTTAGAACAAGAGGGAGCCAGTAAACATCATCTCCCCACATATTATCATAGGGTATCTCACTTATCTTGAACCAGATAGGCTTAGCTTCGGCAGTTTCTTTAGGATTCCCTTCGAAATCATTTGCTATGAAAACGTGTACGTAACCATATAAATTGTTATTATTCCAAAACTCAAGCAATCCCATCCACTCAATGTTTTTCGGCCTAACACCTATCTCCTCTAAGCATTCTCTAATTGCGGCCTCCTCCACCGATTCATTAGCTTCTACTTTTCCTCCAACACCATTATATAAACCCTTACCTAAGCCCCTTTTTTTATGAATTAGTAAGACTTTATTGCCCTTTAGGATATACAAAAGTGTCTCGACATTTACCATTTGTACCCCAAGAACCCACTTCATTATTCATGATTGTAGCATATTTTCAAATCTTTATATTTTTATTTTTCCCTATATTTATTCATAAAAATACAGGTGTTTACACGTGGACGGTATCGAGGAATTCTTCAGAGTTGATCATTTAGAGGAGAGAAAGTTATATAGAGCATCTTATACTCCCTTCAGCATATCACTCTTTATACTTTCGTTCACCATTTTATTTTATATTCTAGCTACTATTCTATTTGATGCTATTCTAGAAAAATATTCACTCTACCATACTTTGAATAATTGGTATATCAGTTTCACAATATTTGTTATATCAAAATCATTTCTCGGAATCGGATATATCCTAGTGGGAAATTTCTACGTACGATTAACAAGAATAATTAAACTATCTAAGGCCAGCTTAACATCATTCCTATTTACTGTTTGGGGAATCATGCATTTATATGACTCTATAATCCTTTTCACTATTTGGCCAACTCCAGATGAATTACTACAAATGCTAGAGAATACAACAGAACTAACATTATATCTAAATGTGTTTCTAACATTAATAATATTTGTAGCCCTTTTCTACATGGGATTAAACTTCATTAGGTTTAGCTCAATGGGTATTGTATCTAGAAAACTAACTATTTCTGGAACCTTACTAATAATTGGATCTATCACATACCTAGTAGTATCAATAATTAATCTCATAAATATTGGGATGCCTTTGTTTACAATTGATATATTATTC
>Ga0190308_1000410_pt1 | contig 13965 bp, 26 predicted proteins | sample 48700756_MG_FD_165050 | JGI IMG/M metagenome (GOLD analysis project Ga0190308, IMG submission 165050) | Hydrothermal vent sediment bacterial communities from Southern Trench, Guaymas Basin, Mexico - 4870-07-5-6_MG | ecosystem: Environmental > Aquatic > Marine > Hydrothermal vents > Sediment ...
TTCATGGATTACGTTAAAGCTATGGAATCTTTACCAAAGCCAAAGGATGGAAAGAAGTTCAGGTTGCCAGAGATAGCTATTGAACTCCTTGACCGATTCCTTTCAGAATATCAAATAAAGACATTTGCCTATGCCGATGGAACAAAAATCGGGATTTACAAACTCAATGGCAATTACTATGAGCCTGCAGAGGCTGAGGCTGAGAACTGGCTTTACCATAGATGGAATCTTCTATACAAAGAAGGCTATGGCTTACCTGCATTTTCAAGCGTTAAAAAAGAATTCTTCACCCTTCTAGAGGCAAGAACCATTTACGTATTAGATTATGAACCTCTAACAATTGCTTTTAATAATTGCATATTCGATTGGCATACTTTTCTTTATCGGGATAAACCCTTACATAAATCAATCTCATTCAAACTCGATAAACCAATATTCCATAAAATAGACTATGATCTGCTTTACAACCTTGTACCAGAGGATGTTAAAGCAGATGTTGAAAGGCTTGCAAAAATGCTCTGTCCAAAGGCTTTGGAAGCTTTTAAACAATGGGTAGGAGAAAAATGGATATTGCTCTTTGAAATAATAGGATATTGCCTCTATCCAAGCTACGATATGAACAAGGCGATAATGCTAGTAGGATCAGGCAGAAATGGAAAATCAACATTTCTAAGGCTTGTTAAAGACATTCTAGGTAATAGAAATGTTGTTTCAATCCCTCTACAACAGTTGATCAGCAATAGGTTCATGCTTAGCAAGCTATACCATAAGTTGGCAAACATCTATGCAGATTTGCCAAGTGAGGTTCTAAGAGATACGGGCTATTTCAAAATACTTACAGGAGATGATGTCATAACAGCAGACAGGAAGTTTAAAGATCCCATAACATTCACAAACTACGCAAAATTGGTCTTTTCAGCCAATGAACTGCCAAAAGTCTTTGATTACACAGAAGCTTTCTGGAGGCGCTGGATCATAATAGAATTTCCAAATCAGTTTCCAATTAATCCAAAGTTCTACGATGAAACATTTGACAAGGAAGAGAAAGAAGGGATAATCTACGTTTCTCTAGTTGCGTTCAAAGAGGCATGGAAGAGGGCAAAGTTCAGCTTTGAGGGAACAGAGGAAGATTATAAAGAACAATGGCTTATCAAATCAGATTCTGTCTATGCATTCATCAAAATAGGTGAAAAAGAAGGGATTATCAAGCTTGAAAAGGGAGAAAGAGCACAGGCAGATAAGCTTTATGAGCTATACGTTCAGTTCTGTGAGAATGAAGATCTTAAGCCGATAAGTAAACAGCTATTCAGTCTTAGACTCCAAGAACTTGGCTATGCAAGGAAAAGAATAGCTGGGAAGACTTACTATGAAGGGATAAAGATAGCTGAACAGGAAAACCTTGAAGAATACGATGTGGACTTCTCAAAATTGCTGTAAAAATTATAAATGTAAAAAACGGTAGAATAAACTAATCAATCTTCTCTTTTTCTGGGATTAAATTAAAAAGCAGTTCTTCAGCTTCTCTAAGCTCTTTTATAACTCTCATAATCTCTAATCTCTGAGAGATATTTAAATCGTCCTTGAAATCTTGAAGAATAAGAGCATGCTTTTTTACCAACTCTGAATAACTGCCTAAACAAATTATTAGTTTATTAAGGTTCATTCAGATCACCTCGCATGAAAAAAATAGGAAAGGTTATTCTTGTTTTTCATCGTATTTCTTAAGCTCTTTTACAACAACATCTAATATCCATTCCGTTAGTTTCGCTATTTCATATCTGAATCCTATTTCTTCTCTTATTATGAATGTTTTTACGTAAAAGAACAGTTCTCCGTCCTTCTCTATTTTTACTTCATTTACATCTATATTTATAACAAATCTCATAGTATCACCTTATTCCTCGCTTTCATAGCTGAATATCAGAAATTCTACTTCTTCATCGTAGCTTACACTAACTTTTGGAGCTTCATCCTTTAGCTTACTATACACCTTATCTACTATTTTCTTTAATTCCTCTAGTGTTTCTGGGAAAGGAACCTCAATCTTAATTATCATATTATCCCTCCTTGAACTCTGGGTAAACCGACAAGAACTTTTGAATTGCATCCTCTACCTCTACAACTGCTTGATGAATATGAAATGCTGTATGTTCTAAGCGCTCGTAGAATTTCATAAGATCTGGGATGTGTTTGTATAGTAATGGGTTTACCGTTCCATTTCTTATTGTATCTATCATCTCCTCTGCCTTATACAATGCCTCCTTTAACTCTTTCAACCTATCTATCATATCTCGCTCAACCATTTACTCATCCCCCCCTCTAATTTTCCCCAAAAGATGCAAAAAATGGGCTAGATTGAACCCTAATGCGAACGAGCTTATGCATAAGGCTATAACCGCCAGATCTTGCCCAGTCATTCCTTATCCTCCTCATAATATGGACAATATTGGCTAAGATCTAGTTCTGGCAAATCATTTTCATCCATTGCCATGCAATATATACTACCAAAATTTTTGCACCTCTCACAACCCATTATTCGTCCCCCTCCTCAAAAGGACAGCCCTCATAGTAAGGACAATCGAAACAACTTGCAAATCTGCTTTGCCAATAGCAAAACTCCTTATCCAACTTCATACTCCTCCTCCACCTCCTTTAACACATCCATAGCCTCTCTTCTTGCCATCTCATAAATCTCAGGATGGTTGATCATTATATCTAAGTAGCAGTATAGAGATTTGAGACATTTGCTAGCGAACTCCTTACCGTAAACCTCTTCAATCGCTTTAGTCAGAACATCGTACAAAGCTACAACTGAGGTAATATCTTCTCTCTCTTCGAATATGTTTTCCGATATTTCCTTCGCTATTTTGGTAAGTTTAACAGCTTCGAGTATATGGTGATCTATCTTCCTTCCAATCTCTTTTTGATCAAATGCGATTATTGTTTGCTTCAACCTCTCCTTAGTTTCCTCCAAACTATACCTTTTCTTAAAGCTCAACTAAACCACCTCCTCACCTCTAAAATACCTATCTAGTAAACACCTTATGGCAGTTCTCACGAAATCGCTCGGTGTTCTGTAATAGCCCCTATTAACAAGCTCCTTTATCCTCTCATAGTCCTTCCATGGAAGTCTTATCGTCATCCTATATTCCCTTCTATGCATGTCAATAGTATGACATAAGGGGTATATAAGCCTTTCCAAATCTGGGTTTCATTATTAATAAAATAATGAATAATAATAGAATTAATATGGAGATTAGAAAAGAGGAGTTATGGTTTATATGGCATCACTTGGATGAGGAGGATGAAGATCCAAATAGGATAGAGGCGACTATTGAAGGGATTCAAAAGCTCTATGAGAAGTATCCTGATTTAGAAGAGTATTGGACTGAGCTTGCTATTGCAATCCATAAGAAAAAATGGTGTTGGGCTAGAAGGGTTCTATTGGATCTTATCTTCAAGGAGCTTGAGATGAGGTGAATTTTCGAAAAATCGAATTATACTCAGGTATAACTCGAAAGGTCGAAAAATGGAAAAATAGAGGTCAGATGCCTCCTCCTTCATCACTATTCAGTAGAACCCCTGTTCATCATCCCCATCCAATTTAAATCGGAACTTTAAAAATCCTTATCCCCCTCGCATTGAAAATCGGAACTAGGTTTGGATCAACTTCAATGCAGACACAGGCAAGTCTTACAGGTTTAGTAGGCCTGTATTGCCTTATGAACCAATAGTAATAGCTTTCAAGTTGACCTAAAGCAGATCTGCCAGCTCTGGGCTTTACCTCAAAAATCCAAATGGCATCTTTAGTATATCCTACGGCATCTATCCTCAATTTCGTCAATGCCGATACAGATTTCAAAGTTGCCTCTGTCAATTCGAAATCCCTTCTACTAATCATCCCTTTTCTGAACAATTCAAGTTTAATCCTATATTCTTCCTCTAACCACTTAGGAATAAATCCCGTCCCTACTCTAACATCGTATTCTATCTTCTCAAAGCGCAAATCAGTTGTCGCTAAGAACTTGTGCCATATCTTGCTTTCCATCGGCCCCATGTGTGGGAAGCGGATTATATAACGAATTCTACGCCTTTCACCCTCAGCCATATCCATTCAACTCCTGTATTTTTAAATATAACTCATATCTTTTCTTCCAAACCTCTTTAGAAAGGGGTTTAAATCGTCTTGTTTTTTCATCAATATCATGTCCCATATATCTTTCAAACTCTATAAGTAATTTGGCTTGCTCTTTTTTAAGTATTAGATAAGGATATAATATTCTAGCAACTTTACAAGCTTCTTTACCTTGAATTAGTAATTCATAATGCTCTTTCTTCCAATTAACACTTTTACTCTTTGGTTTCTTATAAATATGGCCACATCCAATTGTTCTTTTTATTAATTCTAATATCTCTTTGTTTGAATTGCTTATCTTAATCTTAGGTTTAAGATACGGTAAACCATACCTAGATCTGCGACCTGCTTTTTGTATAGTTATGCTCCCATCACCATCTATAAAACCTGCAATGTATTTTATATCCAATACCATGTTATCTCTATAGGAGATAACAAGTTATAAATTTAACCCCATGTCAATTCTGGGAGACCAATCACAGCTTTGACCAAATCCTCAGTCAGAGCTATGCCTACTATATTGCACCATTCTATAAGAATGTATTTCTTGGTCCATATATCTACTGGCAACTGAATAAGCCACATTAAGAATTCTTCTTTCTTATCTGGATGCAATAACTCTTCTGGAATGAGATCCACGAACTCTCCCATCTTTTTCCACCTCTTAGCTAGCTACTGCTTGCAACTGCTTATTTATACTACTCAATTCAACGCTAAGCTCTTCAACTTTACCCTGCAACCTAGCGATCCTCATCCTTATCCTAGTTTCCTCAATCTTCTTCCTCTTCTCCAATAACTCTTTCCTATGAGCCAATTCAGCCTTTAGCTGATTCAACCTAGTAAATTTCTCTGCCTGAAGCCTAGCTATTATCGTATTAACCCTTTCCTCCCTCATCTCAATTCTAACGACAGAAATTGCCTTTAGTGTTTCATATCTTCCCAATAAATCTAAATATCTGTCCAGAATCTTTAGAATCCTATCTATTGTCTCCCATTCTTCAACTGTGGCCACAGAGAACATCTGAGAGAAAATCTGATAGAGTTCTTCAAATCTACCCTCTAGAAACATATTCAAGAGCACTTCTTTATCTGTCCCCATCTGCAAGAGGGTTTGATCGCTAATCTTTGCCAACAGCTCTGTGTATTCTTTAAGATTGAGTGTTATATACCTGCTTAGCTCAGCTTCTAGATTTCTCAGCCTTGCTTCAATCTCTTCAAGCCTCTTCTCCCTCCACTTGGCAAATTCCTCTTGAATTGCTGCTATTCTTATATCATACTGTTCTTCGAGCCTCTGCATTCTTATCGTATATCGGTTTTCAAGTTCTTTTATCATCACATCGTATAGTTCAAGCCTTTCTCTGAGATATTCTTGTAAGAAGGCAATCTGAGCGTTTAACCCCTTAATCCTAACCTCTAACCTCTTCTTTCTTGCAATAAGCCTTTCATTAGGTTCTACCTCTTCCTCTGGCTTGAGATATTGCTTCCACAATGCTATAAGCCTTTCTCTGTGCTCTGGATCTTTTATGAACTCAGAAAGCCTCGATAAGGCTTCATCCTCATCTATCTTACCCATTTTGAAGGCCCTTTCTACCTCTTTCTTCCTCAAATCGTAGAGCTTATTTGTCCTCCTTTGCTCTTCCTCGTAAAGCCTAAACAAGACTTCCTCATCTGTGTAATATGCAAAGCTTAGAGCATTATATAAGTCCTCCCTTGATGCATACCCTTCAACATAGTTGTTAGCGACGTCCGTTGCATATCTTCTAGCCTCCTCCCTTATTATCTTCTTTTTTAAGATATGGAGCAATGCTTCTATTTTGTCATCGCTGTAGCCCATGTTCACATAGTAGTCCTTTATCTCCTCTAGCCTCTTGAGTCCAAACTCGTAAAGATCTTCAGCTTCAGCCTTTGTGAAGTCTCTTGGCCTTAACCTCCTCCTCATTTCAGCCTCATAAGGTGCTGCTATCGACCATCTTAAAACTGGTCCCATTACAACCCATGTGAGCCATCCTATTCCAAATGTCCAACTTATGTTTGTTATGAACCTGCCTATCGCCTTGCCAGGGAGCTTAGTCCCCATTATCTTGAAATCTCCAATGAGGTTGAAGATCGTAGCTAAGACATTAAAATCACCTGCAAGCGTTAAGAAGCGTTCAGCGTTCCTTATAGCTTCTTGATAAGTTACTGGCTTTTCAGGTTCAAAAAGACCTCTTAGGAAATCGAAAAACTCCCCCCAGATGATACTCGATAGCTCGAATAATAGCCAAATAGGTAAGAATAGCAATCTGAAAGCTGCCTCTACTGGATCCTCACTAAACTCTTTCATTATACTATCTATCTCCCTAGAAATCTCGTTAAGAACTTCTTGAACCCTCTCTCTCAGGGTTTTGTTCCTTATGCTATGTGTTTTGGTCTGAATATCTGTTATCATACCTTTGAGGCTGCCAGCGAACTTTTGAACTGCTGCCTTTTGCTCATCCTTTGTAGCCCTTAGGAATACATCTACTCCAATCTCCAATCCTTCACCGATTAATCCGCCTAACAAACTCACTCTACCCTTTTTCTTAGCCATTTAAGAACTCACCTCTTTTTCAACACTCTCATAAGGATATTCGGGTTTCTCGATTTCAAAATACCAGATTAAAAACTTAGTAATTGGGTTTTTTGGTTCACCATAAATCTTTCCTGTTTCTGGGTCGTATTCTAGGGTTGCTAGATCGTGTAAAAATGAAAATAAGAACCACTCAGCAAATCCCGCTATAAACTCATACAGCTTCGTTTTTAAGAAGTCATCTATGCCTAAAATTGCCGATCTTACATTTCCAAATTGCTCATCTACCCACTTGGAAAAATCATTTAACCTCTTGCTCAAATCGTCAATCAGAGGTTGTACAGCCTCTGTTATATAACCAATTGGATCTTTCAAGAATTCGTTGAAATTCCTTTTGAAGTCGTCTATCCAATTGGAAAGAGGTTCGATAAGAGGATTGATCCATGAAAGGATTGTGTTCTTAGCATTGTTTAGCTGTTGAGAGAACCAATTTCCTGCGTTATTAATCCACTTCGATGCACTATTTATTTTATCTGAAGCCCACTCCTTAAAGCTGTTAAAAGCATCTTGAAGATCTCTGAGCCAATCTTTTATCCAAGAAGGTAAATGCCTGTCGATATAGTCAAAAGGATCACTCACCAAGTCTTCTACCTCATCTTTAACCCAGTCATACCAATCTGTTAGTGTATCTAAGCCAGATTGCAAGCTATCAATTAGTGGTTCAATGTACTCATATATTTCTTTTGATAAAGAGTTAATAGATTCCCAAATGCCCTCAAAACAATCTAAAACCCATGGATAAAATGTATCTTTCAGCCAATTAACCCAATCAACAATCCAACCGTAAGCGTTTTCTACTCCCCATTGAACACATTTAACAACGTAAGCAATAGCCCAACCAATACCTGGAATGTTTTCTTCAGCCCAATCTGCTAGCCAGTCTAGAAAACTCATACTCTTAGCTTACTCGACCTTTTTTCCAACCCACTTTCCATATCTCTCCAACCATTCTTTGACGTAATCTGGAACTTTCTCAGGATGATATTCGTCCTTTGGAACTGTTATATCATGGAAGTGTCCTTCTGGATACTCCACTCTTATTATAACACATCTATAAGTCCCTCTCTCTGGATCGAAACAAGTAGTTTCGTATATTCTCCTAATGATTGGAGCTTTTACCTCTTCAGCCATTTATTCATCACCTCCTACCCTTTTTTTTCCCAAATGCATAACCAACTATTCCACCTATTATACTACTCAAGGTTAATAAAACTGTGCTATCTTGCCTAATCGTTACGAAGTAAGTTATTCCCAAAACCGTTAGACAAACAATTCCTGTAACCTTAACTATAACCCTCTCAGATGCGATAATATCACCTCCTTTAGCTCTTCTTCAGTGTATTCCTTATTTGGATCTATTTCCAAATCCTTAAAAATTCTCTCACCTTTTACTCTGAAAACAACCCTTTTAACAAGCCTATTCCTCCTCCAAAAAGTCTCAAAACCTTTTATATCTATTTCAACACTCATAGCGATCACCTCAATGCATAAAATACTGTTCCCTCAACATTTACAGCTTCGGGTTGTCCAGGTTGAACTTCGAAGTAAAAAGCATAGTTGTTTTCAAATGTTATTCCTCTGCTGAATGCACAAACACTTACATGCGCATTCGGATCATTCCTTTTACCGTATAGCAACCAACAGACCCAATCGTCTAAGTTATCGCTGAATATCCAACCGATAGCTATTTTTGACGTAGTATAGCCATCTATATCGAACCAATGCATCATATAAGTAGTAGCTTCGTAGTTAAAATGTACGAAACCACCGTATATTATACCCGTACCCAATATCTCAAATACCTTCTTGGATTCGCCAATATCTACTGTTACATCGAAATCTATAGCTCTCAATCCACCGTAGCTTGGAGCTTCAATGAGCCTTTCCAGAGTTTGAGCATTTATATTAATATTTAGATTTTCTATCTCTTGTGCAGTTATTATCGTTGGTTTATTCCAATCTGGGTATCCTTTTACCATCTAAACACCCCTGTTATAGCTCTATATAACCCAGAAAGCTTCTTAGCTATCGCTTTAGCTATTATCTCACCCAATAATTCCTCGCTATACTTAGTTACTACAATTATGTAAACGCTGTGCTCATAGGTGTCATCCTCGTTCTTACAGTAAATAGTCAGGGGAAAAGGTTTCTCGTGCATTTTGAAGTATTCATCCCATTCTATTACTTCATCATCCCCTTGAAAATATGTTCCCGATTCATAAGGGAATATCTGCATCTCACCGTAGAAGAATGCTACCTTTAGCAATCCTGTTGGCCCTGGAGGAAACCTCACCCTCACCTTTGTTATATAATCTCCCTCTATCTCCTTTCTTATCTTTTGCTCTGTGCTTGCAGGGGTTTTTATCTCCCATGAGTAGATTGGCATAGTTGTTTTACCTCATCCTGATATTTAATGCATCGATTCTCCTAAATTTAACTCTTTGAAACTCCTCGTAGAGTTGTTTAATCTCAGAGGGATGCAAAGCACAGTCGTAGATGCTGACATGGGCGATGATGCCATTGAAGTACCTAAAATCAGAAGACTGCCTTCCAATTACCAAAGGATAATTATTAGGTGTGCCCTGACCTAATGAGCCAGTTTTTACTAAAGCTCCATTTATGAAAAAGTTTACAGTATCATCTGTCGCTCTTGTAACAGCTATATGCGACCACTTATTTACAGCTACCGCTACCCCTGCATTTACTGATGCATTGGTAGGATTCCCAAAATATAAATATGGTATCTCATCTGCTGTTAGACCAAACATATAATGGTTATTTGATGAGGTATATTGATCTCCTTTGCACACAATAACACCTATATCCGTTAGGTCATTCGGCTTTACCCAAGCCATTATTGTAATCTCATCGGTAATATCTAAGCTCGGTGAATCAGGCACTTCTATGTAATCATCTTCACCATCGAATTTCCTGCCGATAAACGGCAATCTCCTCTCTAGCACAGCTCCATAGACTTTTCCATTGTTCCCATTTCCTGAGTGGTCATATACGATGTCTCCTGTATCCTCTGTTAAATCTAGCCAAAGTACACATCCCTTTGGAATCCTTATCATCTGATTTACCATTTTTACCACCTTGATTTTACTTCTCTCTCAACATTTGAATTAGGCTCAGTATTAGCATTAAAAGCCAGAAGAACATCATGCATTCCGTGTAATACAATGCATGTGGATTTAAATTATAGTTTTTATAGGCTATCGGATGATATTCTGCAAATTTGAAAAATGTTATAGCTGAAATTACTGCTAAAGCGCCCCATAGGATTTTACGAATTATTAGGTTAAGTGAGGTCATAGACTAACCTTAAAACTATCGATCTGAAGACCTGAGTTGCTCCAGAAGTTGCTGAGGCTGTTGTAACATTGATCCTCACATGAACGAGTTTATCAACATAGTCTTTCAGGGTTGATGCAATATCAGAGCTTGCTTTTGAGCCTCCCTCTCCTGAGTAGCTTATCGTTACGATTGCTGTGCCAGTTGCCGTGTCCATGAGTTCAACATTCACAGTCGCATCTGTTGCAGAGGGATCATCGGCATAGGCTGTTAGATATGCTTTTGAAAGGTGTTTGATGAGATGTGAAGTTATCTTGAAGTGTCCACAAGCTTCCTTCTCTCCTGTTGAATCTATTGCTATTGTAACACTCTTTGCAAGCATGTGTAAAGGTAGTTCAAGCTTAACTGGGAATTTTGCCAATTCCTCACCTGTTCTTATGTGCTTTATCTCTCCATTGTTTTGATTGAATTCCAAATTCCCTACAATCTTCTTCGTGAAGGCCATTTTAATCCTCCTCCACTTCTAACTCAATACTACCCCAAACCTTATGGCTTGTAGTTGTATCTGTGTTTCTAACCCTCAGTAAAATCTTATCCCCTCTGAAGTATAGAGCATCTGGATAATCGACAATTCTTCCTCCATTGGCAGTCCATTCTGCAGTTTGTGGAGCTACCTTCATATCTCCGTAGTATAAGCTAACGAAGAGCACATTCATGACTCCACTTTCAAAGTGAAGCTCTATCTCTTTCGTTCTAACTTTAGGAAACTCTACTTCATACAATTCATATTTGCTGTCGCTATCTGCTCCTGCCTCGATGGCAAATGGAACTGTGAACCTTACCCCCATAGCAGATCACTAAATTTGTTTAAGGCGCTAAGATACCTTCTCCATTACCAATTCGACTGTGAAATCTTTGGCAGCTCCCTCGTTGTTAGTTCCCTCGTATTCGAACTTAGATCCTTTCTTCAACGGTATATTTAGAAGTAAACCGTTCTCTGCATTGGTTCCAAATGTGTTACAGAGGGCTTTATCTCTTGTTATTGGAACATTGTCTATTCTGATCGTTATCGTGCTCTTGGTAGTTGCTGCTCCATCAGCTTTGATGAATATGTGCCTTATGATGTAATCATCATCTGAGTCCCATGAATCGCTAAATGTACCTCCATCTGCAACCGATGTATTCTCGAAATATTTTATAATCGGATTCTTAAGCTCTATGCTCGTCATGGCTCATCTCACTCCGTTCTTTCGTATTTAGCAACAAGCTTAACTTTAACACTCCAAGCAGAGCCTGATGCTGGCGATTTGTCAGCTCCAGAAACATTCCTGACTCTAATTGACAATGTATGATCTCCTAGAACTTCAATCGGCATATCTTTCAAGGTGAACACTATCATCTCCGTATCTTCCTTAGGCGGATATGGCATGCTCAAGACGTCGATGCCTCTAGGAGCATTCTCTGCCACATCAACCTCAAACGGTGAGTTGTCCAAGTAGAACTCAACTCCAAAATCTCCCTCGCTTACAGTTCCACCGGAAATGCTGACCATTACAACATCGTCAAGCGTTACTTTTTCCGTTGTCAATGGTGTCAAGCTGAGGATTTCGTATTCAACATTATTACCCCATGCTTCATCCGTTCCCAAAGCAAAGCTACCATCGTATGTCGTTCTGTATTTCTTATGCTGTTCTGCGAATCTGCTTAAAAGTTCAGCCTCTAAGCCTTCTCCGACCTCTAAGTTGATTATCTGACCGATTATTCTACATTTACTGCCAGATGCACCGTCAAACTCAAACTTAACCTCTGGCGGAATTACATAGTATTCATCCCTTAAATCTAGTGGCCCAAGAAGATTTGTCGTTAGTTTGTGAATCGGAGCAGATTCGTTGTCTATTATCCCTGTGTCTTTTCCATCTATCTTTAGTTTGGCTGAAGAAGAACTATCAGTTCCTATCTTGCGAATTACATAAGCCTGCCTAGTTTTCGTTCTGTATTCCGTTCCCTGCTTTATTATCTTATCCAATACCCAATACTTAGCCAACTCCCACCACCTCCGTTAAAAAAATTATAAGTGTTTATCCTGCCTAAGCTCAGCCTAATGATGCTCCTCTAACCTTCTCAGCCAAGCTCCTAAGCTCCTCCAATGTGAATGCTCTCTTCTTCCTCTTGAATGCTGCGTTATGCCTTATCAACTCTGCAACCCTCTTTATGCTGTCGTCAAGAGTTCTCTTCTGAATCGTATAGACCTTAGTTGCCAAACCTCCCGCCATGTACGGGAAGAACTCCTCTGCAAAGCTCAAATACTTACCAATTCCCAATTCAATACCCGGGGCCCATCTGTCGATACCCTTGCCCAGAAGTCCTGCAAGCCATGTTTCATCTCCCGCAGCCTTCCTATTCTCAATCCACTTGGCCTTTGTCTCCGGAGCGCTAACCTTGGCATGCCATGTATCTGCCATGCTTATTGCTGCTTCAGTTGGACTCCTCTTGGGATTCTTTACTCCATAAACGAAGTAATCCCTCGAGGCTAGCGCTCTGTCCAACAGCTTCCTAGCAGCTATTACAGGTTCTACTATCTTAACCTCGGCCATACCCAAATCTCACCTCCTTAGCCTTTAATAGTCTAAAGAAGTATTTATATGCTTCTAAGAAAGGTTTAAAAGGGTACAATGGGAGTAGGTGGGGTGGGGGTATGGGAGCACATCTTTTTTTAAAAAGCATAGTAGGGTGGTATGGTTTTACAGTAATATTTAAATTTTTTGCTGTGCAATTGATGTTATGGCTGAGGAGGAAAATGAAAAGAATGAAAAAACCCTGCAAGAAGAGTTTGGCCCTAGCTTGGTGGAAGAGATACAGATGTTAAAGGAGCAATTGAAACAATTGGATAAGGATGAGCTGATAGAGAGACTTGCCGTGTATGAGTATGTTATACCAAAGCTTGGCCCATTCGTTCAATGGTGCATAAACAACTACTATAAGCCGATATATTTCAGGTTTAGGATTGGCAGGGAGAACGTTGGTCTGCTTGTAGGAGCTGTTCTCGTGCCAGAAATGTTGATTTTGCTTGCAGAGGAGAAAGTAACGAAATACGAGGGAGGGAAGAGCTATGTCAAATACGATACTAGGCTGGTCCATGCTCCGATAAGAGAGTTGGCATTCTATGATGTAGTTCTTGAAGAAGGGAGCTGGGAGGAACAAGAGGGTTATTATTAAGCGGAGGTGTTGTATTTGGAAGTGTATATAAATAATAAAACGAAAAGGAAGTTAAAGATCAATATTGCAATCGGACAAACCTTCATACTCTACCCTGAGAGTGAAGGAAATAGAAGGGTTGATGGAAAACCTGATTTTATATTTGTTGAAGTAGAGGAGAGGGAAGAATAATTATGAGGTATGAAGATATTGCGGAAAAGGTTAAGAATATAATATTGGAAAAGAAACCTCTAAATCTACTCATGACTGTGCAAAAGAATGAAGTCCTCATTTACACAGATGAAGGTCTTGTGGAGAAGATCAAATTTCAAGAGGAATCGAAAGAGGAGGAAAAGGAGATTAAAGAGGAGAAAAAGGAGGTAAAGATAGAGGTTAAGAAGAGATCTACAAAATGATCAATCTCGGCTTAAAATAATAATACATTAATCCTAACTGCAATATATATAGTGTTAAATTTGCTCGGCTTTATTTACTTTATTTTATCCACTTTCTTTATTCTGTTATTTATATATATCCCCAACCGTTTATTTCTTTTTCTCGAATTGTTTTTTTATTTTTGTTTGTTTAATCTGAAGTTATTGTTGAAAACTTAAGGAAGTAGTAATTGCTTGCCTTTCTCTTTCTCTTTACTTCCCATTCTCGATCTCTATTCTGATTTATTTCTCTCTTTATTCTTTCCCTTATTCTTGATTTATTTATTTATTTATTATCT
>Ga0190308_1000413_pt1 | contig 13911 bp, 24 predicted proteins | sample 48700756_MG_FD_165050 | JGI IMG/M metagenome (GOLD analysis project Ga0190308, IMG submission 165050) | Hydrothermal vent sediment bacterial communities from Southern Trench, Guaymas Basin, Mexico - 4870-07-5-6_MG | ecosystem: Environmental > Aquatic > Marine > Hydrothermal vents > Sediment ...
TAACTATACCAAACATCATCATCCTTATCATCATCATCCTTTTTCTTACGGTTCTTAAGGTATCTAAACAACCAAACCATTACTAAACTGTAAATAATCATTCCAGCCGTGTAGAGTATTACCGGCGTTGCATCCAACATCACTACATCACCTTTAAGTTATTCGAACTCCCATCCACAATTTTCGCAAACAATCGCACCATTATTTTCCAATGATACTGGATACCCACAATACGGACAGTATCTCATTCTACCCAAAAGTATCGTTGTTTCACGGCAATCAAGAGTTTCAACCCTTTTCCGTTCAACCTCAAAACGTAGATTTTCACGTTTAATCAAGTATTCAAGTAATTTATTTCTCGGTCTAACCATTTACATCACCTCAAAAATATAATGGTAATTTGATGATATTTAAATGTTCCGTTGTATCATATCTTGACACACAAGACAATATCACAAATCTGAAGTCATCATACATATTATGACCGCAAAACTGAAAATTTAATAACATCTAGATACGATTCTGAGCATGGAGAGAGAAATGGTCAGGAAACAAAAAGGAGAGAATGAAAAGAAGAAGGCTCCACCCGCAGAAGTAAAACTAGAAATAGACCCGGCACGATACCTACTCAAAGGCCCGTGGCCAGACATAAACAAAATGAAAAGAACAGAACTAGCCGAAGAATGCAAAATGTGGCGCAACATATGGGGATGGATACCAGACGAAGTAAAATACTACGTAGCAAGAACAGGCCAGACTGTCGGCGTAACAATGCGAAACTACAAGCGATTATTGGGCATACTGCTAGAGACGCATTGGGAACTAAAAGAAATAGAAATCGGCACATACGACAAAGTATACGACCAGCGCGACGGGCAATACTACTTCGAGCGCAAAATAGTCAAGATAAACGCAAACGCACTCATAGACCTGCAATGGATAGCTGAGCGAACGCCAGAAAAAGAAGTCTTGGCAGAGGTAACGAAACGCAAGCCACAAGACGTAGAAACGGAACGATTCACACAAGAAGACATAACATCAGAATTTGAGAAAACGCATGACATACTGCCTACATCTGAGGATATATCCGAGCCATAGCTGCACATACCATGGGCATATTGAGATAATGTACGTAACGTTAAATTTCGTAAGATTTAAATCTCAATACGCAAGACTCTATACTGGAATAAATTGTGGAGGTGAGGAAAAATGGTACTGAAAACAAAAGAAGAGGCAAGAGCAAATTTTGAAGCCGCAGTCGCATACATACCAGACAGATACCGAATGGGCGTAGAAAAAGCAGACTGGCACACACCAGCCAAATCCGACCAGGCAGAAAAGAACTACGCCGACGCAATTAGCAAGGCTGTTGCGGAAAAACGCAGACAGAAAGCCATCGCAAGCATGTCAAACGAAGACTGGAAACGCGCAGCCATAGAAAAAGGCGCACCAATCATAGGCGAACGCATCCGCTCAGCCTTGGACAAATGGCTAGCAAACTGGGGACCAATATACGATGCAGTAGCAAGCAAAGTGGCTACTTTGCCGCCTAAGACAATCGACTGGAGACAAAACATCAACAACAGACTCGTGCCAATCGTTGAAACATGGAAGAAAGCCGCAGGCAAAGCCTAGGCTAGGCAAGAACACAATCAAACCCATATTTTTCAGTTCCGGTGGACATGAATAAAATATAAAAAAATGGAAAGGTGAGGAAAAAATGAAAACATACATGCTAGATAAAGTATTAGACACAGGCACAACTTATACAGCCGAATCAGACAAGGCGTACATCATACGCAAAGTCGGAACAACAAGCACAAGCAAGGCAACGCTAGAAGTCGCAGGAGCAGACTGCCTAGAAATACTAGACGAAATCGCTAGAACTCATCCAACCACATACTATCTATACGATTTGCTGGATTTAGGAGATTACTATGTAGTTGTGCCGCCAGACAAAAAATTCGGCTTTAGCGGAAGCTCAGGCTCAAAAATGCGCATCGTAGGCGAAATACTCGAACTCGCACCTGGAGAGGCCCTACCAAGCCCATACATGGGACGATACGCCGAGCAAGCCAAAAAATACATGAGCTATCTACGCGGAACATACTCGCACGGAACAGACACCGCCTGGACTGCTGGAGACGAAAACAACGTACTGTCAAAAACAGCAGAAGCAGGAACAAAATACCACATAGTAGGCCCAGTATACGCCAAGCTAGACAATCTGTCAGCCGTGCATAGCCCAGGCGACTGGACGCTAAGATTCTATCTACAAGGCGCGCCATGGGATATACTATCAACTAGCATGGGCGATTTAGGCGTAGACTTGTGGAAGTGCTACTGGAACGACGGAACAAACTACTACTACAAGCCATTCAAGCCGACTAATCTTCCGCCTGAAATTGAGCCGGGCAGAAGCTTCGTCGTATCAATGATAAACTCAAGTGGAGCAAGCAAATCGCCAGCCAGCGGAACTTCGCTTACGGCAACAGTAACAATCGGCACAGTAGTTGAACTGCTCTAGGCGCGGAGGTGCTAGCCAACCTTGCCATTCAAATATTTTAAAACATTCGAAAAAGATTCGCTGGCGGACGGCTCAACCTACAGCGAAACATGGTATCCAGACGAAGACATAATCATAAAACGAATCTACATAGTCAATAAGGCTGGAAGCGACCTATACAAGTCAGAATTTTACCTGAAAGTTAAAGAAGATGTCTACACGCTGTCAGTCGTACCCTGCGTAGTCTTAGGCATGCAAAGAAACGTAACCCCAGAACTAAACATCGAAGTAAAGGCTAATGAACTGGTGAACTTCATAGTAACAAACAACGAAGGTTCAGCTATCTCGTTCTACGTAGTATTCGAGTGCTGGACTTCATAGGAGGCTAACAACGCTTGCCAGTATCCTATCAACATCTTTTTTTAGGCTACGAAATCAGAGATACACAAACACACGAAAGCGGAGTAGGCGAATGGCCACATCTACAGGCAGTAACAGTATACATAGAGAACGGACACAACCAAGACCTAACCATAACGATACGAGGCAACAAGGAGAAAACAACAATGGGAAGTGTTGAGTTAGTTTCGGCTTTTACAGTATCAGCCGGCACAGCAGTAAGCTATACGCTAGCGCCTGAAACGACGGGGTGGCTGCCATACATATATGTAACAGCCAAGGCGGCTACGGCTCCAACCACAGGAGAAATAAACGTAACAATCATAACAATAGAGGAGGGAACAGCCTAGCATGAGTGAGCATAAACCTTTCGTAAGAGATGTAGACACGTTAGCAAGTGAAAGCAGCGTAAGCGGAGAAATCGACACAGCAACAGCAACATCACCCGTAACTGTGCTCACGCCGACAAGCGGCTACAAACTAGACACTAGGGCGGTATTCCTATACACAGACTCAACAAGCGGAACAATAGAAGCGAAATTCACAACGTCAGGCACGCTACTGGCCAAACTGTACTGCTCGGTGCACACAATGGTAACGTTATCGCCAGTACACTTCACAGGCGGAACAAACGAATCAATACAGATAAGCTGGTCTGGACTAAGTACAGGCGCAAAAATATTCTACGTAATAAGATACAAGGAGATACAGTAAAAACATGAGCGTACCAGACGAGCTCAGACGGTACGTTCCTAGAACAGACCTATACGACTCATTAGAACTAGTACATTATCACATGCCAGTAGAACAGCCACCCGCAACTGCAAGCTATATAATCTTTAAGAAAGGAAACAAAACATACGTAAAAAATGGAGTGTACGGACACATAGAATATGAAGATACAGACTCAGCAAGCGTAATACAATCAGCAGTAAACAATCTACCGGCGCAAGGAGGCGCAATATACATTAAACCAGGCAAATACATATTTAATAGCACAGTAGAGATAACGAAACCGATAGAGATAATCGGAGAAGTAAGCCTACATCCAGACTTTAATGGAGTGCAACTATTACTAAGCGACCCCGACCTAACGGCATTCAAGCTATACGCACCAACAAACGAGGAAAGATGGTTCTTCGCAACATTAAAAAACCTTGAAATAAATATGCTCAGCGGAGTAACCGCAAACACCGCCAAAGGAATCTGGTTTGACGGCTACATGAGCGACATAAGAATAGAAAACTGCCAAATATTCAACGTACAAGACGCAATTTACATAACTGGAGGAAGCAGCTGGAACTACTGGATAAAAAACTGTCTATTTGAAGACCTAAACGGAAGCGCAATAAACATAGACACAAACTTTGTAGAGCGTATATATCTGCAGCTGTGCCATATATGGAATGCAGAATATGCCGTGAAGGCCCCAGCGGACACCAGCTATAAACAATTAATATCAATAGTAAACAACAGGATAGAAGGTGCGAGGAAACATGCATTATATCTAGGCGGAGCATACCACAGAATAGTAGGCAACAGCATAGTTGACGCAAGCAGAGGAACCGCAAACACCTACGATTGTATATACTTAGAGAACTCGCAGAAATGCGTAATAGTAGGAAATTACATTGGAAACGAAGACACATCAGACACAAAATACGCAATAGAAGAAGCAGGAACAGCAGACTACAACCTAATAGTAGGAAACATACTTTCAGGAACAACAGGTGCAAAAGCAATAATAGGCACTAATACGCTAGCCGCAAACAACATAGAATTATAACAGCAAAGATGAAGTGAGTGTAATGGCGGACTACTTCGTAACATTAACTATTCCAGCAAACACCCCTCTTTCTTCGCCTGTTTCTACGCAAATAGAAATAGAAGGCGACATCCTAGTCGGATTTTATCGTTTGATTCCGCCCGGCTGGGCTGGACTCGCACACTACCGCATACTACACGGAATATACCAATTACATCCGGCTAATGAAGACGCGTGGGATACTGGCGATAACATTCGTGATTTCGTGCCTTTAAACTGGAAAATGCCAGAACACAAACTAACATTAACAATTGAAGGCTACAATGAGGATACCGTAAACGACCACACGGTATACTTATGGTTCCGCACAGAAGAAGTAGAGTACGCACGGCCAACAACCTTATTAAAGGAAATTTTGACTTTACTAAGAGAAGTATTTGGAGTGGAAGAAGATGGGCTGTAGATTCCGACGATTAAATCGTCGGGGGTCTGCCTAGCTTGAGCGAGGGATGGCCAGACTTCTGGATAAGAGGCAAAAAAATCGACCTAATAGATTTGGTTGATACAATAAACTTAATCAAGCAAATAAACACTATCAACACGGTAAATAATCTAGGCACATTAAACACATTAAATACAATTGGAACGATACAGAAGATAAACCCGCAAAACACAGACAACGTAGTAATAGACCGCGTAAAAACAATAAATACAATCCAAACGATAAACACGCTTGAAACGGTAAACAAAATCCAAGCAATAAATAGAATCGGCGTAATAAACACTGCAACTTCAGCGCCAGAAATCGTAAGAAACCCAGACTTCGCAACAGGTGACCTAACAGGATGGCTACCAGCCGGGGAAGTGGCAGTAGAATATCAAAGCGATATACAAGCATACGCGGCTGTGCTAGGGCCGACCGCCGACTCATCAATAGGCCAGTATCTTCCGCCATACAGAGATAGACAGCTGAAAATTAGCTTTCTATGCACATCAACCGTAGATAATGGACAGGGAAAATTCGTCACCGTATATACAGACGGAACAAGCGCAGAGGTCACCATAACGATTTCCACGGCCAACGAGTGGAATCATCTCGCCTATATTAGCGAGTCATTAAAGGATGTAAGCAGAATATATTTTGCTAACGTAACAAGCGGCGCCAAATTCAAGGTTACGTTCATAAGAACATTCTTTAGGCCAGCCATAATCATAGAGGAGTTCGTGCCGGAAGTAGAATGGAGGGCATTCGATGTTTCCGCAACTTCTGCTTCGGACACGGAGGTTGTGCCTGGATATGATGATTACCGGCTTGTAATCCTAGACATAGAATATGAGTCAGACGCAGATGTTGAAGTTGGCTTTAGATTCGGCGATGGAACAACGTTTGATGCGTGGAAATTCGCCCGCAGAACAACATCTGGAGTCTTTGCGCACAACTATATAGGCGCGCCGAGAATATGCGAGGCGCCGGGCTGGAACCTATACTGTAGAACTGAAGGTGCAGTGAATGTGAAAGGCTCCGTAGCATACACTTACCTTCCATGATTGAGAAAGGAGAAAAACTAACATGACGGTGGAAACCAGATATTTCCGTTCAGATACACACACGGTCAACACGCTTGAAGTCAAAATTCTGGGCACGTCTAAAAGCGGAACCGGAGGAAGCGAAGAAGTAGACTGGCAAAGCACAACGCAACAAGACGCATACGTAAGATTATACGTGGACAAAGTGCTTGAGGACGGGACTCAAGTGCATATATGCGAGGGCGCAGTAGTAACCATAAGCCCGAATGAAACAGCGGTCAAGTCGGCTGGGCTAAATGTGCCGGAAACGAGCCTGGCTGAGACGGACGCAATCCTAGTTGAAGTACAGTACAGCACAGACGGCGAAACATGGACTGGGCTTTCAAGCGTAACGCTGGGCGCAGACTGGATTACAGAGCAGCTAGGCACAACCATACTTAACGCGGCTACATGGACCGTCTACTACGACTTGGACTATGAAAGCACGTACAGCCCCTTCACGAGGAGATACACCAATTATTTACGGTTCAGATATGATGGAGACTTTGAAAGCAGAATAGAAAACTTTACGTATGGCGAGGTAATCGCGGTAGTGAAGAAGCATGTTGGAGACGGTTTGGTATGGTGCGATTCAACGTAGCGTGCCAGAGGGCGGGACGTTGCGCCCGCCCGGCACGTAAATAAAAATGCGGAGGTGAAAGCATGTTTGAGGAAGCCATTTCGTACTTCCTCATAGCGTTGGGTACATGCGGCTTCGTTGCGGCGTTTAAGATGCTGTGGGAAACGATAAAGGAGCGGTAGGCGAGGCGAAATGGCAAAGCTATGCTTTAACAGGGACCCGAAGCCTGCGAAGATAGCGATATTCTGCATACTGATATTCCTGAACTCGCTACTAACGCCAATCTATCAGATATTGCAGGGCGGCAACATGCCGACAGAACTAGACTACTATACTGCGTTTGTCGGCGCCATCATCAACGTAGTGCTGTTCCTGATGACGTTTCTTGGCGTGAAGCCGCCAGAACAGCCACCGAAGAAGAAAACGTAAATACCCCCATTTTTTCTTTATTTAAATATGTTTAGAGGTGAATAAGACTGAAGAGTAAGCTAATCGAAAATCTGGATAAGATAGCAAAAGAGATTGAAACACTAAATGAGAATATAAATGATTTGATTGAGATTGTAAGTCTATTAGTTGATGCAATTGATGATTTGAATGCGAATTTAACGGCTGGAATCGATAAGGTGATAGAGGAGGGCTTGAGATGGGTAAGCGCGTGAAAAAGCAAAAACTGAAGCTTCCTAATCCAGCCAAGACTAAGAATCCGGACCCGCCTGAACTGACAAGCTACTATACTGGAACGATAATAGCGCCGCCGGTAATAGCTATTGAGCCGCCTGGCAACAAGATGAATATGTTTTTCATGGGGTTCGATAATATCCTAGAGAAATATAAAGATATCGATAGTGAAGGTAACATTGAAAACGCAAAGGAAAAAATGAAAGATGAACTTGAATTTTCAACTGAAGTCATGAAGGAAAAAGGCATACTGCTGAGTCCGATAACTCCAGATAGAGCTGAAAAGGCAATCACAGATTATGTCACGGCTGTGGACGCTGCGACAATTGCGCTTTTAACAGGCATGATTGCGGCTGAAGCCGCAAGCCTAGGCCAGCTAGACTTTACGCTTTCACTTATTCCGCAGCATCCGATTATGCGTGGAGCCATGGATGTCGCGACGAGATTTCATTCTGCACGTGCAATGGAAGGCGTCTATCCGGCTTATAGATATAAGATACTTTACGATTTTCAGCCTTTGCGTCCAGACGAGTATGTTACGACAAGATGGTACCTTAAGGGATGGTGCACTCTAGACGATTACCATTATGAAATGAAGTTTTTGGGTTACGAGCCGGAGAAGGCTGATGTATTCGCCAAAAGCATGATGGAGGCGCCTGCTCCAGAGCGAATACTAGACATGGTTCGACGCGGAATAGTGAAGGAGGAAGATGCGAAGTGGATGCTTAAAAAGTATTTGTGGAGCGACGATGACATCAGGAACTTTCTGCATTTGAAGTGGAATGTTCCAGAGCCATATCGTCTGGCGGATTTCCACGCTAAGGGACTGATTGATGATAAGAAATTGGAGAGCGGATTTGCATGGTACGGTATAGACGCGGACTATGCGCATGTATGGTCGAAGAGTCAGCTTAGATGGCCCTCTTTCAGCCAACTCCTAGAGCTTTTCTGGCGCGGCGAGATTTCGCTTTTGGAGTTTTCGCAGTGGCTTAGGTGGAGCGGCTACAGCGAAGAGGCTGTTAAACGCCTAGCCGCCTTGGCGGAACGAATTCCGCCGGCTAGCGACCTCATCACGATGTGCGTGAGGGAAGCGTTTACGCCTGAAGTGTATGAGAGGGTTGCGCCTGAGACTCCGCCGGAGTTCATCGAATGGATGCGCAAACAAGGATTTAGCGAAACATGGTCGCGTAGATACTGGGTTGCGCACTATCGGCGTATGGGAGTGGAACAAGCGTGGCGAGCGTTTTATCGCGGAAGGTTCAGTAAGGAGCAGTTGGAGACGTTTCTGAAGTATGCGGACATTCATCCTGATGATAGAAAAGTACTTACCGATGAGAAGGTTATGTATGATTTGCCGACGATACGTGAGCTTGGCTATGGATATGATGTCGGAGTGTACACAAAAGAAGACATAGAATGGTATAGGAAGGCTGCGGGCTTATCGCCTGAGGACGCTAAGAAAGCAGCCGAAGCAATGGTGGCTTATAGGTCAGAAGCCGAAAGAGAGGCTTTGCGTAGAGAATATATGTATGCTTATGCTAGAGGCGCCATTACAATTGAAGAGTTCGAAAACAAACTTAGAGAACTGAAAACTTCGAAGGATAAAATACCGCTTTGGCTGGAAAGGGCTAGGCTGTATAGGGAACGGATGACCAAACAGCCGGCGCAAAACGAGCCATTAAGCATTACTCGGTCTACGGTTCAATGGTTGTATGAGCATGATGTTTGGACTGAAGAGCAATTCAGGCAAGCGTTGAAGGATTTAGGTTATACTGATGAGGCAATTGCAGCATACCTTGAACAGTCTAAGAAAAGGAAAGCTGAGAGAGTGCCGGAGCCAAAGCGACTATCCGAGGCTAAGCTTGAGGATTTGGCGTTTTACGGCATTATTACTGAGGATGAGTGGCGTAATGGTCTGATAGCACTAGGATACACCGAATCAGATGCGAACAAACTGATTCAGTTGGCAAAGGAAGAGTGGGCTAGGAAAGAGGAGAAGCCGAAGGTTAGGCGGTTGGCAGAGTCGGATGTTATTGATGCATACGAGTTCGGCTTGTATGGAATATACGCCGATACGGCGTATTATCGTGAGGCTGGGTATCCACCGGATAAGGCTGCTTGGTATGCTGAGCATAGCGTTGAGAAATGGTATTTAGATGCTGGCTACAGTCCGGAAGACGCTAGATTACTAGCCAAGCTTGTGTATTTGAAGTATGAGGTGCCGAAGCTTAGGACTTTGTATCGTAACGGCTGGATAAATAAGGAGCAGTTAATCAAGGGATTAGAAGAGCTGGGTATACCCGAACCTAGACGTACTGAGATGGCTATGAACTTTATCAAGGCCGAGCAGCCGGAAAGGCTTAGAAAAGAGCGCGACCTTACTAAGAGCGAAATAATAAAAGGAGTCAAATCCGGTGTGATTACGCCGCAACAAGCTGTATATCTGTTGATGGATTTAGGATACGATGAATGGGAGGCATGGTATCTGCTCGCCATCTATAAAGTAGTGGAAGCAGGCGACCCTGAGGGCTACTGGGAGATGCGTAAAATAATCGAATTGCAAAAGAAGGCGAGGGGACTGCCGGCTAAGGAGATTCCGGATGAGTTGATTATTCTTGAGCAGGAGCAGCGCAGACTAAAAGAAGAACTCGATAGATTGAGAAAGACTGGGGCACCTGAAGAGAAGATAGCGGAGATTGCGAATAAGCTTACGTTGGTTGAGAATAAGATGCGCACTATCATCGGCAAGCTTGGATTAGAAACTCGTTAATTCTGTTTGATACCCTTCTTTTTTGCACATGCATATCCAGTAGGTTTGCGCTTCACTAATATTGTGTTGCGGTTTTTGTATTGGTAGTATGAGTAGTATGCGCCAGTTTTGGAATATTGCCAGTATGTTGTGTAATGGTATTTCTACTTCGCACCATTTTAGCCATAGCAATCCATCGTCCCGTAGTATGCGTAGAAATTCCTTTTGTGCGTTGTATATGAATTTGATTAGCGCTGAACGAGTCTTGTATATTTCTACGCCGTAGTATATGTTTCCTTTTAGTCCTATCATTCTTAATTGGCGCGGCTTTAGGTTGGGGAATGTAAAGTATGAGCCGGGTTCTTCGCCGTATGAGTGCGGCGGGTCGAAAAAGATGGTGTGGAATGTTTTATCGCGGAATGGCGTTCGTGTGCAGTCGGCGTATATGGTTGGTTTTCTGTATAGTTGTTTTTGTATGTCTATGTATATTATGTTGTGGGCGTTTTTTGTTTCGTACATTGTTCGGTTGCCAGCAGTAGCGTCCAATATCATTGTTAATCATCTGGGAATATGTCTATTTCTATTGCGATTTCTGTGTTTGCTGTTATTAGTTCTTTTATTGCTTTTAGTAATTGTTCGATTATTTCGTCATCGTCAGTTTCTATTTCTATATTTAATCTTGGCGTTTTATATCACCCCTGCTTTTTTGTATTTCCACCATAATTTACGTAGTTGTTCGATTGTTGGTTTGTGTCTTGTTATCCATGCTTTTGATATGATTAGTTGGTTGTTGCATGGTAGTAGTTTTCCTGTCTGTTTGTCGTAGAATTTGCATATTGGCAGTTTCGTTTTTTTGTCTTGTCCTTTGAATTTGCATGGTTGCGGTAACGTGCAGATTGGTAATGTATATTTTGTGTATTTTCGTATTTGTTTTATTCTGTATGGACAGTTCACATAGCATCGTTTTCTTTGGCATATTACGTTTGGCTGATATGGGCACGCTCTCATTACCATACATCCCAGCTGTATGTTTCATGTTCTATTTTTTCTAGTTTTTTGCCGCAGTATGGGCAGTATATATAGTCGTCTGGAAAGGTCATATAGCATCCTTTGCAGTTTTCATCTGTGCATGATTTCATTTACCATCCCTCTTCTTCTCTTAGGCGTTCTACGAAGTCTTTGCCGAATAGTCCTCTTAGTCCTTGTATTGCGTATCTTGTTTGTGTTCCCCATGGATAGTGTACGGGTATTCTGCGGATTCCGTGTTCTCGTAGCCATGGCTCGTCCCATCGTTCTCGTTTCATCTCTTCTATTGTTTCCCATAGGCTTTCTACTTGGCGTGTAGATGGCTCATAGCCTAGTTGCGTTCTCAGTTCTTCTCTTAGGCGCTCTTTGTCTTCCCATGCCTCGATTGGCAGGTCTAGTCTGTTTAGGAAGTCTTCGTATCTTTCATCGTACGCCAATGTTAAATTCCCTCACTTTGCATTTTGGTTCGTATACGTCTGATATTGTTTCGTATTTTACGAAGCTGTCTAGTTCGTTTATTGTTGCGTCCTCTGGATATGGTGAGGGTAGTTTTGTGAATAGGCGTATTCGTCTTCCGTCTTTTGGTGTGATTCGTAGGGTGAATTTTTTGCGCCATACGCCGAATCTGAAGAATGTCATGTCGATATATTTTGTTGCCGCGATTATTTCTATGGCTTTTTGCCATTCGCATCTTTTGAAGCAGTATGCCATGTAGTGTCCTTTTTTGCCCGTGTAAAGAATGTATATGGTTGGAAGCTTGTATTTTCTTTGCACTTCTATTAGTGATTCTATGACTTGTTGTGGTTTTACGCCGTCGAAGTCCCACATCAATATATGTTTTCCGTCGGGTAGGATGCTGTTGACTCCTGCAACGTCTGTTACGTGCACTACGTTTAGGCTGAATCTCCACCTGCCTATTCTGAATCTTAACATCATGACCGTATCGCCCTTATTAAATCTTCCATAATTGATATTAATGCTGCTATGTCCTGTCCAATTGCCAATATTATGCATTCTTCGGCTCGTTCATCGTACCATGCGCATCTTTCTTTTTGGCAGTAGTCGAACGCTCCGCCGGGCAGTCTTCTTAGTGGGCATAGTTTTTTGTTTGTCATTGTTTTGCCTCCTCTTCTGGCCATAAGCCTTCTGGATAGTATACTGCGATTATTACGCATCCTTGCATACCTTGCATGGCTCCTTCGCTATAGCTTGTATGGATTATCACATTTCTGCTTAGTGCTTTTCCTTTTGCCCATTCATTGAATGCTTTCTCTACATCTTTTGCCAATCCGTAGAATATTTTTACTTTCATGTTTTCACCTCCTTTTTATTTTTCTTCTTCGTAATATTTGCATATTTTTGCGGTTGCTTCTCTTATTTCTCTTGCCAATACAGTTATTTTTTGTAGTGAAGCAATATCTGCCTTTGCCAGTTTTCCGTATAAGTCCCATATTGCATGGAACACTATGCATTTTTTGCGGTGTTTGCATAACAGGCATGACATTTTATTTGCCTCCTTTTAGTTCTTGTTCTGTTAATTCATCATATCTACGTAAAGTTGCCTCTAAGATGGGTTTGATTGGTTTTGCTTCGATTAAGTACTTTAGTAGCATTTTGTCGTTGATTTCGTTTATTTGTCTTATTATTTCTTCGATTGGTGTTGCGTCGATATATTCTCTTAGATGTCGTAGGATTGCCATGTGGTCCATTCCGCGCGCTAACTGTAGGTTTCGTAGGAACATTTCAAGTGTTTCCGGCATCGGTTATCACCTCTCTTTTATGATGTTTTTTGACTTGTTCTAAATAGTAAATATTTAGTATTTGTAGCATTATATTGCGTATTTCGTACATTACATCATCTATTCGTCTAAGTATATCTACTAAGTCATCCTCTTTTACCATCTTTGGTTCACTCCGCATATTTTGAATACTTTTTGTGTCCATTCTGTCGGGCATAGTCTTGTCGGGCTGTTTTGTTTTATCCATATCCATTCTGGGTACGATTTGGCGATTCTGCGTACTGTTTCTGGATGCACTTTATAATCTTCTGCTATCGTATCTAGTGTTGGTTCGCCGAAGCTTGCCAGTTCAACTAATAAACAATACAGGTCGTTTTGGAATGTTCTGGCTCCTTCTAGGCTGTAGCTTGTTAGTATGTATCTTTCTAGTTGCATCGGTTTCATTAGTTTTACGAGTAGTCTATAATCTGAAAGGTTCACTTGGTTTCTTCCGTCTAGGGCTGCACAGGCTCGAAGCATATCTGGTATGTGTTCTAGGCATCGTGCATAGCTCCATTGTACTAATCCTATCATTATCAATTGATACCATAGGCGTCCTTTGTGTTTTGGCGGCGCTACTTCTGATATGGGCATGCTGAAATCTATTTCTACGCTTGGTATTGACTTCTTTGGCTTCGCTGGACGTATCAGGTGGTAATATCTGATTATTTTGTCTCTGACTACTGCAACCCATGATGGCGCCTGCACTAGGCTGTTCATCATTATTGGCTGGATGTTTACATGGGCAGAGCCGTAAAATCCGCTTATTTGTATTCTGCTGGTTTGCGTTATTTTGTCTACGTGGTGACTATACGTTAAGTGCGCCAACACTTCTAGTGTGGCTGTGCGTGACCATTCGCT
>Ga0190308_1000414_pt1 | contig 13901 bp, 25 predicted proteins | sample 48700756_MG_FD_165050 | JGI IMG/M metagenome (GOLD analysis project Ga0190308, IMG submission 165050) | Hydrothermal vent sediment bacterial communities from Southern Trench, Guaymas Basin, Mexico - 4870-07-5-6_MG | ecosystem: Environmental > Aquatic > Marine > Hydrothermal vents > Sediment ...
GAGGTTGGAGTTATTCAGTTACTGAAGTGAGGAAGAATGCATCTGGTGGTGTGAGTAAGTATTTATCAGCAATAGATATGCTTCCAGAGGTTCATGAGCGGTTACGACAAGCACAGATTGAGTGTGACGACTGGCTTTCAGTATGGCAACGATATATTCCTTTATGGAAGAGAAAAAGGTTCAGAGTGTTTGCATATTTAGACCCACCATATCTTTCATACACACGAAGAGGGGGAGAATATAGATATGAATTTAGTGTGAGGGAGCATGTGAAACTCATAGATGTGATAAAAGATGAAGAGGAGGCTCAAATTATGCTTTCGGGTTATCCTTCACGAATTTATGAGAAGTTGGAGAGATGTGGATGGAGAAGAGTATGTTGGAATGTTGCATGTCATGCTGTAGGAAAAACCCGACAAACAGAGATTTTAGGAGAGGAGGCAACAGAGGAAAAAGGACAGAGAAGGATGGAATGTGTTTGGATGAATTACTCTGTGAGAGGAGAGCAGTTGAAACTTTTATGAGGAGGTGATGGAAGATGAGCGAAAAGAAGAATGGGGTTAAGAAATACAAACTCTTTGTGTTGAAAGGACAGGAAGAGAGTGAGAGAATAGAGAAGGCAGTGGAGGAATTTCTGGAAGAGTATCTAAGCAAAGGATACTTGAAGAGTGTGGTGCTTAAAGTGATTGTAGTGAAGGACAAGAGTGAGTTAAGCGAATTTGGAGCAGAGAAAGCACCTGCTTTGCATGTGGAAGAGGAAGGACGATGGTATTATGGATTTAGAGACATCTACGACTATTTCTTTGATATTGAGCGACTGAAGAAATTACCCATATTAGCAAAAGCAATCTGCTACGGCTGATGAGAGATGAGAAAAGGATATGGTGATGAATACAGAACAAAGCAAATGCTGGTAGAGCAGTATGGAAAGGATAATGTTATCAAAGTAGCAATCGGCTCATTTGGTGCCGACTTCCTCATACTCAACAAAGGAAAGTTGGTGAAGGTGGTGGAGGTCAAGGGGACAAGGAAGAATGCATGGTATCCTCTACCAAGAGAAAAGGAGCAGTTGCAAAGAATTTATCATTTCTCGCAAACTCACAACTGCAGAGCAGAGGTGTGGATTTGGACAAAAAATAGAGGAAAGAAAGAGTTAAGTATTAAGGATGTGAGAGAACTTGTGGGAGGTGATGAAAGTTGAAAAACTCTAACATTAAGAAATATCGCAAGAAGCCCATAGTGGTAGAGGCGGTGAGATGGGACGGAAGAGAGGAGACATATCAGCAACTTCTCAAAAGATGGAAAACAAGTAGAGTTGTGAGAATTGGTGAGAACAACTCACTCTTTATTCACACGCCAGAAGGAGTAATGGAAGCAAAGGTTGGTGATTTTGTTATACGAGGCATAAAAGGTGAGATATATCCATGTAAGCCTGATATATTCAAGGAGACTTATGAGGAAGAAGAGAGGTGATGAGAAATGGGTATGGCAACTTTACCAGAGAAAATAATAGCCTTAATCTTACCACCAATAGCAGGTGCTTTGGTATATTTTGGGTCAGAGCCTAAAACAACTGAGACAGTAATAATTGCAATTCTCTGGACGCTTGTCTTGTATTTTGGATTTGCTATTGGATTTGCTCTTGATGAGTTTTACTAAGGAGGTGGTGGATAATGAAAGAAGAGAAGGAGACTGAGGATGAGATATTTGAGTGGTGTCCTTCATGTAGCAAATACACCTATCATGTGAGAACAGCAAATAACATAATAAGATGTAAGGAATGTGGTCATGGACAGTGGTATTAGTTTGGAGGTGATGCATAGTGGAAGGGTTTATGGAAGATGTCTTTCCTCTCTGTGAGATGATTATGGAAGAGTGCAGAAGAGAGAGGAGGAAAGAAGAGATTGTGAGGATGTTCTCATTTGTGCCAGAGCAAGTGATTAACACAATACTTGAATTCCTCTGTCAAACTGAATTCTTGAAAAAAGAGGGAGAGAAGTATAAACTCACCAAAACAGGAAAGGCATTCCTTGATTTACCTATGCCAGAAGGAGGTGATGAGTTTGATGCAAATTAATCCGAAGGAGGTAGTGGAGAAAGGTTACCTGAAACTCTCTCCATACAGCAAAATACAGCAAGTGGGAATTGATTTGTCAATTGAGAGAGGAGTGGAGATTGCTGGGTGGAAAAAGTGGGAATTGGTGCGACTAAACGAGGAATTTCATCTTCCTTCAGATGTTTTCGTCATTCTATTTCCACGAAGCACGATGTTCAGAAATGGAATGATTGTGGAGTGTGGTGTTGTTGAACCTGGTTATGAAGGGAGACCAGTGGTAGCAATACACATACCATTCCTAACTACAGGAGATGTTGGTGTGAAGAGTATGACATTAAGCAAGGGTTACAGAGTTGTGCAAGCAATCTTCTTCAAAGCGAACTCTACCTCAATATACAACGGAAGTTATCAAGGTGAGGGGTTGTGAGTGATGTGGAGCAAGTTAGGTTTGTTATTGCGTATTTGAAGGGTTTATTGAGAGATGCAAAGAGAAGGGGAGACAAGGAGTTGGTGAGATATGTTGGAGAAATTATCGGAGTTTATGAGGCGAGATTACAATCTCAAAACAATAATAACTGAAGAGTGCTGTGAGTTGAAGAAAATTGAAGTGATTTGCTTTACAGAGACTACTTCATTTCCTCTCCTTACACTCACATGCAGTAAAAAGACAGGTGATTTTGTCCTTGTAATTGAGCGAAGATTTATTGCACACCGCTCAACACTCAAGGCACTAATTGAAGCATTAGAGAAAGTAAGGGAGGTGATAGCGAAGAGTGCTTGATATTCTTCATGTCCTCATTCCTGTTGCTGTTGCATTTCCTCTTTGTTTTCCTACAGGTAAAGGTAACAGTGAAAGCAATTGAGGATAGAGATTGTGAGTTGTTTGCTATTGGCTACTTTATGTGTGTGATAGTATTTGCAATTGTTGGTGGTGTTGGATTGGCTCTTTCTCTTTCACCACTTTACGGCTACACTTTCTTTCTTGGAGTTGCAGTTTGTGATGTCTTCACACTTGTAGAAACCCTAATTCTCATCTATAGGCATAGTGGAAAAGGTAAAGAAAAGGAGGTGATGAAAGAAAATGGCTCTTTCTGATGCTGTTGTCATTCCTATTCTTGCCCTTCTTGGTCTTCCTCTTTTCTACCTTGCAGGACAAGTGATAAAGAAGGCATTCAGAGCAAAGGATTGCAAACTGCTTATTGTTGGTGCTTCACTCTATGGAGTGGTATTTGGAGGTCTTCTTGGACTTGGCTTAACGCTTTCTGGCTCACCACAATATGGTGCTTTACTCGCTGGTGTAGCCATCATCTCACAGGTCTTCTCACTGATTGGAGTGTTGTTTTGGGGCTTGGCAGTGAAAATGGAAGAGAAAGTGAAGGAGGTGATGGAAAATGGTGGAATGGGGCAGATTGAGAGATAAGTTGAGGAAAGGAGAGTGGTATGCGTTTAGTGTGATGTGCTTTATTGCAGGTGTTGTTGCAGGAAAAGGAATAACAGTGCTTGGAAGAGCAGAGCCAGTGCTTACACTGACTGGTGTTGGAGCAGTGCTACTGGCATACTGGGTAGCACTTCTCATAGCAACAATAATGGCATCAGTGAAGGAGGAAGCATAAGCAACAAATTTTTTGAGAGGAGTTCCTTCCTTTCCTTCCTTTTTCTTTCAAAGGAGGTGATAGTAAAGTGAAAGTAGTGGAAGAATACATCACCAAAAAGACATGGAGAGTGCATGAGAATGCCAATCGCATACCAAGCATAGGTGGATTGAAGACATATATTGCGGAGAAAGCAATTGCAAAACACACCCTCTCCATTTATCCAGAGGAGGTAAGGGAAGCACATCTACTTGGACAAATCCACATACACGACCTTGGACACGGAATTGGAGGATATTGTAGTGGATGGAATTTGCTTCAGTTACTAACACAAGGCTTCTATGGAGGAAGAGGCACACTGAAATCAAAACCTCCAAAGCACTTTACATCAGCACTTGGTCAGTTGCTTAACTTCATAGGAGTGATTTCACAAGAGTGGGCAGGTGCTCAAGCAGTGAATTCATTTGATACCTTACTTGCACCATTCATTTACTATGATGACCTCTCATATCCACAAGTGAAGCAAGCGATTCAGGAGTTTGTGTTTGGGCTGAATGTTGCATTAAGATTTGGGCATGAAACACCATTCACAAATATCACATTTGACATCACTACTCCTTCTGACCTGAAGAATACACCAGTAGTGATTGGTGGCATTCCTCAAGACAGAACATATGATGAGTTTGCAGAGGAAAGGGAGATGATAAACAGAGCATTCTTGGAAGTGTTGGTGGAAGGAGATGCAGATGGGGCGGTCTTTCGCTTTCCAATTCCAACATACAACATCACAAAGGAGTTTGATTGGAGTAATGGATTTGCAGAGGCTCTTGCAAAGGCAACAGGAATGTTTGGCGTGCCATACTTCCAAAATTGCATCTGTGGAGGAATAAATCCAGAAGATGTTAGAAGTATGTGTTGTCGTTTAAATTTGGATTTGAGAGAGTTGCGAAAGAAGACAGGAGGATTGTTTGGCTACAACGACAACACAGGCTCAATTGGTGTTGTCACAATCAATCTTGCACAGATTGGATTTCTTGCAAAGGATGAGAGTGATTTCTTTGAAATACTGGATGAGAGATTGGAGATTGCAAAAACAGCACTTGAGATTAAGAGGAAGGTAGTAGAGGAAAACTTTGAGCGAGGACTATTTCCATACACAGCACAATACCTTCACACACTCAACAATCACTTCTCAACAGTTGGAGTTGTTGGTGGAAATGAGATGTGCTTGAACTTTCTTGGCTGTTCAATTGCAGAAGAAGAGGGAAAGGAGTTTGCAGTGAAAGTGCTAAAGTATATCCGTGACAAAGTGAGAGAGTTTCAGGAAGAGACAGAACATCTCTACAACTTAGAAGCAACACCAGCAGAAGGATGCTCATACCGTTTGGCAAAAATTGACAGAAGGAGGTTTGGAAGAAAGATTATCACATCAGGAACAGCAAAAGCACCATTCTACACAAACTCAACACAACTTCCAGTGGATTGTAACTTTGATTTAATTGATATGCTCAAGCATCAAGAGGAGTTACAAACGCTATACACAGGAGGAACAGTGTTTCATGTATATCTGGGTGAAGGAATTTCAGAAAGTCAGTGTTATGAGATTGTGCCAAACTTCATCACTTGGGTTTGTAGTAAATTCAAACTACCATACATCACAGTATCACCGACATACTCGGTGTGTAGAAAGTGTTCAAAGAGATATTCTGGTGAGGTTCGTATATGTGAGCAGTGTGGAAGTGAGTGTGAGGTGTATTCCAGAGTGGTGGGATACTACTCATCGGTGTATGATGCATGGAACATAGGAAAGAGAGAGGAGTGGAAGAGGAGGAGGATGTTGAGTGTTGGAGAAATCACACCAGCACTATGACACAGTGAGGGAGGATTTACTTCACTTTCTTTCTCATCTCAAAAATGTGAGAATAATGAAGTGCTCAAACTGTGGAGCAGTAATTGCAAAGATTGAGGAAGGAATGTTTGACATTTTCAATTGTTCATGGAGATGTAAAAGATGTGGAATGTTATGGCTTTCATCAGATTTATGGGTTATTGAAGGAGATGTGATAACACCATACAGGTGATGTAGGAATGTGGAACTTGTATCGTGAAGGGAGTTTAGTCCCTCCTCTTATCTATTCAGATGGAAGAACACAAGAAGATGTTGTGCAAGAAATACTTGATATGTTCAAGGAAGGGAAGAGAATAGTGTTTTTACATGGAGCGGTTGGAACAGGAAAGAGTGCAATTGCTCTCAATCTTATTTCTCATTTCAAGCATGGAGGAATTGTAGTTGTGCCAACAAAGGTTTTGCAGAAGCAGTATGCAGATGATTACTGTAAGCGAAACAGGTTCAAAATCAGAAGTGGCAAAGGCTTCTTGAGAATTGACGAAATCAAGGGGAGAGATAATTTCAGATGCCTTCTGAAGAAGTGCTCAACATCAAGTCGTGAATTACCATGCACACGAAAACTCTCAAAGCGTGAGAGAAGAATTGATGTAGCAAAACACTGTCCCTTCTTCTCACCAATTGTTCATGGAAAGTTTAAGGAGAGAGCGGAGGAGGAACTTGAGTGTGAATATGAGAGTTTAGAGTATATTGGGTGTGATGGAATGATGCGAGCAGTGTTAAGGAGAGGAAAGAAGATTTGCACATATCACAGACAGTTCAAGGCATATGCTGAAAGTGATGTGATAGTAATGAATTCTGCGATGTGGCTAACTGAAACACTTGGAACAGGGCGGAAGCCGTTGAGGGATATTGAAGTAATTGATGAATGTGATTTATTCTTGGACAGTCTCACATTTGAGAAGAGTATTACACAATTTACATTCAAAAAGATGAGACAGGAAGTGCATGAGTATGAGAAGGAGTGCAGAAAAAAGTATTTTCAGCTGACATCACTTCAGGAGTTTGCTGAAGCACAAAAACAGATTAAAAAACTCTATCAGAGGATTGCTGATGTAGAAATGGATTTTGAGAAAATTCTGCTAAAAGGAAATTATAGTGGAGTTGCACGAGAGTGTGATGTCCTCTTTCTTGAGGAGTTTGCTGAACTATATCGTGAAGTATATGGTAGTGGAAGTGAGACACTTGAGTTTTTGCTTCAATTCTCAAGTGTGTTGTATGCAGTGGTGGAAAATGAAAAACTCACATTCTTTCTTCCGAACATGAAACTTGTGATGAAGAAGTTACTTGACCGTTCAGCAGAGCATATACTGATGATGTCAGCCACAATTCAAAGTGAGGAGGTGCTTCAGAATTTCTATGGACTTGAGGATTTTGGAATTGTGATAGGAGAGCCAGAGTTTCAAGGAGAGTTACGATTGATGAAATGTGGATGTGAGGAGGTAATAAATGCAAAGAAATGGAATGATGAAGAGTTTAAGAGGAGATATTGGAGCAGTGTGAGAAGGATGATTAAGTTGGCAACATCACCAACACTTGTGCAAATCCATGCATTCAAGTATTTACCACCACAAATTCGTGAGAGTGTGAGAAAAGAGAAGAGTGTTAAAGTGGAGGAGACAACTTATTCAACAGTAATGACAAGAGGAGTGGATTTGAGGGATGAACTATGTAGAAGTATTGTGTTGTTGAAGTGTCCATTTCCAGATTTGAATTCTCCTATTCTTCAGGCAATCAAAAACTATGTTGGTGAGAGTGTATTTTGGCAATATTATCATGACATAATGAGAAGAAATCTCATTCAGTATGTTGGAAGAGGACTACGACACATGAATGACTGGGTAGAGGTGTGGTCACCAGATAAACTTGTGCATACATTTCTAAAGAAATACTGGAAAGGAAGGATTGTAGAGTGTGATATGATAAGGAAGTTTGAAAAATCAACCTTTGACGAAAATTTTTTATGCTCAAAAGACAAATATCTTGAATGTGAAGGGAGGTGGTGAAGCAAGGCGTATGATGCGAGGAAAATGAGGAGAGTTGCAAACTTCTTGAGGAATGTTGGTAGGAGTTTGAAGGAAGTTCTTACACACAAGAGCAAAGGATACAACGACATGGTGATAATGGCAACAGCAATTATCACAACAGTCGTTGTTGCAATAATCGGTGTTTACATCTCCTCACAGATATATGAGACAACAAACCTCTCCTCTGATTCTCCCTTCAACACAGCGATGAATGCAGCGATAAATATTATGAACACGACATTTCCGTTGATTGTTGTGGTGGCGATAGCGATAATCGCTGGTGCAATAATGAGTTATCTATTGGGAGGCTTCGGCGTCGGTGGTGGCGAGAAGGGCAAGAAGGGAGAATAAGCAGTGAAACAGTGGAGGAGGGTTTTTGTCCCTCCTCACAATCATTTTTCTATTTCTTCCATATCTTCTACACATCTACCCTCTCGTCAAACTTTTAACTTTTAGGTGATGAGAAAATGAAAGAGAGAAATTATGAGAGATTTATTGAGTTACTCACCCCTCCATCTGATGTAAAACTTTTATGCTATATTTTCCAACTTTATGAGTGGGGAATAAAGCATTTCACTCAAAAAGATTTGAAATATGTTGAAAATGTGGAGAGATGGACAATAATATACTCTCTCAAGAGATTACAAGAGAAGGGATTTGTGAGAGTAAGAGGTATTGCCAAGCAACCCAATAGCAAAATGTGGATGAAAGTTTATGAACTGAACGAGGAAAATGAGATTGTGCAGAAGTTACTTGAGTTGTTCAGAATTGTTGTAAATGGAGGTGAGAAAGTATGAAAAATGTGTATGCAAAGTATGTGAGGGCAAGGCTTGAACAAGGAAACTTGATTATTGAAGTATCAAAAGATGCATTCAAGGATGATGAAGCAAAGAAGGAGACAGTGAAGGAGTTGAAGCAACTCATCAAAACCTACTTTGGCTTGCGATTTTTCATTCGTCTCTCAATAGTATATGCTTTCACAGCACTCTTCTGTGCATGCGTTGCATTAGCAATTGTTCTGGTGAAATAAAATGAGAAAATGGCTCCTTGCTCTGTTTGGAGTTGCAGTTGCAGTGAAATTGATAATCCTCCTCATAGCACAATTTCAGCAACCTTTGATTGTGATGGATGAGACACTCTACTTCCTGCAAGCAAAAGAGGTTTGGATAAATCACACCTACATCCTTCGCAACAAAACATTTGGAGCACAGTATCCACCACTCTACCCATTACTTCTCTCACCACTCACAGTGATTGTAGATGTAAATTTGCGATACATGAGCGGATTGGCAGTGAATGCAATCCTCTCTTCTCTCCTTATTTTCCCTGTGTTTGAAATTGCAAGAATGTATTTGGACGAGAAAAAAGCACTCATTATTTCTGCAATCACAGCATTTGCACCAATATCACTCACATACTCATTTGTATGGATGAGTGAGAACTTGTATTTCCTCCTCTTTGCTTATTCAGTGCTATGGATTTTGCGTGGAGAGAGAGTGAAAGCGGGAATTGGTGTTGGCTTGGCAACACTGACAAAAGTAATTGGACTTGCCCTTATACCATTCATGATTTGGAAGTTCAGGAAGCATTCAATAGTGCCAGTGATGTTGACATTATCACTTGCGGGAATTCATTTCCTTCTTTGCTTGAATGCAACAGGAGAGGCAACGGGTTATCATTATCATCCACGCTCTCCTTCCTCACCATTCCTCATTCAACTGTTCCTTGCGTTTGTGTATTTGAGTTGTGCAACAGCACCTTCACTCCTGAACCTTGATTTCAGGAGGCACAGTGATATTATTGCTCTTGCCTCCTCATACACGGTTTTGGTAGCATTTGCCTCACAACTTCCGTCTGCTCATGGAAGGTATTATGAATGTTTAATTCCCATCCTCCTCATTCCTGTTTTTGATGGATTTGCAAGGACAAGAGCAAAGACAGTTGCCTTATGTGTTGTTGCATATCTCTTCTTTGCTCTCCCCTCCCTCATTCATGCAGACTTGGTGAATGCCTCGCTAACTCTTCCCACAATCCTCTCAACGACCTTCACCCCTCTTATAGTATTTGCGATTGCTTTTGCTTTGCTCTATGCCTACATTCTGACAAGGAGTGAGAAGAAGAGAAATATTGTTGCACTCTCACTCCTCACATTCATCTTGATTGGAAGTTCAGTGGCAAATCTCTACAACATGCACAAAATCTCAACACAGGAGAGGGAATGTGTTGTGTTCAAGCAATTGAAGCAAAGTTCAGGTGAGAATGTAGCATTCCTTGCGGACAAAGAGGAGTGGTGGGCAAACTACTGCTTGTGTTGCTTCTATGCTCAACGCTTCCTTCCACTCAATTCCTCATCTACCACAAAGTATTTAATAGTGGAAAAGAAAGGAATTAATGAAGGGCAGAAGCACATAGCAAGACTGGAGAGGCAGGGTGAGGAAGGTGAGGTGCTTATTGTAGAGGAGGTGAAGTAAGATGGTGTGGAACATCCTACTGGAAGTATATACAAGGAGAGGAGAGTTGGATAAACTACATGCAATTGTGAAAGTAATTGAAGAAGTGCATAGAAAGCAATTGAGATACCTTGATAGAATTTGGAAAATACTTGGTAAAGGAGGTGATGAAAATGAGATTGAAAAAGGAGCAGAGAGAGGAAATGAAGCAGAAGATTGTTGAGTTTCTGAAAAATGTGAATGGTCATATAGCATCAATTCCGATGCTCGCAAAAGTAATCAAAGCATCTCCACCAACAGCAAAGTCAATTGTTGGAGAGTTGGAAGTGGAGAAGAAAGTGAGAATTGTGAGATTGGGCAACGACTACATAGTGAAGTTGGAGAAAGGAGGTGAGTGAGTAAGAATGAGTGAGGAGTATTATGCACAGAAAGAAGGAGAAGGAGAGCAAGAAGGTGTTGAAACAGAAGATTTTGACGAATTTGATACAGTAGCACCTGAAGGAAGATTACCAACACCACACATTAGAGCAGATGAGACACTCTTTGATAATGAATTTGTTCGCTTTCTTGATGCACTCTTGAAAGATAGCACAACAAGAGAAATTGCAGAATACATACTCCGCTCCTCGCTTTCAATTACAGCAAAGGAGAAATTGATTTTGTATGCATACACACTTCTTCACAGAGAGTTTGCAATCACAAGATTGAGAGGGGAAAGAGATTTGCAACGCATTCTCATACAAAAGTCGCTGATTGACGCTGATTTACCACTTGGACTGACAAAGTTTGATTTGACGCCAGAATTCCATCATATTGTTGGATTAATCACAATCAAATTTCAAGCAAAACTATTACGAAGCATGGATGGATTTGAGAGAATTGCACTCGTATCGCAGAGGCAAATTGTGGCAAGAGAGGAGTTGATGAGAATGGATGAGTATGAATTGAGAGAGCGGTTGAGGAGGTATCCACAGAGAAGTTTTCTTGGCATTCTGCCATTCTTCAAGAGGAGGTGATATAGTTGGCTCCAACAAAAGTTATTAGGAGAACAAAAAGAGTGTTTCGTAGAGAGGAGCGTTTGTTTCGTAGGGAGATTATAAGGACAATAGCAAAAGAGGAGAGGGAAAACAAATGTGCTGTTTGTAAAAGAAGAGGAAAAAGAAGGCTCTACTGGATAAATGTTAAAAAACAACATAGCATTATTCTTTCTGAAGTCATTACATTAGAGTGGAAGACAGAGTGTTGGAGATGTGGAAGGGAGACACCAGTAGTTTGGCGTGCAAAAATAATAGGTAACTTGAAGGAGGGGTATGGAATTGAGGACTATGAGGAATTTTATCAAGATGTTCAGCCATATAACTCCTTTCTCATAAAGGCATCAAAGATTTTTCCTTTTGTCAGAAGAGTGTATAGTAGAACATTAGGGAAGTTTGTATATGGAAATTGTTGTATTCACTGTGGTGCATATCAGGGAAACTACTATGTGAGCGAAGAATTTTTATTTGTTTTACAATACAAGGAATGGGAGAAAACATGGAGAAAACCTGAAAGAAAGCGATTAACACTAAAAGAAGTTGTAGATGATTTTGGAGAGAGAAAGTTGAAAGAGTTTAAGGATGGTGTCAAACTTCACACACATCATATTTCCTACAATCCTGAAATAACAATTAAGGTTTGTCCTGCCTGCCATAATCGGATACATCACACAGACAAATATCCTCATTTGAAGCCTTTAGATAGGAGACCTGACAGTAAGAAGAAGCAAAAAGGAGGTGAGGTGGTATGATTATTGTTCCTGAATTCCTATTCTTTGGCTTCCTCCTTTGGGCAATAATTGCATCTATGGCTTTGGTGATGTTTGCACTTGCCATTAAGAGATATGCTCCTGAAGCATTTATATTCTGGAGAGCAAGGAGAGAGGGAATGCCACTCGCTCTGGTGCATTATCCAGAAGGAATTGTTAGAGCATACATTCCACGAGAGGAGAGGAGATTAAATCCCTCAACAACAAACTACTGGTATGTTGGTGATGTTGGAATCAAATTCAAGGGAAGTGGCTCAACAGTTGAGAAGTGGAATGGAAGAATTCCTATTTTCCACTACTTTGTGAACATTCCAGAAGCAATTGCAACAAGAGAGGCAGTTGCATTCTCACAATTCAAAGACTACTTGAAGGAGCATAAGATTGATGTGAGTGGAATTGAGGATATTGCATTCTTTGTCATCTCTCGTTATGAGAAGTATTTGGGAAAACTGATGGAGCAAAAGGAGGAAATCAAAGAGAGATTGATTGAGCAATTGAAGAAGGAGAGGAAAGTTACTAATGAGGCAGAAGTTGAGGAGATTGTGAGAGCAAACATAGAGGAGCAGGCTATGAGGCAAGCACTTCAGGATACAGGACTTGATAACGAAGAGATGGTGCAAAAGATGGTGCATTTGCTCAAGTTCATAGAGAAGAACAGAGAAGAGATTGAGAAAATGAAAACCAAATCAGGACAATTCACATATCAAGTGGTAGCAAACGCAATTGACACAGTTTCAGCATACACATCTGCAAATGTTGCTCACACAAAAGCAGTGCTGGAGAGTGCAATAAGAGAGAGTTTAGGGAGTGAGGTGAAAGATTACATTAAGTATGGAATGTTGATATTCATGGGTTGTTTGGGTTTGGGTGTGTTGTTCATCCTGACACACACATTTATGTCATAAGGAGGTGATGCGAAATGACAAAGGTGATATGTGATATTTGTGGAAAGGAAATTGATAAGAGGGCAATTCACTTACACATGCGGAAACACGCAGATGAAATGGAGAGAGAAGCACAAAAAACAGAGCCACCTAATACTGAAAGCAGTAGTATTCCAAAAAGAGGGCTTGATGTGCTAAATACATGGGATTGGGGCTATCATACACTTCTTCCTAATCTCTGGTGTGTGATTAATAACAATAATGAGACATACATTACACCAGTGCTTGCCCTGCACATTAGTTCAGATGGTGGATGGATTGCAATATGTGACAGAGAAGGAAAAGTGAGGAAAGTTGAGGACTTAAACAGTGAATGCATCCTTTGTGCAACGAGGCGAGAGGCAGAGAAAGTGGTAAGAACACTTCAGCGAGCAAAAGGAAATAGTGAGAGTATATTTGGAAAGTTTGCAAAAAGGTTCAGAGAGCGAAGAGAGAAAAGGAAAGAGGAGAGACCAGTAACTGTGAGCAAGGAGACGATGACACAGTTAATCTCTGCTTTAAGAGAGTTTTCAGAGAAGGCAAAGAGAGGGGGTGAGGAAGAAGATGAGTTACGATGAATACTCTCCAACTCCTCTACCTTCTGAAGAGGAGAAGTATATCTCAAAACTCGCATATCCTCACCTCCTCTTTATTCAAATGCAAAGAATTATGGATGCAATTAATGCTGGCGATGATGGTAAGGAGGAGTTGGAAAATCTAAAAGCATTACTCAAACCCTCTTGGAGAGAGGAGATTGATGCAAAGATGGAAACATACGAAAAGAGGATGGAGAAGGAGATTGAGGAAGCAACGAAGGTAAAAGAGAAAGTCGGTATCACAACATACAGAGAAATGAAGAGATTGGCAAAAGTAAGATATGTGAGGAGATATGTGCAGTATGTTATTGAGAAGTTGGATGAAGTTGGATTACTACTGATTGAGGAGCGGACAGTGTTAAGAGGAGGTGGAATAATAACATGAATGACAATCCTTTTGACAAGTGGAAACTCGTCTCGCCTGAAGATGACAAATATGTTTTTGCATTTTCACGAATAATTACTGGTCGTCCAGATATGGTGGGTGGAGTAATTTACGGAATGCAGAGAAGTGGAAAGACGATGTATTCACTGCTTGTGATGTATG
>Ga0190308_1000415_pt1 | contig 13894 bp, 16 predicted proteins | sample 48700756_MG_FD_165050 | JGI IMG/M metagenome (GOLD analysis project Ga0190308, IMG submission 165050) | Hydrothermal vent sediment bacterial communities from Southern Trench, Guaymas Basin, Mexico - 4870-07-5-6_MG | ecosystem: Environmental > Aquatic > Marine > Hydrothermal vents > Sediment ...
AATCTTTACTGATAATGGGCATCCTCGTAGCAATGCTACTTCTACCGACAGTAGGCATGAACGCCAAAACAACACATAGCATTGTTCGTGCTGCTACGAAATATGTAACAATAACGAACCCGCAAGATGGAGAAACTGTGTCTGGAGTAGTAACAATAACTGTTGATGCATCATCAACACCAACAATTTATATTGATGGAGTTCGTGTGGCACGTGCATACACATATGACTGGGATACAACACAGTATAGTGATGGGTTCCACACAATAAAGGCGGTAGTAGCAAATGTTTACGATGAAATCACAGTGATCGTGGATAACGGTGGTGGAGAAGGCGGAGATACAGGAGGGGGCGAGACCGGAGGCGGTGAAGGAGACGGCGTTGTTACTAGATATGCTATAATCGTAGGAATTTCAGACTACAAAGCTATTTCAGATCTATCCTACTGCGATGAAGACGCATCAGATTGGTATAATTTCCTAAATAGTCTTGGCTGGGACTACCTAGTTGTTCTCGGCGATAGTCACCCAGAGAACTATCCAAAGTATGATGGCCTCGCCACAGAATACAATGTTAAGCAAGCCCTACTCGATATGGTCCAATCAGCGGACGCGGATGATATAATTGCTTTCATATCCTCCGGTCACGGGTCAGGAGATAGGAGAGGGAACTCATATCTATGTATGTGGGATTGCTCCGCAGGAGAAAATGGTGAGGATGGAAATCTATGGGACTACGAACTAGCAGACATCTTGGACGATGCTGTAGCAACTAGGATATTCGTGTTCCTAGACCACTGCTTCAGCGGAGGATTCGGAGATGACCTCATGAACATGCCTAACAGCGAGCATGTATACCTAACAACAACATGCACAGAGAAGGGTTATGGATATGATGATCCAGAACATGAAAATGGTCTATGGACATACTACTTCTTGGAGTACTCATGGATAGGTTATTATGGGGGAGATCCAACAGTACCTCTGGAAGATATTTTCGCATACGCACATGATGCGTATCCTAGAGCTGGAGTAGACGAGCCTCAGGAGTTCGACGGGGATCCAACAACACCATTTGTTGTGGGCTAAACTTTTCTTTTCCCTTATGTATCATCACATTTCTTTTTTTAGTGTATGTGAAACAAACCATGTAAGTCTTTCTAATCTTAGCCAATACTAGAACTTCTAGGAATAAGATTAGTTCGATTTAACCATACATCCTGTTTTTTTATCATAAATAATAGGGATAGCTGTAGTATCTAACCTGGTGATGCTAATTGATTGATAAAATATTCTCATATCTAGAGGCCAAATATAAGCGTTTTGATATACGTTTCAAGACCCGAAAATCACTGACTATAGAGCTCAAGAAAGGAAAGATTGAAAAGTTGGTTGAAACGCGCTCAGCAGGATATTCAGTGAGAGCTGTTGAGAATGGAAAAATAGGATACGTTTTCTTAGCAGGTGAAAAGCCCGAACCTAAAGACATAAAATTTAAGATAAAACTCCCTTGGATAAAAACATTGGATCTAAAGCCCACAGCCACAATTAAGGACAAAGTCTATATTACTGCGACGAAGCCGCTCGAAAACATAAGTGTCGATGGAAAAATCTCCTTCCTCAGAGACTTGGATAGAATCTTGGTGGAGGCGGGTATAGAGAACAGAGAGATCTACTACAGTGAAAACATAGTTGATAAACATATAAGAAATTCCGAGGGCACCGAAATACTGATGAGGATGCCCTACGCATATATACGTTTAGCAGCCAGTTATAAATATCAGGATAGAATAGCGAGCATCAGAAGAGCATGGGGAATAATAGGAGGTTGGGAGCAGATGGATACAGATCCCCTACGAGAACTCTACGAAGAATCAGCAGAGAAAGTTAAAACCAGTGCTCAGGCCAGAGTCGTAAAGCCTGGCAAATATGATGTTATTGTTGATGGCGATTTAAACCACTTATTGGCTCACGAAGCATTGGGACATGCATCCGAAGCGGATCTTCTGAGAGTGAAAACAATACTTCAGGGTAGAAGAGGGAAGAGAATAGCTAGCCCTCTGATAAATCTGGTGGACCACAAGAAATTCGAGGTTAATGGGGTAAAAGGATATGGCTGGATCCCATATGATGATGAGGGTGTGAGTGGAGGCAAAACATACATAATAAGAGAGGGCTGTTTCTAGTTAGTAAGCTTTAAATATTATTTCTTATTATTAGATACTAATAGACAGAATAATGGTGCCAAAGACGGAGAAACTCTACACACCATCCGAGGCAGCAAGAATACTCGGAATAAGCATATCCACGCTGAGAAGATGGGAAAGAGAAGGAAAAATAAGAACCGTGAGGACAGCAGGAGGACACAGAAGAATACCAGAAAGCGAAATAAGAAGAATACTAGGCCAGAGAAAGCCCACAGCGACACGATGCGTGATATATGCGAGAGTCTCCTCACAAAAACAGGCGGAGAACGGAGACCTAGACAGACAAGTCGCAGCCCTAAGAAAATATGCTGAGCAGAGAGCATGGATCATCGTGGACGTGCTGACAGACATAGGCTCAGGACTGCGGGAGGGGCGAAGGGGACTAAAAAAGCTTTTTGACTACGTGACCAGCGGGAAGGTAGATGTTGTCCTCATAACGCATAGAGACCGCTTAACGAGGTTCGGGTTCGGCTACCTAAAATACTTTTTCAGGTATTTCGATGTGGAGGTTGTTGAGGCGTTCAAGGAGGAGAAGTCCCCGCTCGAGGAGCTTGTGGAGGACCTCGTAAGCATCGCCGTTAGCTTCGCCGGCAGGATCTATGGAATGAGGAGCCATAGGGCGAAGAGGTTTGTCGAAGACATAAAAAATAGGTTGAGGAGCGACCTAGGCGTGGAGGTATGATCGCTATAAAAACGCTGAAGCTGAGGACTCTGAGGGCCAGAAAAGGAAAAGACAAGATATTGCGGGATCTTATGGAGGACTGGAAACGTCTGGTCGAATTCTTCTTTGACATATGCGTAAGACACGACGTGAAGTCCAAGGGGAAGCTCCACGCATTGGCGTACTTGGCATCAAAAAGCATTGTCCCCGACAAGAAGTGGCATTCAAAGTACCGCTACACAGCGATGGAGGTTGCTGTGGCGACATACAAGTCCTGGACAAAGCTAAAGAAGAAGAGGCGAGCGGAGAAGAGGCCGGAGTTCAAGAGGTTCTTTCTGAAACTCTATAAGGAATCCAATGGGGCTGGTGTCTACAAGATCTTCAGAAGGGGCAATGCTTGGTTCGTTAAGATCGCTACGACCCCACGGAACTCTGTGGTTCTCCCGCTTGTCGTTTCAGACCACGAAGCCGAGTTTCTTGAGGCGTGGTCACGAGGTAGAATCGTTTTTGGCGAGGCATACATGCGTAGGCTTGGCGATGGGAGCTATGAGCTACATATCGCAGTGAAGAAGGAGGTTGAGGAGAAGGACTTTGAGCGCCGGCTCGGCGTGGATATAAATGAGAGGAATGTTACCCTGTCCGTTCTCGATGGTGGCAGGGTTATCTATGCTGAGAGAATAAGCTTGGACAGCATCGTGGGGCTGGACTACACGTATAAGATGGTCTGGATCCGCCGTCTCCAGAAAAAGCTTTATAGTGGGGAGAACCCGAAGTACCTGCCGAGGTGGAAGATTGAGATTATCCGGCGCTACGCCAACAGATGGAGACAGCGGAAGGAGCATCTACTCCATGTGGTCGCCAAGAGGATTGCTACTCTCGCCACAACTTTTCAAGCACGGATAGTCCTAGAGGATCTAAGGGACATCAAGTCTAGGATCTTGAACAAGAGCAAGAAGCTTAACCGCCGTCTCTCCTTGGCCGATTTCAGGAAATTGCAGTTTCTGATAGAGTATAAAGCTAGGTGGGTTGGTGTTCCGGTCTCCTATATCAATCCTCGCCGCACCTCTCGTCTCTGTCCTATCTGCGGCTTCCCGATGACGGGGTTGTCCCAGAGGGAGCTCGTCTGCAGGAGGTGCGGCGTGGTTTTTGATAGGGATTTTGCCGCCTCGATAAATATTGCACTGCGGGATGTGGCCCGTGGCGTGCGGGCCGAAGCCCCGATGAGCTGGGTGCCGAGGCGGAGTGTCTCCGCCGATGGGTGCTCGTGGGAGGGGATGATATGTGCGATGAAGGGTAGGTATTCCCTGCCAAACATAACTAAATTTGGGAATACCTACCCAAAGTGAAACGCGATATTGAGTGGCCAGAATTAGGTACACCAAGCACGCGATAGAACGTATGATCGAGCGTGGTATTAGCAGGCAACAAGTAGAGGACTGCATCAGAAATCCAACAAACATCACGCATGACAATTCTAATCTCAAATGGAAAATTTGATTTTCCGCATAGGTTGCTTTTATCCTTTCTAGGCTTCTATGTTCTTTGTTCTATCCGTCCAACTAATCTCCGCATATTCCGTTGCGTAGGAACCAAAACAACGAGCAAATACTAATAACACATACAAAACATAACTATAACCCAAAAACAAATGTGTTCTCTGTTTTTGTTTCGGGGTTTAGGCTGGTGGCTCTTCCTCCTCGACCTCTTCTCTTTCTTCCTCCAGTGGCCTCATTATTGTCTCTATTATCCTTCCTACTTCTCCCCGTTGTTCTGAATACTAGTCGGTGAGCTCTTAGCTGCTTTGTTTCTGTTTCTCCTTCCTTTCGACGCTATCGCTTCTGATTTCTCTAGCGTTGATCGACGAGTATTAGAAGCCACCAAAAATTGCTAACGAAACTAGTTTCGCGACGCTGATAAGGAAGAGAGATGCTCACTAGATATGATAGGGAAATTTGATACAAAACCTTATTGGTTGCTTTTCGACAGACAGTATGTAGAGGGCGCAGATCTTTTGAAAGTATCAATTAAAGAAACACTTGTAGGAGTGATAATGTTTCGTGCAAAACTCACAGAGAGCGTTTCTTATGACCGTTTGGCTATGCGGAGGTTCTACGAAGAAAACCTTTTTTCTTAAGAAGAAAGAAGAACTCATCCATCCCATTATTCAGTATCAAGATTTGGTGAATCATGTCATGTAGTCTCTTATGGATATACCTCAACCTAACCTGAATATCACCGTTTAAGATGTGCCCAAGCCAATGCTTAAAACTAGCACCAATCCTATACTCCCTATTAATCATCTCGTACATAGCCGATAGAGCCTCCGAATCATTAGTCTTAAGAAGCAACGCGAAGCTGTGTGCCACAGCATCGGCGAGAAACCTCAAGACCTCCCGTGTTCTGCGGAGCAACATATATCCGGTCTCTGGATCCTCAATGAAATATTTTCTAAGTGACTTGTCAAACCTACCCACCTTGTCTGAGAGGTCTAGGAGCTCCTCAGATTTCCTATTTACCTCCTCTAGGTCGAGGTTATTTGGCTTTTGTCTAAGCTTCTCCGCCAGCCTCCTCAGTATATATGCTAAGCCTAGGCCGCTGTGTGTTAGTATGTATGGTTCTTCCCTCATTACTTTTCTCGATGCCCATTCTATTACATCTGCAGCATACTCGAACACCTCGGGGTATCCATATTTCTCATAAATATCCACCGCCTCCGAGAACAAGACATAGACCATATCCTTCTCCAATATGTTTGCTAGTGCCGACAATGACCAATAGCACTCCTCTTTCATCCCATAGATGTACTTCTTTACCTCCTCCAAGCTCTTGAATTTTCTCCTTATCTCAGCCATTTCACATTACCAGCCCCACTATCTTCCTTTTTCCTTTATCTATTATTCTCATTGTTTCTTGGTTTTTGAGTTCTTCTAATACTTGTTTCACTAACTCTTCGTTTGGATGGATTTGTAGTATTTCTTCTAGTGGAACCTCTCTTCTTGTTGCTAGTCTTGTTAGGATTAGTGTTGTTATTGTGTTGCGTTGCTTCATCTCCTCTATGCTCCTCTTGACTTCTCGCCCTATCGCGTCTATTGCGTTCATCAGCGTCTGCGTGACGAGCTGCTGTACGATGCCCTGGACTTGGTTTGGTATCTCATCAACGTTTCTTCTTAGTTCCTCGTATTCGCTTCTGGTGTCGTGTAGTGCCCTCGTTATCCCCTCCATATTCCTCCTCAGCTCCCAAGCACACCGTTTATCTCCTCGAAGCTCTTCTTATCTCGATCCGTATTGTCAGCGATTTTCCCTATCGAGACCTTGAGGAAATACTATGAATCCACCTAAACAATAACTGGCTGAACAAGTATTAGAAGAACTAAAAAAACCAAAGAATAATACAAATAATAGATAAAGGAAAAAAGAAAACAGTAGAACTGGTGGCATAGATGAGTGTTTTTGACATAGATACAAGCGATATTAAGCTTATGGAATGGTTCTACGAGGAAATTGGTAAGATAGAAGATGAGGACATATTAGATTTCATCGATCAGTTTGACCCTGAGAAAGATCCAGAGAAATTTTTGAAGGATCCTGAGAAGACAATCGATATTTTTGACGAATACTTTGTAAGGCTCTACAAACATAATGATGCCTTAACCTTCAGAGACCTCATTGAGATATACATTTTGATTCCAGCAAAAGCATATTCTCTGAAGCGAATAGATATCTTCAAATTATTTACTGATTATCTATTCGAACTTAAAAAGAAACTATCTGAAATGAATCTTGAAATGACATTCAACAGGAAAGATATGATGATGGTCCTCACTTTTTGGAGTGAGTGCTTACGCGCTCTACCGAACCCCGGGGAAATAGATGGAGAAGAAATAATGAGTATTGTTAAGGATGTTCATCAGGCTATCAGTATTTACTCGGAGGATGATGCTATCGTCTTTGAGAAATTGAGGAAGCTCGGAAAAATATTGTTGAAAATACTACCTGCTCTTATCCTTAGGAAGATTGATGCGCGCATATATACTTATCTAAGGGAGATTTATCTGTGGACTCTCGATGGTAGCGATGAGTTTCTTGAAAGACTAGAAAAGGAGGCTCCAGAATTTACCAATTTTATCCATTACACGGTATTTACGATACGGAGCTATCTAGGAATACCGCTACTTTAACCATATAGTATCTTTTCTAACACTACTACTGGATCTCTAGGTTCTCTGAGCTTGTCAATTATACTCTGCAAGAATTCTCTATCATACCGTGGGATTCTGCCTTTGACTCTCCACTTTAATACTTTTGCAATATATCTTTGGCCTTCTGGATTCTTTTCTGAATACAGGATTCTCCAGTAAGGCCTGTTTTTCCATGACCTCATTGTCTCTATCTTCATACCCAGTCGCTTTATTGATGCGAAGAATGAGAGTATTCTGTGATGTGTCTTAGCTGTGTTTTTCTCTTTCAGGGGTTCCTTAAGCGTTCTTCTGAGTCTTGCCACTGCCCACTCTCTGACTTTCCCCCAAATGAGCCCAAATATTATTCTATATCGATCAGATTTCTCTAGTTCATCAGATTCTCTTAGCTTCCTCAAGATTTCTCTTGGTACATGATATCTATGTTCTTTCTCAAGAGTTTCCATTGCCTCTGCTAGACTTATTATAAATTTCTCTATGACCTCTAACGACTTTTCGTCATTTACTTTTTCCCCAAAATGTGCTCCTTCCTTATCTATGAGGATCCCATCTTTTACTGGCGTTAGAAGCCATGTTATTTTCTTTTCCCTCTCCTCGGGCCTTTTTTCTTTTTCCTTAAGAGACTCTGCAAGTTTTTCTGGTTGTATATGCTGGATATCTGGCGTCACGCCCAGCTTTTCTGCTATTCTCTCCATAAAAAACAGCTTCTGTTTTTCTAGTGTCTCTTCATCAGCATCATGTAGGATATATAGTTCCACGTCACTTATTGGTGTGGCCTCCAATTTTGCGGCTGAGCCTAGAAGGATTATCTTTTTGTCTGGGTACTCCTCGAGATGTCTCTTTGCGATTGCCTCAACGATCCTAATCCTTTTTATACTCTCATAAACACATACGAGGGCATATTCGCTGTACGGCAGATCACCTATCTTGAGGCTTCTAACAATACTTTGAACTTCCGATACTATCTTTCGATGCATCTTTATGTCCTCGTAGCTAATAGTATTTATGACCTTAACCACACTACTGAGAAGTGCTCCTATTGTGAGTTTCTCTGGTATTTGCCTAACATCCTTTCTAATATTATCTATCAAACGCTGGAGAATTTTCCTACTCTCTAATATCCTCTCAACAGCTCTTTTAGCATCTTCAAGTTCTTTAGTAGACTCCCCCTTCTTGAGAGCACTTTCGAGATCCTCCCCTATGAGTTCTATAGCCCTCCTAAGTATATCTTCTAACATTTCCTCAAGAACCAAACCACGCTCCTTAAAGTATTTCTCAGATTTAACTTTCTTCGATTTTTCCTTCAGAGCCGAAAGAATATATTTCTCGGTAGCATCATAATTTGATACCCCCATTAGCTGAATAAATGCTTTGGCCAGGGCACTCATAACCGCTATGGGTCTTGGTTTTCCATCAATTGTCCTAAACACGAAGGGTCGGCCATACTCATCGCAACAGTAGATTTCCTCTGTTTTTTTGGTCATAGGAACAGCCCCCTCCTCTTCGCCTCGATTAGCATGTAGTAAGACAAGAAATCCTCGGATCCAAAGTTGGATGCTACCTGATAAAATTTGTCCATGTAGAACCAGAACCACATAAACAGTTTTAGCCAGTGTGTGTATTCCCTCTTCTCCTCTATCATCCACTTGTAATCGAAGAGCTCAGCTTCTTCCTTCCGAATATGAAATGATAATCGACTTGTATCAAGAGTAACAAAATCATATGGAGGAGAAAACCAGATGTACCTAGGGAAACCAGTATTAATTAGTTCTGACGATGACAACTTATATGCATAATAAAGCCTTCGCAGATCCCCAACGCCCCAATTTTTAGCTTTCTCTATCTGGCCCACTAACTTTTTGAGGCTACCAGATGCAGTATAAGTACCTCGTTTCACTTCGACTATGAGTCTTTTGGAAGCTAAATACCTGATAACCTGCCTGGCCCTTGCCCTCGTAACTTCCACTCTGTCTGCTAAGGTAGAAGCATCGAATTGGTCTGTCCGCAAAATTATTTCTAAGTATCTTTGTATGGGCTTTCCTATAAGCTTAGAAATGATCTTCATGTAGTTATCTTTAATGAGTTCCTGGAGGGATCTCTTTCTAGAATACCTAATGTACCTCTTGATGGAGTCTCTATCAATACCTAGAAAATCAACACAGTTATCTATGATATCCCTACAAATGGTACCTATAAAGTATCTGCTACCAAGTGTCTCTATCAGAGCTCCAAAGATTGGGAGATTCACATAGGTCACTAAGCTATTTGTTCTCTCTAGCATCCACTTCGGGACAGCAAATCTCAGTTTAACTTCCTCTAGCGGTACTTTTTCGCCTTGCCGAACACCATATATCTCCATACTTATTTCATCCACAACTACATAGTCAATATTAGCTGTTGGATCAGGAATAAACGCTTTGGACGAATACTTCTCCAGATCGGGAACCTTAATCGACCTAACCTGCTTATAGTTAGGCCAGATAAATCCCTCTAGATAAGCCCTAGCCTCAAGACCCTTACTGATCTCTATCCATGTCCCCCCAAAGCGAGGCGTCCAATATTCTCCTTCCGCAGTCTCAAAAACTATTATGGACGGCGGAAAAAGAAAGACCCTCATACTTGTTGGGGTAGGCTCAGTACCAGCAACATAGATTTTTCTGACAACCTTCACTCCAGACTCTATCTTCCCCTGTTCAAATTCTAGATCTATGTATCTTGTGAACCAATGAGAATCCTCTATTAGCCTCTCCATATACAGTATGGGATTAAACAAGTTTTCCCAATGTCGCCTGAAATTATGACTCTTTACGCTTGGTGGAAAAGGAGTTCCAACAACTCTAAGGCGAAGTGATTCTTTTGGAACAGAGAACTCCCTAACTATGCCCCATTTCGATGCATAATATGGTATTCCAGTCCTGAGCTTTAAGTCAGCAACAATGGAACATATCTTCTCTCCATACTCATCGCAAAAAGCGTGAATATCAAAGTTCGCGTAGGGCAGATAGAAGAAAAAACTTTCCCTCAAAACCCAGAGAGCTCTTGTATTCCTAAGGATCAATGAATCCACAGAGAACACCTAATGAAAAATACTACAAATCCGATTAATATATGATTGCCTCAAGTGCTTTTATTGCTCTCTGTACCTTTTGTTCCTGCATGCTGCTTGTGTTTGCTTTGTTCTTCGGGAACTCTATCAGTACTATCATTATTCGCAATTTTGAATAATACTCACCACCCTTCACTACCATATTGAGTACCTCTATAAAACCAAATTTTCTATCTGATGGAAGAGCTCAAAAACCAAGAAACAATAAGAATAATAGACAAGGAGAAAAAGAGAATAGTGGAGCTGGTGGCATAGATGAATAATAAGGAACTTTGGGAAAGATTTGCAATGTTGTTCGATCCGCATTATAGAATCGTTAAGAAGCACAATCTGAAGTATTACTCTGTCCTTCCCAAAATAGGAAAAATAGATTATACTGAGATAAATCTGGATGAGTTCATTGATGAGTACAAGAAGATAGCAAAGTATGGCATTTCTTACCTCTATGGAGCAAACCTAGTTAACTGGTTCAAAAAGCATTAAAGCGTAGAGATTTTGAGATTGCAGAAAAAATCGCTGATGCATTAGAATTTGCTGGTCGAATACATCTGAGACTTGGTTATGATCCCTGGGGAGCAGTTATACCCTCCCATAGAGCTCGAAGATATGTGTTAAAAACAGCAAGAAAAGTTGTGATAATGATTAATAGGAGGACTGTACCAACTATTGACTGGAGAATCGTAGAAGATATTAACAGACTCAAGAATTTAGAGTTCAAACATGATGCTATTAATAGGGCATTAAACATAATAGAGCGTTTTCTTAAGGCTGCGACAACATGGGTTCTTTATCATCTTATGACTGACAGCAGTGGCCTAAAACAACTAAGCATTCTTCGTAAGATGTTAATGGTTATTGAGTTTGATATTCTAGGTAGAAATATTTTAGACAAGTTTAGAGAACTTGAAAAAATGAGGCCTACTGTTAACAGGTTAAAAATGTATGAAAAAGCCATATACCTATATCACCTTTCAGGGGAATTGTACAGTTTAACTCAAGAGATTCTAAAGGATACTGCATAGGTACTCAAAATCTCTGTTATAGTCTCTCTCAATGTTTTTTACACCAATTCTTGCAAGAATCGTATCTACAACCATCTCTCGAAGATTCTTATCCTTATAAAGGCTTTCTTCCTTCTCTACAACTAACCAATATGGCTTATTTCTGAGCAATCTCGCTTTTTTATTCCATATTTTTCAACGATATAAGCTCTGATAAGCATTGAAAGTAACCTCTGATACCTCTTTGGCAATGGATACTCCTGAGTAGCGATAGGAGAAGCAGCTATCTTAAACCCTTTATTTTTAGCACCGTGTATACCCATTAGCTCAAAGAAGAAATCCCATAGCGAGGGAGACGTAGACTACGAATCCTATGTTAGAACGATAAAAACACTTGATAGATTACCAAGCACCAGAGAGAGTAATACATCTCCTAAATCGCACCATAAAAAGATACGGAATTCACATAAACACGCTATTATATCTCGCGAGGATCCTAATTTTCTAGGATCATAGCTACATTAAGGACCCACACCAGAAAAAGTAGGCCCTACGCAGCAGCAAAAACCCATAGTCCAGAGCACAGAGCAATAGTGACTATTCTGGGACAACCCAATGCGGTCTATACACCCCCACAACACCAAACAAAAAACCACAGACACAACAACCAGAAAAACCAAAACCAAAAGATAAACACCCCCTTTAAAAACCAAAAAAGTACATAGATAACATAGAAAAAACAGGGAGGGAACCCACATGGTAACAAAATCACCAAGAGGAGAATACGCAGCAAGAATCCTAAGAAGAAAAAGAAAGAAAGCAAGATGGGCAGACCTAGACTACAAAAGAAGAGCACTACAATTCAAAAAAAGATTCGACCCACTAGAAGGAGCACCACACGCACTAGGCATCGTACTCAAAAAAGTAGGAGTAGAAGCCAGAAAGCCCACCGGAGCTTTACGCAAATGTGTAAAGGTGAAACTAAAAAAGAATGGGAAAATAGTTACTGCTTTTTGCCCGTATGATGGAGCGTTGTTGTATATTGATGAGCATGATGAGGTCCTTATTCAGCCTATTGGTGGTGTTCGTGGGCGTAGTTTTGGTGATATTCCTGGTGTTAAGTATCGTGTTGTTAAGGTTAATGGTATTGCGCTTCGGGAGCTTGTGACTGGCCGCAAGAAGAAGGAGAGAAGGTAGTCAATTCTGTTTTTTGGTTTCTTGTTTTTGGGTTTTGTCGTATTAGCGCGTTTTTCGAAGCAGTTCTCTGGTTTGCGTGGATAGTTAGCGGACATTTTGATGCGGTCTATAAAATGATGAAAGTTTGGGGGGATCTTAGTCCACATAGTCGTAGTAGGGGGTGAATCTAAGTAACTTTTTGGGGGCCTCCTGATAGTTCTTGGCCTTGAAGAAGTCTTCTATTTCCTTATCTTCTGGGCGATATATCCAGCATCTTCTTCTGGGATCTATTATGATGTCTGTGGATGCTAAGAACTCGAAGGACAGGAGTATTCTATTTTCTGTGGGTCTAATAAAGATGTAGCACTCTTTATACACAACTACCCTATCCTCTGGATCGTACAGGCAAACGATATATGTGTCCTCTACCATGTAGTATTCCCCCAACTTTGGAAGTTTCTTGAGATCGGTGATACCGATCTCCTCAGCGACTTCTGGCGGCACTATTATGAATGGTATCAGTATTGTATCTCCTGTTGGTAATGGTCTGAGTCCAGCGCCCAGTGTTTAACAAGGCTAAGTACTCTTTTTCTGTGCCTTCTCTTTTTTTGATCGCGATTTTTGCATAGATAGCCACTTTTTAATCACCTCTTCGGGTAGCTCTATCTCCCTTCTATACCCTATCTCCACCGTGAGTGGGAGCAAAACCTTAAAGCTTTTCTTGTCTAATCCTACCACCCATAAGATAGTACTTTAAGATAGCAGAATGTTGATATTCATGCTTTTTAATGATGTAAGATCCATCGATCAGCGATTCCAAAAAAATAGATAATTAGGAGAACTCCCCAAATAGATTTGTTGTGTTTAAATTTTATTATTCCCTCTTGGTTTAATAGTGATCGTCATGGGCGTTACTAGGGCATATATAAAGATATACGATAAGGAGCTTAAAAAACATCTCAAGATAACTATTATTGTTGATACTGGATCCATCTATACCTGGATTAAAAGAAGGAGACTGGAAAGCCTTGGAATAAGACCAATGAAGAAGAGGAAGTTTAGGTTGATAAATGGAGATATCGTTGAGAGGGAGGTAGGTGAAGCTGTTATAGAGTGTTTGGGTGAAATTGCGACAACAATTGTTGTTTTCGCGGAAGAAAAAGACAATGAAGTCTTAGGGCTTCATGCACTGGAGGGACTGGGGTTAGAGGTAGATCCGATAGAAAACAAAATTAAGAAATCTGAAGCTCTTCTCGCTCTCTAATGATAGCTCAAACCATCCGAATTTGCTGTCATAAAGAAACAATACTATTCTTGTCACATATAGCCACGAATGTCGATGTTTGTGTGATGAAAAACTTCAGACCCTACCTAGGGGGGCGAGATATTCTTCCTAAGCCTAAAACCGATAAGAATCATGAGAGGATGATCTGTGCGTCGATTAGACTTTTACCGAATCTAATGTTTGTAAGACTCCAGGATGGAGGACTGATTGATAGCATCCAGATAAAATAAAACTTACGGTATTAAACTCGCAAAGTCAAGTAT
>Ga0190308_1000416_pt1 | contig 13886 bp, 14 predicted proteins | sample 48700756_MG_FD_165050 | JGI IMG/M metagenome (GOLD analysis project Ga0190308, IMG submission 165050) | Hydrothermal vent sediment bacterial communities from Southern Trench, Guaymas Basin, Mexico - 4870-07-5-6_MG | ecosystem: Environmental > Aquatic > Marine > Hydrothermal vents > Sediment ...
AATTATGTGAATACAAATACATTTAATTCACTTTCGATTTTTTCTATGTCTTGTGGACTTAGGTTAAAGTCGAATGTATTCAGTATATCATTCAAATGTTCTTCTTTTTTCACCCCAACTATTGGGACTGCCCTTTCTCTGATAGATATCTTAGAACAATATTAACTGGTTTCACTCCTTTTTCACTTGCTAGTTCTTTTATCAAGTTTATTCAATTCCTTTAATCTCCTCATGTTTATGGGAGTAAATATCTTGCTCATCCTTCTCAAAATATCTTTAGGGAGATTTTCATCATCATATTTGCATAGTACAGCGCCCTAGTCGAGAGGGCTGTACGCTACTAGAGTTATTTTGTTTCTCAAGCAGTAAGGCAATAAATCCTTCTCTATATTTCTGCTTAATAGACTATACCTAACTTGATCAGCGGAGACCCTACTATGAGTTAATTTATCAGATTTTATTAATCTCTTTAAATTGAAGTTACTTACGCCAATAGCCCCGATTCTTCCTGAATCTAGCAATTCATTAAATGCTTTAGCAGTAAACTTCATAGGGATCAATAGGTTTGGCCAGTGAACATAGTAGAGATCAATGTAATTTGTTTTTAACCCATCAATACTCCTATTAAATACCTTTATTATTCCTTTATAAGTCGAGTGACTTGGAGAAACCTTCGAAGCTATTATAATATCTTCTCGCAAATCACTAGTGAACTCTCCTAGCAATCTCTCACTCCCTCCTTCACTATAAACTTCAGCTGTATCAAAGAAATTTATTCCCACATCTATAGCTAACTTAAAAGCCTTTTCCTAATCATCTTTACTATAACTTGATCCATAACCCCAAGATTTAGATCCCCACTGCCAAGTCCCTATCCGATCTTAGAGATTTTAATACTTGTTCTCCCCAGTTTAGTATACTCCATGGATATCTCACACACTTTATCTGGATTGTAACGTATTACATTATATATAATATATTATAATGAATATTTGAGGGTTCATTAACAGGATTATCATTTATTATTCTCGAAGATCATTAAAAAGTGACTATGAGGTACCTTTCACTAATCTTGATAATATATAAATCTTAGCTGTTCTTTCTACTCTTAATAATATATCTAAAGCTTCTTCTAGATCTCCACCACATGAGACAATACCATACTTTGCTAGTAATACCGCATTTTTATCCTTTAAAGCACTTATTACGTTATTTGCTAAGTCAATAGTCCTTAAAGATGCATATTCTGCAACTTCTATGTCACCTTTAGTAGTCAAAGTCACCTCGTTTAGTATCATTGGGATTGGTTTCTTAGCTACAGCGAATGCTGTTGCATATATTGGTTGAGCAAGTATTATAGCGTTCACATCTCTTCTAGCATTGTATATTGCTATATGAATCGCAGCTTCTGGGCTTGGTTCATTTTCGCCCTCAATTATATTTCCTGATGTATCTATGACTAAAAGATCACTTGTTTTCATGCTGTAAAAAGGCATATTTCCTGGCGTTATAATCATCAAATTCTCTTCCACTCTAGAACTAATGCTACCAGAGGAACCCACTATAAAGTCTTTTTCTAAAAGAATTTTACCTATTTCGATTACATATCTCTTCATATCTTCATACATTTTTAATCCCTATCAATTCCTTTGAAGTAATTAAACTTTGGGTATATTTCAGCATTTTTATACCTTTTTACTGAGTTAAAATTCCCAGTGTTCTAGATCGATTTCTAAACACCATTTAGATACTACAAAAAAAATCAACAATATAGAAAGTATTATATCTCGATTTATCCCTTACAACTTAGACTTTGGAAATACCTGGGAAAATAATCAGATATTATCGCGTAATTATACTTGAGATATGAATTATCAGGATTTATTTATAATAAGGAAGATTTATAGCTCTGGTCAACAAATACATTATACTTAAATCGATTATTTCTCTCTATATAACATTATTATAGCTCTTCATAATAATAGTGACTTTGATGTCTGCCTCGGACGTCGCAATTTTGTTTAATCAAATATTGAACAGAAAAATTATAAGATGGCCTCTTGCATTACTACTAAAAAAGAACTTATTAAAGAAGAAATCATATATAAGACTAGCATTAGAGTCTATAACTCAAGGTAAACGAGTTCTTAATCTAATTACATTAATAGCTAAGTCAATAATAAACTACTTACTGAATTTAATAGTTAAAAAATATGACATAGATAAAAAAGATATAATAGAGATTTTCAAGAAAGAGCATTACATGATTGGGCTAGAGAGTGTGCTTAAAGGCTCTCTTTACTTTGGGGTTAATAGACCATTTACTCCTGGAGCGCCATTCCTAGTTGTTTGGGACTACACATATAGATGTAATCTAAGATGTAAGCATTGTTACATTAATGCTGGGATTCCAAGAGAAGAACTTAGTTTGAATGATAGAATAAAAGCCCTGGATATATTAGCTAATGCTGGTGTAGCATCTATTGCGTATTCTGGTGGGGAACCTTTGTTAGGTGATGGGATTTTCGAGATAATTAAGAGAACCAAGGATTATGGGATGCATGCTTCAATGGCAACAAATGGAACTTTAATCACTAAGGATGTGGCAGAAAAACTAGCTAAAATCGGTCTCGATTATATTCAAATTAGTTTAGATTCAACCAATCCCCAGATTCATGACGAATTTAGAGGTGTTCCAGGGAGCTTTAATAGGACTATTAAAGGTATAAAAAATGTTATTAATGCAGGAATCACTGTTGAAATAGCTATGACGGTAACTAGGTATAATATAAATCAAGTTGATAAAATGCTAGAACTTGCTAAGGATCTTGGGGTACCATTATTTATGCACTTCAACTTCATTCCAACAGGACGGGGGAAAGATATTATCTCAATGGATATCGATCCAGATACTAGAGAAGACATACTTAAACTATTTGTAAAAAAAGCTAATGAGAACTTTCCAGTAAAAGCTATGTCAACTGCACCTCAATTTGCAAGAGTATCAATACAGTACTCACAACAACATAGTAATGAGACAATAATTGGTGGACACTTTTATCAATACAAAGGAGATAAAAGATTAATTTCAATAGCTGAGTTTATTGGAGGATGCGGGGCTGGGAGGATGTATATCGCTCTTGAACCTAACGGCGATATACAGCCATGCGTTTTCCTGCCAATAAAGGTGGGTAATATCCTCAAAGACGATTTCGAAGAGCTATGGAGAAATAATAAAGTCTTTAATGATTTAAGGAATAGGGATTTGCTTGAAGGAAATTGTGGTAACTGCCCATTCAAATATGTCTGCGGTGGCTGTAGAGCCAGAGCATACGCTTATTTCGGCGATTACTTAGCTCCGGATCCCGGATGCATATATAACGTGGAATGGTGGAATAGAGTAATTGAGCGATTTTCTGTAATTACCAAGAAGATAGAGACCACGTATTAGAGCTATTGTCTTCTTTTTTATTTTATAAATTCCTATATGTAGTCGCACTTATCCACAATATTTGTTGGTTTTTCACCCATTAGAAATCTCTTTATGTTTAATAAGGCGTTTCTAAATACATCTCTTCTAATATCCGGCGAGAAACCAGCAACATGTGGGGTCATTATTACATTATCTAACTCATGAAATGGAAAATCTTGATAAACAATTTTGTCGTAATTCTCGGGATATTTCCACCATACATCAAGAGCTGCGATCGCATCTTTGTTTTGTTTTAGGAAGTGATAAAGAGCCTGCGCATCAATCACAGGACCTCTACTGATGTTTACGATAATGACATTCTTCTTCAAGGTCTCGAACTTATCTCTATTAAAGAATCCTCTTGTTGTTTTGGTTAGAGGTAATGCGATAACTATTATGTCAGAGTTCGATAAAACGTAGTTTAATGAATCTAATTTACCAATGAAATTAATTTTTATTGGGCTTTTTCCGCTTCTATTTATCCCATAAACTTTAGCTCCAAGTGCCTTCAACATTTTTGCTAATTCTACTCCAATATGGCCAAAACCAATTATTCCCACTATCTTATTACTTAAAAGTTCATGTGGCAATTCTCCTTAACCATATTCCTCTTCTCAAATATCTATCACGTAGTGGTATTCTCTTGAGAGCTGCTAGAATAAGTGCAAGAGAGAACTCTGCAACAGCTCGCGCGTTACCACCAGCATTATTAGCGACAATAACTTTTTCTCTTAATAATTGAAACGGAATATTATCTGCTCCAGCAGACAAGGTTTGAATAAATTCTAAGTTTGCTGTCTTGGATAGTAACTCGCTCGTTAAATCTCTCCCACTGCCAGTCAATATAACTTTCACTTTAGCTAATAATTCATTTATTTTGCTTCTCTCTAAATCTCTTAAATAAACAACTTGTGCTATATCAGATAATACATCCTCAATAATTTTCTTATCTTCTTTTTTCGCCTTAAAGGTCACTAAAACAAGTGGTTTCATATTGTCACCTATCTTCTCTATCTATCGTAGAATTTTTTATTTTTTCCTTCAATTTACAGAAAGAGCATATTTCATTACTGGCCGTTGTTGGAAAACCGCAAATCTTACAAGGCTTTAATTTGATGTCATCTCGATGCATTTTCTCTCTAATTGATAATATAGACCTCGTAAAATTGTACTGAGACATTGGGTTCAGTTTAAGTGCTGTTTCCCAAATCGTTTTATATTTCTTTAATAAAGCGCCTTTCGATAATGGGCACTCAAAATCAATATAACTGATTTCATTTACCTCGCAATAAAAAAGATTTTCTTTCTCAGTTATAAAGATCTGAGGTCTTAATCTACCGACCATCTTAAGTTCTGGTCTTGGAGGAGAAATAACCTCGTTACCTCGAAGTAAATCATCATCTCTATAAGTAAACATTGCTTTCAAGAAATATGTTGAGACGTCATCTAGATTGTGTCCAGTGGCAATGTAATCGTAGTTCATATCATAAGCTATTTTATTCATGATCCATCTTTTAACCAGACCACAAATACTACATGCTGGTTTTCGAACTAACTTAACGACTTCTGGTATTGATGCACCTAGATAATCTCTAGCCTCAACAATAATATAATCTATGTTCAGTTTTTTGATTTCTTTCTCGAATATATTCCTGCTCTCTTTCGAGTAATTATCTATACTTAAATCAATATGTAACGCCATTAAATCAATGTTTAATTCGTTTTTAACATTACTCAATGCGTACATTAAAGCCATTGAGTCTTTCCCGCCTGAAACAGCTACCATTACTTTACCGCCATTAAAACCGCTCTTTTTCAAAGTTTTTTTAATCATTCTTTCATAGTACTCTAAGAAATGTTCTTTACAGAAACCTACTCTTGCCCGCTCTATAACTATTGATGCTTCTCTACCACAAACAACACATTTTTTCCTCATGAATTATCTCCTATCCTCGATTTACATGAACAATTTTTCGAAGTTATTATAAATAACTTTGATGACATCTTTTTCCTCAATTTCCTTGATTTTACTAATGAAATTAATTACTTCAGGAATCATTTCAGGCGTTAAGTTAAGCCCCTTATATAAATATGGCCCATCACTTTCAGTAACTATCATTTCTATAGATGCTTTTTCAAGAACTTCTAAGTGTTTTTTCTGGAATTTTACAGCTGGGTTTATAGATATCTTATATCCAGAATCATTAATCTCTCTTAGTAAGTTTATTGGTCCAGTGTACCAATGAAAAACAGCTCTATTAATATCATATTTTACCAGCAACTCTAGTATCTCTCTCCATGTATCAACGCTATGTAAGTTGAGAACTAAATCATAATCCCTAGCAACCTCTAAAAATTTTATAAATATTTCACGCTGTTTATCTATTGTCTTAGCTACGAATCTCGTATCTAAACCGACCTCACCAATACATTTAACATTATTAACTAGATCAAGAAGTTTCATAATGTCTAAATCACTAGCTTTCTCTACATACCAAGGATGAATACCGATACAAGGAATGAAGTTATTTAATTTATTACTGTAATTCAGAATTTTTAGCGCTGAGCTATAATCAACACTTACTCCAACTATCTTCATCCCATATTTACTAATTATCGCTCTAAGTTTTTCTAAGGAATACTCATCCGCATGACAATGAGAATCAACATAAGTCATTTCTAATCCCTATATATAATATACAATTTAAATACTGGAAATCTTTTTGATTAAAAAGATTTCAATGTTGAGAGGGAGTTTTAATGGACAAGGTTAAAATGGTTTTCTTCTTAAAACCCGATGCTGTAATTAGAAGATATGTGGGTGCAAGAACATTAAAGACATTGCTAGAGCGCGTAGAAGGAATAGACTTCTTAACTTTCATTAAGCTGAATCCTGGTAGAGAATTCTTAGCTAACCAGCATTATGTAGAGCATAAAGGTAAATTTTTCTTTGATTGGTTAGTGAGCTTTACAACTATTTCACCAATATATTTCATGATGATAAGCACGACTCCTGAAAAAATAGAGGAGATCCGGAGGATTCTCGGACCAACATTGGTGCAAAAGGCAGCTATTGAAGCTCCTGGAAGTATAAGGGGGAAATATGGAATTTATGGTGGTGTGAATGTAGCTCACGCTTCTGATTCTAAGGAGAGCGCAATTAGAGAGAGTAAGATATGGGAGGATTATATAAAAAAGATTTATGGTAACAAAATTTATCAAAAAACGCCGATTGAGGTGAGGAAAGAGATCGAGGGTTATATTGAGGAATTCATAGATTATCCAATTATAGATAATACAAGGTACATTGAATTATCTAGAGAATTAGAGGAAGATTCATCTAAGAGAGACATGATGAAAGAAAAATTTATTCATCTTATATCAAAAGAGACTTCAGAAGACTTTATTAACGATCAGAATAAGCCTGTGGAAAAACTAGCAGAGATACTTGTGCGAAACGTGTTACTCAAAAAGTAAACTCCAGTGTCTTATTACGTTATTTATAATTTCTTTTAATTCAGTTGATCTACTAAATGTTCTAAATTTTCTCCACCATGGAGGGAAATATCTCCAGTAGTTATAATCCCTATATCTTTTATCTAGAATAATTATTAATCCTCTATCTTCGTAATCCCTAATTAATCTTCCGCCAGCTTGAATAGTTTTCCTGATTGCTGGGGCTATTATTGTTAAAAATCTGCCGTCTCTTTCCCCAAATTTCTCTGAGAAGTATTTTTCTTGAGCTCTAAGAACATCATTCCACTCTGGGAAAGGTAATCCAACTAAGACAACAACAGATAAGATAGTTTTATCATTCAACCTATAATCTATTCCTTCCATTAATTTTCCTCCAGCAACAGAGAATATCACTGAATTTGGATTTTTCTCTAGTTCACTCAGCACCATCTCTATTTCGGTTCTTGGAGTTTCAATAATTATGTTTTTATTAACAATTCGAGTTCTAAAAGTTATTAACTTGAGAATTTCATAACTAGGAAAAACAACAAGAACCGCCTTATCATATATTGATTCAGCTATAGCCTCTAATCTTCGAGCAATCCTATCATACATACTATCTGTTCTCATATCATATTTAGTTGTACAAATCCTATCCACGAGTATAATAAAAGAAGACGGGTCAAATGGAAAAGGAATAATTAGTTCTCTCAACCGATCCTTAATATCAGAAGACTCGCTTAAACCAAGTATCTTTTCAAAGTAATTGAGGGGATATAGGCTTCCCGACATAAGTACAGTGCTCTTAATTTCTCGAAAGATTATTTGTGACTCACTCGATGGATCTAATAGCTGCAAAGACAAAATAAAATCACTCTCTTTCTTATCAGATTGTTTTCTCTCTAGAATAGTAATGAATTCTCTCATGCCTGATAAAAGCTTAAAATACTCAAGGAAATCACTAATCCAAATTAATCTAGTGGAGAATTCGCTACTTATCTCGATTATTTTCTCACCTATCTCCCTTAAACCCAAATAATCACGTCTTGTGTATAATGAAGATAGAGATTCGGGATCTATAATCTTTGGACCCTTTTCTCTTTTACCTAATTTTTTTAACCCGATCTCCCTTATTCTTTGAGCGATAGTATCTAATAATTCCATTAAATATTCGGCATCTTCATGAGTGATTAACTCCAATTCTTTCTTAGCTCCATCAAGAGTTTTAGTCGCTAATGATAAACTCAAAGCACTTAAAATATAATCAGGTAAGTTATGTGCCTCGTCAATGATCAAGTAAATTGATTTAAGAGTTTCATTAATGTTGGATAGGAATTTCTCCCTAATATCTGGATTAAATATATAGCTATAGCTACCAATTATAATATTAGATTGAGGAGCTAAGTATCGTGCAACTTCGTAAGGACAAACACCATGCTTACTAGATATTCTAATAACATTAAAGTAAGATGCTCCAATATTCATTACATCCTGAGAAGCTTTAATTAATCTCTCAGATGGGATGCCTCTATCGTAACTTCTTCTGAAAAAAGGGCATTTATTTCTCTTCTTTAATACTTCACAAGCTTTTAAAAAAGCGTGATAAGGCATAGATCTAAATTTATTACTCCGCATTGCGAGTAAACACATATCTTTCTTTGATCTAAACGTCACGTATGATATATCAAGGTTTATTTTTTTTCTGATCCTATTTAGTTCCTTTATATACATAAATGCTTGGCTTTTAGTTCTAGTTAAAATAATTAATCTAGCATCTGGTTTCTCATCTAATAGAGCTAGATAGCTAGTCAAAGCAGCTATAGTTTTACCGATACCAGTTGGAGCATGTAATAATCCTATAGAATTCTCTCTGAAGACTTCTAAGATAAATTTGATAGCATCTAATTGTCCTTTTCTAAATGCACTATACGGGAAATATCTATTAATGCTCAATGTTGAACACTATTTTTATTACTCTGGATTAGCCTTAATAATGGATTCTATATACTATTTTACTTACCAGCAATATATTATTTATTATGTAGGTAAGAAGTACTCTCCGATGAAATTTATATAGATATCTATAAACATCAAAACATCACGCAAATAAACGAACTCATTTGCGCTGTGAGCAACTTCAAGATATCCTGGACCAAAGTTTATTGTCGGTATATTATTAAATCGGAAGAATCTAGCATCGGATGTAGCTGACATACAAGTATATAAAGGTTTATAACCTAGAAATCTTTGAGCTGTATTCATAATTACTTGTGATAATCTAGAGTTTAATGGCGTATAACTGGGTTCTGTCTTATTCAATATGATTATATCAAAATTATCGACAATTCCAGAGAGCTCTTTCACCAGATCTAATGCATCATTCACTGTGGATCCTATAGGTATCCTAATATCGACTTGGGCTTCGCATTTATCAGGAATAATATTTGCTTTTTCTCCACCTTTTATTACACCTACATTTATAGTAAAACTGTCTATTGTTTTATCTAAATCTTCTCTTATCCGTTTTAGCCAAATTTTACCATCTTTAATCAATTCTAATGCATCACTAGGAATATTCTTTTTGCTTGGAATTAATTCAGGTAAATTAGAGATGAATTTAATCATTTCTCTTATTGCATTCTTTCCTATCATCGGTAAGCTCCCATGACCGGAGATCCCTCTAGTAATTACCTTTAGCCATAATATCCCTTTTTCACCGCCAGCTATGGAATATTGTCCAGTTTTAAGATTGCCAGTTGGTTCCGCAACTAAGCAAGCGTCTCCTTTGATATATCCGTTATTTACTATGTACTCTGAACCATGTTTTCCACCAGTTTCCTCGTCAGCAACAATTGTGAGAGTTATTTTCCCTGGTGGATTATCAAGATATGCTAAGAACGAATATAGAATTGCTATAACACCACTTTTCATATCACTTGAGCCACGACCATATAACTTATTATCAATGATCTTGCCTTCAAATGGATTAATTTTCCAGTCTGTTCCTGCTGGTACTACATCGATATGACCATTAAGAATGATCGAGCCATTGGATTCATCACCTATCTCAGCAATAATACTTTGCTTTCCTTTTACTGGTTCTACAATTTTATACTTTACACCGTATTTATCAAGTATCTCTGAAATAATTGAGATGCCATCACCTGTATTTCCAGGAGGATTAATTGTTTTAGCTCTAATTAAATTAACTAGATTTTTAATGATCTCATTTTTCTTAATTCTAACGAAATTAGATAGCGAGTTCATTTTAATCACTCTAGGGTATTTTCTTACCGAAGATAAGGGCTAATAGTGCCATGCGAATTGGAACACCGTATCTAGCTTGAGTAAAATACGCTGCAAACTCTGTGTAGTCTATTTCCCGGTCTATCTCATCTAGTTTCGGTAATGGATGTAATATTTTTAGCTCAGGTTTCGCGTCTTTAAGGACGCTCAATGTTAATCTATAACTCCCCTTAACTCTTTCATACTCTATTGGATCTGGAAATCTCTCTTTCTGTATCCTTGTTACATATAAAATATCCAATTCACCAATAACCTCCCTTACATCAAATAATTCCTCATATTTTATATTGTACCTAGACAGATAATCCTTAGTTTCAGCTCTAATTCTTAGGATGTTTGGGGAAATTAAATAAACTTTTTTTGGCTGAAATCTCGTTAGAGCTAGGAGAAAAGAATTTGCAGTTCTAGCATACTTTAAGTCACCTAAAACACCATAAACCAAGCCATCTATCCTATCCTTTAATCTTTTTACAGTAAATAAATCAATAAATGCTTGTGTAGGGTGATGCTGCTTGCCATCTCCACCATTTATGACTGGTGACTCAGCAATTTCCGCAGCTAACTTTGCTGCGCCCTCATAAGAATGTCTAATTACGATAATATCTGAGTATGCATCAAGCATTCTAATAGTGTCGATGAAACTTTCACCTTTCTTAATCGAGATAGCTTCTTCTCCAACAAGGGTTATAACATCTCCACCTAGCTTTTTCATAGCTGCTTCAAAACTTAATCTTGTTCTGGTGCTAGGTTCAAAAAAAGCAGATGCCATGATTTTTCCTTCTAATAAATTAAATTTACTTGTATTCCCTTTAATTATTCTATCTGCGTTAGAGAAAAGGTCCTCAAAATCCTTTCTATTAAAATCAATTATGGATAAGACATCTCTACTTTGAAAAGTCATGCCTAAACACGCATTGCAGTTTTATATTTTTATCCAATTAAATTGAGGATTAATGATTTACTAAGCTTTGATGTAATCGACATATTTAAGAATGCTTCATTCTCTATTAGTTTGCAATTAACTAGAGGTTTTTTAAAATGCAATTTGCTATAGGAGACATAATCCTATACTTATTATTCATAATTCCTATTGCGCTCTGGCTTTATGTAAGGATGAGATTTGTTTCAAAGCAAAAAAAGTATTGGAGGGAGATAGTATCAAATAAAGACGAGTATAGTAAAATAATAGTAAGTGCTGTGACAGAAACAAAAATATTAGAAAAGGATTTCATAGACGAAGTAGGAGCGAAATTATTCATCGAGTCTTTTAAGAAATTTCCACCAGTTGATGACGTCATAAAGACAATATCATTTATGAGAGGCTTTATTAGCGCAATAGAGAAGAACCCAGAGTTATTAGAAGACAAAGAAAAAATTCAAAGGGAAGTAGTTAGGCCGCTCATGCAACAATGCTTATTTTTCTTAGCTGTAATGGATACAGAAATAAGAAAAATTATTGAGGATCGCGTAAAGAAGGCTGAAGAAGCAGGAGAAGATACGGAGGAACTAATAAAACCGCTATTGCAAGCGGCCGTAAGTATCATCTCAAGTGGAGAGTAATAATTGTTCCAAGAGAAGTCGCCATAATCTTCAAAAAGAATTTAACTATATAACTGAATTTATGTGGAGAATCGATAAAGTATAAAATATGGCTTCTTCAGTTCTAATCGTCTCTACTTTTTGATCAGGTACAACATTTATGAAGAAATCGAAGAAATCCTTATATTTTTCACCAAGCATTTCCCTTAACCCTCTATAAGGTGATCCAAAAACTATAGCTATTTTCTTATTACATTTTATCTTTGTTTGGCTTACAATACTTCCATATTTCGATGTCCCTATTATGCAGAATCCTCTTCGCTTAAGATCGTTGAGAAGAGTAGGTAATCCTTTATTGTAGTAGAATACGTCAAAGCCAAAATAGTAAGGTATCTGTTTTTTATCAATTATCTTTTTCTCTCTAATATCTATAACAACGATTCTCTCCCCAACCTTATAGGCAGAAGTAATCTTCACTTTGTATTTTTTATCACCATCTGTCACATATAAGTGCGATTTCCTTTTCGAAAGAACGTAAGCATATTTATATCTCGTGCTATAGATTTTATTCAAGTGGTGCGGAGTTTTAAGTGGTTCTATAACTCCAATATAGCGAAGCGAATCATCTCTGCCAAAAGCTATTTTTCTTAGATATGGTGGTGTATTAATATATTTCAATACTTTTACGATGAATCTTCCTAATCCGTGAGAATCAAATTTAGGGTCGGGATCATAATAAATACCAATATCGGTTATACCGAAGGTTACGCATGCTCTAGCTATGAGCCCTATCTTATAAGTTCTTATAATTAAGTTTTTTTCATCAGATGTGAATGTTGAGGGAATTAATATCATTTTTTGCATTCATTTTCTCCTATCATTCTTTTTTGGTTATTTTCGCAACATAAAACCCCATAGTTGTTGGATTAGGAAAAATATCAATTTGAATGTTTGGGGGAATAGAGTACTTAATGAACCCATACATATTTTTTTCATCTGGGTATAATGATTTACTAATTATGAAATCTTGGGTGAGAATCACTGTACATCTCTTAGGCAGCCCAATTAAGATCTCAGTTAGATCATTACTAACAAGTTTCTCTACAGCATATTTGATAGCGCAACTAGCTGTATTTAGTTCAGCAATTCTAACAGCCCAGCTTTCTTTTCCTAAAAGAAGGATATCGCACTTAACCTGATTCCTTAATCCAGTTCCAAGTTTCTTTAATTCATCTAAAACGCTCATTAAATTATCTCTCCCTTTTCTAGATATCCTGGCGTTTTCTAAGGTCTCTTTAGTTATGTTACTAAGTTCTAATCCACCAAAAGATACATCTAAGTGAATTTGATCTGGCTTATATTTGATTGCTAGTTCGCTAGCTAATTTCAGTTCTCTAATAATGTATTCTGAAGAATCGAGTTCAAATGGTTGACTCTCGCATAGATAAGCGCTAGGGTATAAATAAGGATACTCTATATAAACAGCTGCCGTAGATATTATGTTTCTTGCTCTAAATTTCTCATCAAGCTCAGAGCAACCGGAATCTGCAGACACTATACTAATCATAGGATATACCTCTGAGCTAAGTAATAAAGCCATTTATTATAATATATGATGAATCTTAAAATGTTGATTTACTAAAATAATGAGAGATAAAGAATTTATGGTGAAATTAATGACTACCGTAGCGCAGATAAGTGGATTTTTTAATCCTAAATCAATCGCAGTTATAGGAGCGTCTACAAAACCAGGTAAAATAGGATATGCTGTTTTAAAGAATCTGCTAGATTTCTATAATAATGGTGGGAAGGTTTACCCAATTAATCCTAAAGCTGAAGAAATTCTTGGTTTAAAAGCATATAAATCAATCCTAGACGTACCAGGGAATGTAGATATGGCAGTAGTAGTAATAAGATCTGAGAATGTACCAGCAATAATAGATGACTGCGCTAAAAAAGGAGTAAGAAACATAGTAATAATTTCTGGTGGGTTTAAGGAATTAGGCGGGAAATTCAGAGACTTAGAAGTAGAGATAGCCGAGAGAGCTAAAAAACATGGTATAAGGATTATTGGACCTAACTGCATAGGAGTTTATGATCCTAGAACTAAAGT
>Ga0190308_1000418_pt1 | contig 13873 bp, 13 predicted proteins | sample 48700756_MG_FD_165050 | JGI IMG/M metagenome (GOLD analysis project Ga0190308, IMG submission 165050) | Hydrothermal vent sediment bacterial communities from Southern Trench, Guaymas Basin, Mexico - 4870-07-5-6_MG | ecosystem: Environmental > Aquatic > Marine > Hydrothermal vents > Sediment ...
ACGGTGCCTTGAAGTAGCTAAGAAAGAAGGGTTGACAAGAGTAAGAATAGGGAACATTCATTTGCTATCAAATGCATATTAGAATTTCTCATCTAATTATTGAGTGAAAAAGAAATAATTCCACTTCCTTTTTTCATAATGAAGATGTATCGACAGTTTTATGTAGCGTTAAATTTATATAGAAGTGCTATTTGACTGCAATTGTAAGATAGTAGGGAAAGATGGGTGATGTAAAATGGCATACTTATCTGGTCAACCCGTCCTAATTTTGAAGGAGGGTACTCAGAGGACTGTTGGTAGGGATGCTATGAGAGCAAACATAATGGCAGCAAGAGTAATAGCAGAAGCAATAAGAACGGCACTTGGCCCCAAAGGAATGGACAAAATGCTAGTAGACAGTTTCGGAGATGTAACAATAACCAATGATGGTGCTACGATTCTTAAGGAGATTGATGTGCAGCATCCAGCTGCGAAAATGATGGTAGAAGTAGCAAAAGCCCAAGACGACGAAGTTGGAGACGGAACAACAACAGCAGTAGTAATCGCAGGAGAACTACTCAAAAAAGCAGAAGAACTACTAGACCAAAACATACACCCAACAATAATAGTAGAAGGATATCGCAAAGCCACGGAACAATCAATAAAAATCCTTGATGAAATATCCCAAGAGACAAGCATCGACGACGAAGAAATGTTAAAGAAAGCCGCAATGACAGCCATGCACAGCAAAGTCGTTGCCGGGTCAAGGGACTACCTTTCAGATCTCGTAGTAAAAGCGGTGAAAAGCGTTGCAGAAAAAGTAGACGGTCAATGGAAAGTAGACATAGATGACGTTAAAGTAGAAAAGAAACAAGGAGGAAGCCTAGAAGACACCAAACTAATCAACGGAGTAGTCTTAGACAAGGAAGTAGTACATCCTGGAATGCCGAAACGCGTAATAAATGCAAAAATTGCCTTAATAGACGCGCCATTAGAAATAGAGAAAACAGAGTTTGATGCAAAAATCCACATCAACAGCCCAGAGCAAATGAAAGCTTTTCTCGACGAAGAGCAGCGCATGCTCAGAGAAATGGTTGAAAAAATCAAAGAAGTAGGAGCAAACGTAGTTCTATGCCAAAAAGGTATTGATGATGTTGCTCAGCACTTCTTGGCGAAAGCAGGAATACTAGCAGTGAGAAGAGTCAAAAAGAGCGACATGGAAAAACTAGCAAAAGCAACAGGAGGAAAAATAGTCACAAGCATCGACGACCTAACACCAGAACACCTAGGAGAAGCAGAAGTCGTAGAGGAAAGAAAAGTAGCAGACGACAAAATGGTATTCGTTGAAGGATGCAGAAATCCAAAAGCAGTAAGCATATTGATCCGCGGTGGAACAGAACACATAGTTGATGAGGCGGAAAGAGCACTACACGACGCACTATGCGTAGTAAGAAACATCATACATGAGCCAAAAGTTGTACCTGGCGGCGGAGCGCCAGAAATAGAAATTGCAAGAAAACTCAGAGAATATGCAGAGACGTTAAGCGGTAGAGAACAATTAGCAGTAAAAGCATTCGCCGAAGCAATTGAAGTAGTACCAAGGACGTTAGCAGAAAATGCAGGTCTTGATCCCATTGATATGTTAGTGGAACTAAGAGCAAGGCACGAAAAAGGAGAATGGTGGACGGGTATAAACCTAGTAAGCGGAAAAATAGATGACATGCGTAAACTAGATGTATGGGAACCAGCCAGTGTAAAGAAACAAGCTATTAAGTCGGCAAGTGAAGCAGCCCAAATGATCTTAAGAATCGACGACGTCATCGCAGCATCAGAGCTAGAGAAAGAGAAAGAAAAAGGAAAAGAAGAAGAAAGGGAAGAAGAAACCAGCAGCGAATTTTGAACAGCAAACATAACTTTTCGTGACTAAATATTTTACCAAATTTTATTTTTCGCTCAACCGGGCTTTCTTTGAAATTTGCTGGAACATTTCTTAACCGATTAATTTTTATAACCTATTAGTTGAAATAGTAGCCCTACCAATAATTTAATTTCTCCCCGCTAGGTGGGGGTGACAAAGTTAAGTAATTCTGCAAGTAGTTTTAGTAAAATTGCAACAAAACCTTCTGAAATCCGTATAGGACCTAAGAGACTCACAAGATTCGAAAAAGCTAGAATAATAGGTGCACGTGCTCTTCAAATATCCATGGGCGCTCCAGTTCTCATAGAAATTCCGAAGGACGTAATTGATCCAATTAAAATAGCGGAACTGGAGCTTAAAGCTGGCATATTACCTATAATCATAAGAAGAAGAACTATTTCTGGAGATTATCAAGACATTCTTTTAAAAGCCTTATTAGAAGCAGAGAAAGAAGAATTCGGAACAACATAACTCTATATTTTTCCTATGTTTAAACACAATACACAAAGATAGTTAAATTAAATAATCTTCATTTTCTCAAGTTAGCTTCTAAAATTAACCTCTATTTCCCGTAACTCTCCTTCAAAAATATTACTAAATCTTTTCCCACGTTTTCTGACGAACTGTAGGTACAGTTAAATAGACGTTTCACCAAATTCTAAAATAATTAACTTCACCCCTAAATTCATTAGTAGGTGAGACTTTCAAAATGCAAGCCTACAAAATAAGCGAAGAAGGAGAACTCGTAAGTGTACCACTTAAAGACATCGAACTAAGAAGCGACGACGTTGTCGTAATTGTTGAAGACAATAAGAAGAACATTTTCATATGGAAAGGAATAAACGCACCTGTAAGAAAAAAGTTCATCAGTGCAAGATCTGCATGGAAACTTAGAGGAGAACTCGGCCCACTATACAAAGTAGTAAGCATAGATGAAGGAGAAGAACCTGAAGACTTTCTCAACCTTATTAAAAGCCTAAACATATCGGTGAAAGCAACACTACCTGCCCCTGCTGAGGAAAAACCAAAAGTGGAAGCCCCATCACCTCCACCTGCGCCAAAACCCGCTCCACCGAAGCCAAGACGAAGACCAACAGTTACAGTTCCTCCTAAAGTTGGAAAACCACCAGAAATCAAAAAACCGACAAAAGTAGAAGTTAAAAAGCCAGTGGAAGTTAAAGTTGAGAAGCCATCAGAAGCTAAACCTGTTCCACTTCCACCAGTTGAGGAAATCGATGTAAGAAGTATTTTAGGTATGCTTGAAGGTCTTGATACGCCGCCAGAATATTCGAGAGAACTCTTAATCGTAGGAACACGAATTTACGCTCTAGGAGAAGTTAGAACAAAACTTTTCGGAAAAGAAAAAGTTAAACTAAGTGTTGAACTGCTTGATGCCCTACCAGAAGGACCGTACTTAGCCGAAGGATATATTCCACGAGTAATAATTAAGAACGATCAAGTTCTGGCTGTTGAACTTTTAAAGAAAACTAGAGCAACCGTTGAAGAAATCAAAAAAGAAATTAGAAAAGGGCTTGAAACATACACCTCTCTAATCAGGAAGTTAGAAAAGGAGGAATAATCATGACTAACGAAGAAGAACTTAAACAAATAATTAGTAAAATCCCAGAATATGCCGAGTTTGAAGCTCTTGCTGTAGTAACAAAGGAAGGAGCAAGACAAGCTTTCTGGTCAAAAAGTGAGGTAGACCCAGACCTTCTATCAGCTATGGCTGCAACCATATTACAAACAAGCAATAAGGCAGCTAAAAAGATGGGGTTCGGAACCCTTTTCGAGGTTATTGTAAGAGGAGAAAATGGATACATGGTTCTCTCAGATGCAGGACCCTTTGTATTAATTGGCGCGGGTAGAGAAGTGACAAGCCTAGGTCTATCTATAAGAGTCCTAAGAGAGTTTGCAAGAAAAATATCAGAGAAATTCTCGGAGTAATTTAAATATTTCCGTTTTTTAACGAGTCTAATTTCGTGAAAACGGCAGGAACTACAAGTTCATTTAAGATAAGCGATCCATGACTACCCTTAAACTCTACCTCTAGAACAGTTTCTTCCTTTTCTCTTTCAACAAACGATTCAGCACCCTCATCGAAAATCACCAATAGATTGCCGACTCTTTCCTCAACCATAGCAGGATTACCAACTTCAGGGAAAAGTTCACTGGCAACTTTTCTAAACTCCAAAACTACACCATTCTCTCCAATTTTTTCCTCCAGCCAGTCCTTTAATTTATCCATATGTTCTTCCGGCACATAAAAATGGAGTACTCTCCCACTCTTACCAGGTCTAGTCTTTATCCACTCCTTAACCATTGCAATGTCGTCTTCACTAAATTTAACCACACGTTCATTTTTTAACATGACTTGACCATGATCAGAACATATAAAAATTACAGTTTCCCCTCGTGTTTCTTCATCCAACTTATCTACAAAGTGCTCTATCAGTTTTTCCAAAAATTGAAGCCCCAAAATATACTCTTCGCTACTTGGCCCATACTTGTGAGCTAAGTCATCTAACAGGCCAATATACACATCTATAAAAACTTTTTTATCTCTATATTCCTTTAATGCCCTCCTAGCTAATGAAAAAAGGTCTATCAAGTTTCTATATCCGACAGCTACTTTACGGTCTTCTGTAATTAATTTAGAAAGACCGCTATAAGCTATATATTTATCTCGAAGAGAAATGTGGACAAAATCACCCTTCACCATGTCAAAAATATTTTTCGACCATAAAAACACCTTAACGTCAACACCAACCTTACAAAGAGCATCTCTTTCACGAAAATCCACCGTATTCATCCCTAACATGTCAACAACATTTCCTATCTCGCGTACATATATTTTATGTCCCAGAATACCATGTTTTTCCGGTGGCAACCCCGTGTATATGGATGTTATAACAGTTGATGTAATTGTAGGGAAAACAGAAGATAAAAGAAACCCTTTCCCATCATCTAATAATTTCGAAATTAAACTAGAATGTTTAATCTGCTCAAAACCGATGGAATCCACAAGAAATAAAATCACCTTACTAACGTTAAAACACTCATGTTGCTCAAACAACCTCTTAAACCTAGAATATCTATTCAAGGAAGATACGTTATCAATGTCCAAACCCAAAAACTCTAGGAGAGTTGGCATAACTTTAAACACATTATACATATAATTAGGCCTAAAAAGATTAGTAGCAAATGTAGACTTTTCGACCAAATCATTTGCGATGTCAATCATCTTCCATCCTCCATACCTTGAATTACGCAATCCTTAACTTATAAGTTATCAAATTTAACACACAAAAATATACTTCATAGAGCATAGGAGGAGTTAAATGAATTGTGGCCCAAAGGAAAAACAGCAGCTTTAATACTAACTTTTGATTTCGACGCAGAAAGCGCGGAATATCGAAAATACCCAGACAAACCTGTAAAATTAAGCAAAGGAATATATGGAGCAAAGAAAGGGCTCCCGAGAATACTTAACCTTTTAGATAAACATCAATTAAAGGCAACCTTCTTTGTATGTGGCTGGGTAGCTGAAAAATATCCTGAAATCACAAAAGAAATCGTGAAAAGAGGACACGAAGTAGCAGCACATGGATATTTACATGAAAACCTAAGTGAATTAAGCTACCAGGAAGAAGAAAAAGTTTTTAATAAAATGATCACAGCAATAGAATCAATTTGCAAAACTAAGCCAAAAGGATTCAGAGCACCATACTGGGAGTTCAGCAAAAACACTCTTAACTTTCTGGGAAAATACGAGTTTTTGTACGACAGTAGTTTCATGGATGATGACGTACCCTACGTGATCGAGTTAGAGGATGGTAAGAAAATTGTAGAATTGCCAGTAGAGTGGGTTCTGGACGATTGGCCACTTTTCGAAGTTCACCGCAAAACACCAGCACAAGTATATGAAACTTGGATAAGTGAAATAGATGCAGCATATGAAGAAGGAACCCTAACAGTCTTAACTATGCACCCACAATGCATAGGAAGACCCAGCAGAATAAGGCTCTTAGACGATCTAATAGTCTACGCGAAAAGATACAAAAAACTCTGGATAGCTAAGGCAATAGACGTCGCAAAATGGTCTCTCTCAAATAACTTAAAAACATAAGAAAGTTCTTAAAATATGATACATGTAAGGAGGAAAAGCGTTGCCATACTGTCAATACTGCGGAAAAGAAGTCTATCTCCCATTTAGATGTAAATATTGTGGAGGAATATTTTGCTCAGAGCATAGGCTTCCAGAAAAACATGAATGCCCCGGGTTAAAAAAGGGTATACCGCTTGATTATTCCTTACGTCGGGAAGAAATGCCCGAGTACGTAGAAACCGAAGACGAAGAATATGAAATACCGGTAAAGCCAAAAAGAACACTAGAACCATGGCGACCCCTGTTTGAGATACCAAAAAAGCCTAAATTTACGTTTAGTAGAACTGAAATAATTCACCTTACCATAGGAACAATACTTGTGGTTTTAGTGGGACTTTCATCCTTTTTTAAAACGCCAAGTGTTTTTATAAACTATCCACTATTAACATTAATGTTCTCGGTAATCTTTATTCTAATATTTTTACCCCACGAGTTAGCTCACAAATTTACTGCTCAACGCTACGGGCTCTGGGCGGAATTTCGACTACTAGAGTGGGGAACAATATTAACTCTTATATCAATACTTTCACCCGCAAAAATTATAGCTCCAGGAGCAGTAATGGTACAAGAAGCCTACGACAATGAAATAACAGGAAAAATAGCATTAGCTGGGCCCTTAACCAACCTATTTATCGCAGCAATACTAATATTTACATACTTCCTACTTCCTGTAACAGGAATCGTGAAAACTTTCTTATCTATCGGCTTTTGGTTAAACATCATCTTAGGCATATTTAACATGTTACCAATACCTCCTCTAGATGGCAGTAAAATTATAAAATGGAGCATGGGCCTCTGGGCCTTAGTATTCTCGGTATACGTAGTCTTCTTACTGATTTACTTAATAATTCTATAATATTTCTAAAAATAATCACAGTAAATGTAAAAAAGAAAGAATATAGAGATTAGGCGTATAGGGAGTTGACAAAATCTTTGGAGATTTTTGCCCTGGATTTCTTTAAGACCTTAACTAGTTTATCGTACAATTCTGCATCTTCACTAGATATACTTGGCGATATGATTTCCAATGCTTTCTTGAAGTGTCTCATGTGCACCTTTTCAGCTTTCGGATCTTCTCTAAGCGCATTAAGAGCAGCTTCCCTACAAACAGCTTCTATATCGGCACCAGTATACCCTTCAGTCATCTCAGCAAGCTTTTCTAAGTCCACATCATCGGCTAATGGCATTTTCTTAGTGTGTACCTTGAAAATCTCTAGTCTACCGTTTTTGTCTGGCGGAGGCACATAAACGATACGGTCAAATCTCCCAGGCCTTAGCAAAGCAGGGTCTAAAATATCAGGTCGATTAGTGGCCGCAATAACAACGACGTTCTTTAGTTTTTCTATTCCATCCATTTCAGCAAGCAGTTGGTTAACTAACCTTTCTGTAACTCCTGACTCACCACCATACATGCCACGTCGTGGAGCAATTGAATCTATCTCATCAAAGAATATTATACATGGCGCAGCTTGCCTGGCTTTTTGGAAAACCTTTCTAATAGCTTTTTCAGATTCTCCAACCCATTTTGATAAAACTTCTGGACCACGTACTGCAATAAAGTTTGCTTCACTCTCGGTTGCAACAGCTTTCGCAAGCAACGTTTTACCGCAGCCGGGAGGTCCGAAGAGAAGAATTCCTTTCGGAGGCTCTATACCCATTCTCGAGAACATTTCTGGATGTTTCAGTGGCCATTCAACCATTTCCTTTAACTGCTGTTTCACGTGACCTAAATCACCAATATCATCCCAGTGTACATTAGGTACTTGAACCATAACTTCTCGTAACGCTGTGGGCGTAATCGATTTGAAAGCATCCATAAAATCTGCCCTAGTAACCTTAAGTTTTTCAAAGACTTCAGGAGGGATTTCACCTTTCTCTAAGTCTAGTTCAGGTAGAACCCTTCTTAAAGCTCTCATAGCAGCTTCCTTACAAAGGGCTGCAAGATCTGCCCCAACATAACCATACGTAATGTCCGCAAGTTCATCCAGATCTACGTCATCAGCTAACGGCATATTTCTAGTATGCACTTGAAGTATCTCTTTTCTACCATCTCTATCAGGTATACCTATCTCTATTTCCCTATCAAATCTTCCAGGTCTTCTAAGCGCCGGATCTATAGCATCTGGACGATTAGTTGCTCCAATAACTATAACTTGACCCCTAGACTTTAAACCATCCATTAACGTAAGCAGTTGAGCTACAACTCTACGTTCAACTTCACCAGCAACTTCCTCACGTTTCGGCGCTATAGCATCTAACTCGTCAATAAAGATTATGCTAGGTGCATTCTTCTCAGCTTCTTCAAAAGCTTCTCTGAGCCTTCTTTCAGATTCACCATAAAACTTACTCATAATCTCAGGGCCGTTAATGGCAATAAAATGAGCACCCGCTTCATTAGCGACAGCTTTTGCAATCAAAGTTTTGCCAGTACCTGGAGGACCGTAAAGAAGCACACCCTTTGGTGGCTCTATACCTAAGTGTCTAAACAACTCTGGATACCTTAAAGGCAGTTCTATCATTTCTCGAACTTTCTGTAACTCTTCTTTTAAGTCACCAATATCATCATAAGTTACCTCTGGAACCGCGAGCTCTACTTCCTTTGCTGGTTCGGGTCTAACAACAATCTCCGTATTTCTATCAACCACAACAATACCTGTGGGACTTACAGAAGTCGCGACTAGAGTTATAGCTTCATAAACCGTAGGAATCTGGACTATATCCCCCCTAGAGATAGGACGGCCTAAAAGAACGTTCTTAATATAATCCTCCGGAAGTAAATACCTTATATACTCAGTTGGTGCAAATACAATTCTACTAGCTTTCTTAACTCTTGCGCGTCTAACGGTGACGTAGTCACCTATTCCGACACCAGCATTTTTCCTAGTGATGGCGTCTATCCTAATAAGACCCTTTCCCTCATCTTGAGGATAAGCTGGCCAAGCAGTGGCAGCAGTTACCTTCTTACCAATGATCTCAACGATGTCTCCCGTAGTGACATTTATCTTACGCATAGTTTCAGAATCGAGTCTAGCAATACTTCTTCCAACGTCTCTTGTAGGCGCTTCCGCAACTCTAAGCTTTACCTCAACAACCATATGTTTCCCCCACCTACTGTTCTAATAGCTTTTTAATTAACTCTTCTTCAAATTTTTCTTGGTCCAAGCTAATTGGATTATTTAACTTTAAGGCTTTTCCCTCTAAAATTATTTTTGCTATATCCCTAACAACAGACAACAATTCGTCCTTATCCCTTAACACAGAATGGTTTATATCCCCGAAGTAAATAACATCATTTCCACTACTTATAGTCAAGGTAGTCCAATCACCCTTCCTAGTTATCTGAACTTTTAAACCATTAATCTCAAATTCTGACATATAAACCACCACAACTTTAATCCACATATGCTAAATCAACCTTTTCATAAAAACAAATCAATGGTAATTCAATCCAATATTATATATGCAACCTGTTACTCTTAGTGTTTTTCATGCTTTTTAGTTTTTAAAACTCGATGTAAATTAAATAGTTTTTCAAGAGGTACCTTATGTTCCTCCTTAAAAGTTTCCAGCACAGTCATAACAAAAATATCATCAACCCCGTTCATTGAGCGAATAACGTTTAAAATTCTGCTTAAGTCTTCCATAGAGACTGCTTTAATCTTAACCATTAAATCAAACTCCCCTGTTACGCCATAAACTTCAATTACTTCATCAATCCGAGAAAGCTCCTTAGCAACTTTACCATAGTTTTCAGATTTAGTTTCAACGCCAACAAGAGCAGTTATGTTAATTCCAAGCTTTTTATCGTCCAAAATTGCAGTAAACCCCTTAATCACTCCTCTATCTCTTAACTTAGTGATTCTATCATAAATAGTCGAATCTGGTATCCCAGTTCTCCTAGAAATCTCCGCAAAACTAATCCTTCCGTTCTTTTGAAGTTCCTTGAGAATCCTAAAATCAACCTCATCAATATTATTCAACTCGGAAAACCTCCGGATAACAATGTAATAAATGGAGGTTTTATAAAAATAGTGCCTATGTATCGGACATTTTCGAAAAATTTAAAAGACGCGAATAATCAACATTTCACCAGATAAGTAACAAAAAACGCTACATGGTAATATAAAAAATTTTATGCCGAGCAAGCCAATTGGTGAAACATAGGATGAACCTATACCCTATGGAGTATAAATTAGCAAATGGTGGAGACATTGCCAGCACAAAGCACAATAAAAAAGTATATTGCAACAAGGGCAGTTTCAATAACAGGAAGCTTAGCAATAAGAGTGTTGCTAACAAAAATTTTAAGCTGTTTAAAAGAAACATGCACGACAATATTTTCAGTTTCACCGATGTTAAGAAGAAGATACAAAACCCTCCCCCAATTATTGAAAAGAAAATCAGCTTGTACCCCTAATATTAATAAAAAAGATAAAGCTAATTTTAATCAAAATTCTTACATGGATTCCCCCTTTAAAATATTTGATCAAAATGTTTTAGCGAAAACAGCAACCACAAACCTGTACATAACTATAAAATAGAAGGCGGGAGAAGTTATGAATCAGAAGGGGGGTCGCAATACAACGCTACTCAGCAGTACCTTCCCACAGGCTTTGTTTGCATTGTCATTCAGTACACTAGATTTAGCAGCAGGTTTCATTGCTTCACTGGTGGCTTCGTATGTTGTTAAAATGCCTTGGATTCTAATAATATATCCCCCCCTTCTCACAGTGCGTGGAAACATAAGCGGTATGTTTTCGGGAAGACTAACTACAGGTCTCCACGTAGGTCTCATAAAACCTAGTATTAGAAAAAATACAGAGTATTTCTATAGTCTTCGTGCAAGTATTTTTTCCATGAGTTTCATAAATGCGTTTATAGTCGGGTTTCTTACATATGTTGTCTTTTTAATATTTGAACCTTTATATTATGTTTCATTACTGATTTTAATCTCCATAGCAATAATATCCATGATGATTCCAACAACTGTTTCAATATTCTTTCTAGCTCCCTTAGTTGCTATCGTATCGTACAAAAAGGGTATAGACCCGGATGTTATCGCCTATCCCATACTATCGACAGTAAATGACATCATAGTATCTGCAGTTTATGTAATAACCATATGGCTGTTTATTTTTTGGGGAAATGTGTTTATAACCGTGTCATATATTTTAATTATCCTCTTTTTCTTCATTTTTATTTACTCATCTAAATATTGGACTGATAAAAACTTTAAGAAGACATTTTCTGAAGGAATGTTTATTCTAATGGTTTTAATGATAATCAGCAATTTTACTGGAGGAGTACTTTCCAAACTAAGATATTACATAGAACGTTACCCACATATTCTTGCCATTTATCCGTGTCTTCTCACAATGATAGGAGACGAAGGATCCATTATTGCCTCCACCACAACCACAAAATTAGGCCTTGGAAACATTAAGCCATCCTTAAAATCCATAGTTTACCGCGAAAATGCAATACTTATTCTTGGAGTTTTGCTCGCCGGGCTTATTATGTCAACGATCTTTGCAACACTTGGCTCATTTCTCTATGCCTTTTCAATACTTAAACTCGTACAAACTATTTTAGTGTCTTTTGTAACAGTTATCCTTCTTGCCACACCAATAATTCTCGTATCTTTTGGATCAGCCATCATTACTTTTAAACGTGGATTAAACCCCGATAACTTCACAATACCTACAATAACCTCCCTATCAGATTTCTTAACCACAATAAGTCTTTTTACAGTCATTAAGTTAATTATGGGAATTTAATCAAAAGCCATAAGCCTTTGATTTCCCTCATACCCTCAGACGGAGGCAAAATCTTAAAGTAAAATCAGAATTTTTCATCTAGCAAGTATTTGGTAATGATCCCTTACCAATTTTAAACGACTGCCTTAATTACCTCAAAAACTTTAACACCTTCAAAATGTCCTTTAGACTACTAATAGCACATGGTGTTTTTCCACTTCGATCAATTAAAACGGCTTGCATTCCTAAGGATCGCGCAGGTAGAATATCGGAAGATAAAGAATCACCAACCATAAGGGTTTTCTCTGCGCTACTTTTCAAGTCGTAAAGAGCTTTATAAAAAATTTCTTTATCAGGTTTAGCATATCCGACCTCGCATGAAAATATAACAGTAGAGAAATATGAAAGAAGTTTACGCGTATTTTTCCTTCTTCTAACCCATCTAGCAGTAGTTTCGTAAATATTAGAAATTATTCCAAGCTTGAAGTTTTCTTTTAAGCTTTCTAAAACGTCCTCAACCTCAGGATATATGCCAAATTCTTGAGGAACTGTAAGAATTTCATAAAGCTGATTCGATAATTCTTGAAGCCCGTAACCTTGAAGCAACATCCTTATTCGCTCTTTACTAATTTCAGGAAGCAAAATGAATTTTTTATCCAATTCCACTATCAACTTTTCATCTAACCCCAAATCCTCAACCAGCATTCTCCAAATCTCATCTTCATTAATTATATAGGCTAATGTCCCCCATAAATCGAAGATTACAGCCTCTATTTTAGAAGTTATTTCAACCATGTTATACACCTCTAACGGGATTTGAACCGCGACATTAAACTACTATTTCATAACATATCTTCATAAGTTTAGATGAATTTACGACTAGAACTACTGTTTTTAATTACCAAAGTACCCTTTTTAATTCTTAATAACAATATACAACCTAAGTTTTCTCTGTCGTTAGTATGTTCGGAGAAAGAGTCATTTATCATTTTCTTTTATTTAACAGATCACACATTTTCTTCTAAGTCCTTATTTTTAGGAATTTCGTTAGTCTTGTATACTTCAAAAACACAAAGTTTCTTCCATATTTCCAATAACTGTGCAAAACATCCAAGTTCAGTGAAGTCTTATTAAGAAGTGTTTAGTTGCATTTAAATATTAGTTTGGCACTTCAAGTTCTCCAGCGTTTCAGAAAATTAAACTCTTAAATCATAGAAACAAATTTGATATTTAATTAACTGATGTACATAAAATTTAGAGAAGTATGAGTTGATGATCGGTGACGAGGTTTGTAGATGAAAAAGATATAGCAATCTTAAGGGTAATAGATGGTTTAAGAACCGCTTTTGAATGGGTGCCAGTAGAAAAAATCGTAGAAAAACTTCCATACAAAGACTTCGAAGTTAAGAGAAGAATAAAAGAATTAGACAAGATGGAACTTGTAAGATACCGTTACGTTAGCCATTATAATTCTTTTGCAGCAATGCTTACAGAAAAAGGATTTGACACTCTTGCTCTCTGGGACTTTAAAAAACACGACGTAATAGAAAAAGTAGGTGCAGAGATCGGCGTAGGAAAGGAATCCATCATAATTGGATGCGTAAGTCCAAAAGGCGAATGGGTGGTAGTAAAATTCCACAGATATTGGGCAAAAGAGTTCCGCAACATAAGAAAATCACTAGCCTATGCTTCCATAATAGTTAGAGGTAAAGAACTTAACCTTGAAGATAGCCGCATCGACATACCTAGAGCAAAAGCACAGGTAGAAATGAATGCATTAGAAAAATTACATAAAATAGGGGTAAACGTCCCCGAGCCACTTGGAATTAACAGACACGCAATAGCAATGAAAATGCTAACTAGAAACGGCGGAATACCAGCTCCACAACTAGTGCGTGTAAAACTAACAGATCCAGTCACAGCTTATGAAACAATTATCGAGGACTACATAAAAATGGTAGATAAGGGAGATGTCATTCACGGCGATTTCAACGAATATAACGTTATTATAACTGAAAATGAAACTCCATACTACATAGATTTTCCACAAGC
>Ga0190308_1000419_pt1 | contig 13872 bp, 15 predicted proteins | sample 48700756_MG_FD_165050 | JGI IMG/M metagenome (GOLD analysis project Ga0190308, IMG submission 165050) | Hydrothermal vent sediment bacterial communities from Southern Trench, Guaymas Basin, Mexico - 4870-07-5-6_MG | ecosystem: Environmental > Aquatic > Marine > Hydrothermal vents > Sediment ...
TATCCTATAGTTGTAATGTTTCCTTCTTCTTTAATAACTATTGGAGCTATTACTACTGTTACTTTCTGTGCTACGCTTTCGTTTGGCGGAGTGAAGTTGTAGCAAGGAGCTACCGCTATCAAGTTTAACTTTCTTCTTTCCAAATTTCTCCCTCCATTTTAACGCTAATCTTAGAGCCTCTATTCCTTCATCGGCTCCGCAAGATGGTTCCCTGTTCAACCTTAAACAATAATCTATTTCCTTTAAAGCGTTTAGCATGGCTTCTGAAAAGCTGAATTTATACGGAAGCACTTCGGCGAGCTCTAGTTCATCTATATATTGGTACCTTCTGCTTTCTTTTGGTCTGTAAAGCTCAAATCTAGCTCCGTTATCCCTTATCATCACTCTGGCTTCTGAAAAAATCAAATCGACCTCGAAGATCAGGTATGGAGTCTTCACATTTTCAACGGAAATTACTGTTTCTTCGGTTGAAAACCAGTTGACTAGGTCCGCCATATGTACGCCATCGGAAACAACATCGCCTGAAAAAAGCCCTCTGAAAAGCAAAAGCTTGCCAAATTTGTTGAAGTTGACATCATACCATAAGCTTTTAAAGGCGTAACTGAACCTTCTTGTGTGGTTAACCATTAATTTCACTCCGTTCTTTTGGCAGACCTCCTTTATTGCCTCCGCCTCGTATAGGTTTGCTTCAATCGGCTTTTCAGCGAATATCAGCTTCGGCTTCCTCGGATGCTCTGCTAGGCTACATATCACTTCAAAACGCCCGTCTGGAGGAGTGCAAACGCTTACAACATCCAAGTCCACTTTGTCAAGCATCTCCTTAACATCTTTGAAGTAGTGCGGAACTTGGAACCTCTCAGACACCCATTTTGCAAGCTCTTCGTTTATATCGCAGACTGCCACTAAATCAAAAAACTCTGAGCAAGCTTTATAGGCTGATACATGAGAAGCGGGCTTCTCCCTCTTCGGGTCAAGCACCTCCAGCAAAGCACCGATGCGACCGCAACCAACAACAGCACATTTATGCTTATTCATCTTACTTCCAAAACTTTTTATTTTTTATTTCTAAAAATAATTTTTGGTGCGAATATGCCGAGGCTCCTTAAATCCGCATTAACATTAACGCTTGATTTCAGAAAGGCTGGTGATATAAACGGTGACGGTATAATCGATGATGCTGACGCCGATATTTTCATGAAATCCTTCTTGGCTAAAAGGGGCGACCCGAACTACAATCCAGCATGCGACTTCAACGGAAACGGCGAGGTCGATATAGACGACCTATTCACTCTAATTAACAATTATGGACTAACTTTTGAGGAGTGGAAGGCACAGCAGGGAGAAAGAGCTATCAACCTCTTGCCTTTAATAGGCTTGTTGGCTTTAACTCTGCTTTTTGGGTCCTTTATGTAGCTGGCTCAAAATAGACTATGGCCGAACAATTTTCGGTTAATGTAAATTCTACTGGGTTTTCAACCTTCCATTCGCTAGTTCCGCTCCGCTTCCACTCTAAAACCCAGTTCTTAAAGACATGGCAGAACGGAGAGATGGCATATAGTGAAACTGTAGCATTATGTGGGAAGATGTAAAGCCCCTCTTCTGGGCGTTGATACTTCAAATCGCCTGAAATTTCTACCTTACACTGTAGCTCAGAGTTTATCCATAGGAAATTTCCCTTATCGACGGTAAAATTGACTATATGTTTTTCGCCCCCTTCTATCCAAGCTTCTGCCGTGTATGTTTCAGGCAATCTACCGTCTAATATTCTGCCTATTGTGTAACTAAACTCCCCATGGGCATCTATTGGTATGGAATATAGTGTCACAATTTCATGCCATGGGTTATACAGTCTAAAAGTCGCCATTATAGAAGCATCTGTGTTGTTTCTTAACTTAAACCAAAGGTCTATGTTGTGATAGTAGTCATAACGTTCATTATATGTTACCCATCCAATCTCCCCTTCGGGGTATGCGTTAAAAACTGTGCCAGTTTCAACATCCTTGGTTCTCATCTCTATGATCTCTACTTCGGGCATTACTTTTTCCCTGAAACATTTTTTTCCCTTCCCTTCTTTAATATTTTTTTATTTCCTTTAAAACCTGAATATTCTTGGGAAGCTGTTTATATAGTCGACTCAAAATACACAGTTGCTGTCACATTATGTTGAATATAATACTCCACTGGATTCTGATAGAACTCTTCATTATCTATTGTCCATTTTTGGAAAACATGACAAAATGGTGGGGTGGCATATAATTTTATAATTGTTGCATAATCGAAGATATACAAACTTTCTTCTGGTCGCTGAAGTAACAAGTTTCCAAGACGAGGTTTCAACTCAACTTTACATGGATGACTCGATTCCAACCATAAGAAACAACCGCCTTTGATGCTAAACTCAATAATATGTTTCTCCTCAAACTGGTCTGTTGGATAAACTTCACAACGACATATTAGATTATAGCCCCTGTAAATATCCACTTTTAGATCATGATCATACTCAGACGAGAAAACCGAATCATTCACGATCTTAACTACCGTATCGGGATATATCGTAGTTCTTCCGATGATTATGTCTTTTTCTCTTGGATATATTAAGTGCACATAATAATCACAGCTTAACTCATGATCAGTATTGTTTTTGAACCGAGCTGTTATGGAAATGTTATCTCCATCCCACTCAAGAGGCATACTAACAATAGCTAGCTCCCCTTCGGGATAAACCTTAAAGGTTACCCCAGTACGTTTATCAGTAACTCTGACTTCAGTCCATTCTATGGGATACATTTGCAAACTCACTAATTATTCTGTCTAAATTCATGCATATTACCTTTGCGTAGGGCGGATGCAAGCTTCCTCCTTCAGTAGCGTTAATAACTTGAACATCCTTCGGGAGTTGTTTTAGGTAGAAGGCAAGAATCTCCCTGTATACTTTAAACATCAGGTCTAGCATATACTTCTTTTTAAAATACGGGTTCTCTCCAACTACGAACATTTTTTTAGCTTTTTCATAATTCCATCCACAAAGCTGAAGGTAGGCGAAGAAATAAGGAGTTTTCTCCGGTTTGGTTTCAATATCATAACTGTAATCATAGCCAACCAGTATTATTGGGTTACATCCTAGGAAGTAAGCTAAGTTAAAAATGAATGTTCCAACGTTCCCTCCCGTGACAAGCATACTTTTCTCTCCGCTTAGGTAATAAAGTGCAAATGTAAGGCTTTTGGGCTTTCTAGGATCATCATAAATTGGCACGAACCAGTACTTTTCAAAAGGGCACCTTCTGACCACTTCAGGATGCACGGTTACAGCTGAGAAAACCGCTTTAACCTCATCTCTATACTTGTCAACTATCGGATCATCGTAGAATTCTTTAATTCTTTTATCTCCATCCACAGTTGCAACCACAAAGGGCACTATGTTCCTCTTTAAACACTCTATCAACATCCGGTCGCAACAGAGTATTATCCCCTTCCACTTCTTAAGAAGCTCCAAGTGGTTGTGTTTCCAAACGCTAGGTCCTGCCCCCAAGCATATGCAAGGTTCGCCATCAAGCCTAGGTAGTTCCTTTACATCCTTTCCCTTTCTGATGATGGCTAAGTTCTCGGCGAAGTTGTTATACCACATCGGAGCTTTGGTGTAAAATGTTAAATCCATAACGTTCTGAACGGTTCTGCTTAACTTAGGAAGGAGCTTCATTTTTTTCTTCTTCATTTTCGCTAAAAATTTAAGACACTCTTACTAATAAAGAATGGGGAATTGAATCCAAAACTTATTGGCGATATCAACGGCGATGGAAAAGTAGATTTGATAGATAAGGCGCTAATTCTTCAATCATTAGGGACAACAATTAACGATGTTTGGGGCTACGGAGAAGGTGCCTTCAACAAAGAGGCGGATTTGAATGATGATGATGTGATTGATGAAACTGACCTACAAATATGGGAAGAGGCATACGCAGAAGGACCGACTTCTGGGCTTAGGGTTGTTAATAAGGATCCCTTTATGTGGCAGGCTAGAACTTCGCCTTGTTTATCTTGGAGTGGATGGGTTCAGACGCACCCTCATGAAGAGTGTCCGGGAGAGGTCCTACCAGACGAGTTTAAATGGGATTTCAAGTGGCTTGAAAAGCCGTACAGAGGCTGCTATGCATACTGTAAAGTTTACTACCCCTATAAGGAAATCGGAGGAGCAGTTCCATATATGCCTAAGGGTGTTGGCACGGTTGTTGTTAGGCAGGGGCACTCGCCAAGGCAATTCGCACAAACTATGAATTTGAGATGTGAGGGCGGCTATCAATTTGAACCAGTAAGCGTCTTTGAAACTCCACATAAAGTGGTGATGAGATACAAGTTCAACATTATAGATTCGGGCTATTGGTTTGGAGTGGGAATTGATGTTTGGGGGTCCTTCAGCGAACCGATATACATCCACGGAGTCACCACCGACTTCTTCGAGCTAATATTATATGACTATCTAACAGGTTTGCTTGGCGAACTCTGCCCGCCTTTCTGGTTTACCGATAACAGGTATGCTTGCGGTCTTGAATGGGTGATTCTTAGGTGGAACTCAACCGTTATTCGCTCACCTAATGAGTGGATAACTTGCGAATTTGATCTTGGTGATGGTTTGAACTATATTGCTAAGGAGGCAGACCTTAATGGTGTCGAGGCCTATATTCATGGAGTAGATTTAATTATGGAACTTCTAAATGCTGAGGGGGAGGTTTGGTTTGATAGGGCTTGGTACCTCGCACCAGCTAAACCAAAGGAAGGGGTTGCTTGGCTACCTTCTACGACCAAAACAGTAAGTATTTTAGCTACTCAGTAAAAAATGCAATTAGTGAGATTTATGCGCTTGCCGGGTTATGTTGACTGGAGGGGCAACCATCACCTCTGCGGAGATGTCAACTTCGACGGCTTTGTTAATCTGGAAGATATAGAAGCTGTCCGAGAACAAGCAATGCAGTTTACTGGAGAGGGCGACAAGTGGGGAACATGCCCCACTTGCTATGACCCAAATCGCGATCTGAATATGGATGGCTCCGTAGCATTTCCAGATATACAACTTGTGGAGTCGGCATTTGGAGGAGCGACTCCTTGGTATGTGGTCAATAAGAACCCGACGCTTATTGACGAAGGGGCTGGCTGGGCTCCTAGAAGTGCCTTGGAAATTCCTAATGAGTGGTGGGGAAATGTAGATGCGAAGACATTCTTCATTTATGGAACAACAGGGAAGCCCGCGAGAGGATTTGAGCATATGCTTCTGCTGAAGCCCCCTCGTAAACTTATGATGGCTCCAGGAATTATTAACCCAACGGTTGTTGGGATGTGTGCTGGTGGCTATCGTGATTGGTGTCCGTTTGATAATGTCTGGACGGAAGCTGGAATAGGTGAGCCCTACGAACACCCTAACACGCTTAACCCCGAGCCCTGGGATTACGATGTTCCTTTACTGCCTGCAAAGAACCACGAGTTTTGGGTGGAGTCTGAGATAATCCATTGGACGCTTGGGGAGATTAAGAGCTACCTCTCTTATGGCTTCGGAGGTTGGATAATTTTGGAAGAACCCTATGAAATAGAGGCGAAACATCCTATTCTTGGCGATAGAACCTACCAATCACGAATAATTGAAGTCATGTTCCAAGTTAGGAACGAACAATCCGGAGAAACATTAAGCCCTGGAGGTGATAAATGGCACCGAATTATGATAAGGGCTGGTATAGGTGAAAGTGCTTTCTTCCCTGAAACTGCCTTTTGGATGGTCCACTACATACTTGATAAGCCAGAGGTTGGCGAGCGTATGGTGCATAAGATAGAGCCCGAAACCTTCGCCTCACTAATAGAAGAACTTCAGGGGCCGATAGAGATTAGAAATGTCGTTGCCCCCCTCAGGGCTGAGGTTGGGGAGTCTCTCAGAGGGTTTGAAGCAGCTCGTACCGAATTTATCGACTTCACTAATGCAAAAATACGAATAGCATACCTGAATCTTGAAGGGGGAACAGATGTCAATATGAATGGGGAGTTAGATGACGTCAGCTCCTTCGCCGATGTTGTTCATTATGGCTTCTGGCACTACCGTCGCCGGACTGGTTCGATATGGAAACCGGTTTTGAGTCCCTTGACCTCCATTTCTGTATCTTAAGTATTGCCCGAACTATGCCGAGAAAAACGAGAGCAATTATCAACTCAAGAAACAATATGAAAATGAAACCTAGTATTATTACCTGCCCCTCTCCGGCGAAATGGTGACCTTGGGCTATTATCGAACTGTTAAGATGGATAAGCATATTTGTAGATTTATTGTTTTATATCTTTTAAATTTTTCTTAAAAAAGCTTTAATAAAACGGTACTTTTAGATTACAAAGGAGGAATCTTATGCCATCCCCGACTATTCAACAACTTCATAAGTCTTATTGGTGGGGTTGTAAATACCTAGATCGCCTTTACAGAACGATAAGTATATCAGGTAATGAATTCGGTGTTGTTTCAGAGTATAATACCATCGCTCCATTCACTCTATCATATGATGGAAGAGTGTATCCGAGTGGCTATAAGAAAACGGAATTTGAAACTTATCAATATGTCCACTCTTGTACCCTTGATTATATGGTGGTCACCAAAGTTGGGTTTAAGGAGCCCATAAACTGTTCTATTTGGGTTTCTTATGATAGACAAAGGATTAAAAACGGATCATTTACTATTAGAAAATATATTAGCGAACGACCTGACTATGATGAACCAGCCTTTTGGAATATAGAAAAAAAGAATGTAGATGTGAATTTGGTCACTAAATACTATACCATAATAGTTCCCGGACCATGTCCTGAACCATCAGCAACAACTTTCGGTCCCTATTCTCTTTTGCTGTCAGGAGTTTTAGTGGATGGGGAGACTTCATGGGCTAGGGTGCGTCAATGTCTTTCCATCTTACCTGATACCGAGTATGTTTTTAGCTTTGATGCTACGTTGCTTTCATTTCCAAGTGGCAGACTTAAGGTTAGGTTGGCTGGCTACGATTATGATGGGAATTATGTAAGAGATTTGATAAGTATAGATCTACCACAGCTCGGAACTTGTGATTGGCAGTATTTTGAAAGAAGATTCAGATCTCTGCCTGAAACTCCTCAAGCTGAAGTAATTATAGAAGTTGTGGAAGGACCTACATCATCTGAGGAGCCTTGGTTAGCTCTCCTCGACAACTTTTACCTATCCGAATCTCCTAAAAACTTATCTCCTTTCAATAAATTATTGGCACAGATTGAGAGTTATGATGGCGATAAACCGGGGACCATATACTTTAACGGCGAACGAGTTTGGGATGGCATCACTAAGGATAACATCCCTAGAGTGGCTCTTGAGAGATCCGTTGACCTCTATGGGATACCCTCATTCCGCTCAGCTATACGACACGGTGTACAAAACTGCAAGTTCTTTTATGAAAACACAAGCGCCCATCCTGATTGGTCGAATAGGGCTGAAATGCTACAGAAAACGAGAGATGCTTGGGGGTATACTTGGGACATATATCATCCGCTTTTTAGGGCTAGCGATGATTATCCAGACTACTTCTTGTTCGATGCTGATGTAATATTTCATGATTGTGATGTTTGGGGCTCCATGCCTATAACTACAACATTTTATCCATATTGGAGCAAAGTTTGTATAAATAAGCTGGCAGCCCTTGATGGACTGATGGTTAAGAACCCCTATTATCCTGCATTATTGGCAATACACATAATGAACAAATATAATGACCCATTCGTTAAGGTCTTCTCAGTTTACGGTACTAGGGAGACACCAGGACAAGTTTCAGCATATGACTTGCTGTTTAAAGAGCTTAATATAGCAACAACCGAAATTTATCTAAATCCAACGATAGAAAGAATAGATCCTGATAAGGGTTGGCATAGAGGTGGCGGAGTTTACTCTATATATGCTGCTGCATGTGTAATGGCAGCCTTGGCTGAAATCGGCTATGGTTTCTACTCTCTGATGCCAAGAACAGATGCTGATAGGGCAAGGGATTACGCGGATAGAATAGCTTACACTCTAATCAGGAACCAATGGGGCTTCCCCTTCACCGACCCCTTCGTTTTTAAACATGAAGATTTTGGTGATGTAAGCATTCCGGAAGCAACAGGCGGCTTTCTGGTCTTGACGATATATGATGATGAAGGGAATCCAATATCTACCTCTCGAAAGGATTTGCTAACAGAGTTTACTGATATGTTTGGTATGTCGCCTGAAACTCCGCAAGTTTTACCGGTTAATCAAGAAACTACATGGGTTTGCCTGCGAACCCTTCAAATTTACGAATGGTATAAGTACAAAGGCGGAGAGAATAAAGGAGCCTTTCCTGCTATTCTAATGCCCACTGATGTTAACGGCGACGGAAGAGTTGATGCTGAAGACCTCAAACTGGTTGCCCAAACAATCGAGGAAGGCAAATACTACTCTCTTGGAGATGTTAATGGCGATGGAAAGGTTGATATGGAAGACTTCAACTTGATAAAGCAAGCTTTGAGAACTCCGATGAAAGGGATGTTTTGGTGGCCAGCTTTAAGTTCTGAGGTTCAAGTTTCTACCTTCTCATGAAGTAGCTGGCCCCTCCCCCGATAATCCCTCCCAAGATGAACCAAGGAATCGTTTTGCCCCAGATATCGACCCCCTCATTATACTCTGTTTGTGCAAGGATACAAAGACATGTTGTTTCAACATTACAGAGGGTGCGTAGCCAAGGTGGCTTCGGTCCGTAGTCTGGATTCCACCACTCTGTTTTGATTCCGCCTTTTTCTATCAGGGGATTCTCCGGAAAGTTTATTGGATCCCCGTCTTTATATAGCGGGCTTTCAGGGTTCCCTACTTGAAACTTTCCAATAGTTTCTAAACATTCCTTCGCTATATCATATCGGTTGTGTTTCATGCTACATATTGCTAATAATGCTAATTTATAAATCGTGTGACCTTCTGGCTTCGGTTTGTTCATGGCAACTAACCAATTATAAAGCTCTTCTGTGAAGGTTTGGTAACCCACCCTTGTTGCAACATCCTCTAGGAATAATGTTTTCCCGTTTCCTGGAAAATTATCAAAATATTTTCTCATATTCAATAAATATGCGTACATCATCTTAGCACTATTAAAATCTTTTTTATAGTAGTGATAGAGGTACTGAAGAGCTACTAGATCTGCATATCTGGTGTAGTCCGGTAACTTCTGTGGGCTTGGGGTGAAGTTCTCTGCGTCGCCGTATAATATACACCATCTGTCAAATCCAAATGGGTAATTCTCATAATTCGGAAAGTTTCTTTCAATAATCTCTGCTCTTTTGGGATCGTATTTGGACATGACTATCCAGGCAACAAAATTGTCGATGAACCAGTAGTGCTCTATGCCTACAGCCTCTCTATATCCTTGTTTCTGCTCGTTCCATAAAACATTATTTAGAAAATCCAAAGCCATCTTTATGTCCATCATCGTCTAAACCTCTTAACCGAGTATCCTACCCCCATACCTGTGGCGAAACCTCCTAAGAAAGCCATTACTTGATACGGCCATATCGCCATTCCAGATCCAAACTCTATTGGCTTTACCGTTTTGGGTCTCTCAACTGGAAAATCTATGATTATATATTCAATATCCCCTGTTACTCTTGGCTCGAAGACTCCGGCCCCATCCCAAGCTATATCGAAGCTTTCCACTCCACTTATCTCTGTTCTTTCTAGCAGAAACCTCTCATGATCGGCATCAAATACTTCGATATGGGCTGTATTAACGGCCTTTATTGTTAACCTTACCGTTAATGGATAGAATTGCAACGCCTCCAGAAAATACGTCGCTGCATGTGAATACGTTTCAACTGGATTTAATGGAACCTGAAACGGGTATGTCTGGTTTTCGATGGTTATTCTGTATTGAGGTACGGGTTCAGTTAACACAGCGAAATCATCTGCGTAAACTTTTCCAGTACTCGGAGTCGGACACCTGAACATAACATCGGCGGAAACAGCCTCGGCGGGAGCTGTGAAATCCCTTGAGAACAAAACCCACTCATTATAAGTGCCCAGCGGTATCGGTATGTTATCCTCGCTTATAAAATCGGTTGTAGCTAAGTCCCTCCACCACCTTATTGTTAGGAAAAACTCGCCGCTTTCTACAACGCCCTTTATCCATGCCTGTAGTGTATAGGTTTCGCTTGAAATCACTTGAAAGGCTTTACATCTCCAATCCGCCGTTGAGTTGCTGACATCTAATAATAGGCTTTTAAATCCAGTTCTTGGTACATCTGCCCAATAAGCACCCGTTTCACTATGATACCAATCATCTGGCCATTCTGCTCCATTTTCAACGGAATTATTTGGAATTCTATTCAACCTGTCGTAACTGAGAACTATCCCAGGTGCAATTTCGGTCGGAGGAGGGACTTCTTGGCTCATCGAAATGAATATTTGCTTCCTATATTAAATTGTTTTTGATTGATATGGTCAAAATAATTGTTTCTAATGAATATGTGGAGTCGTATCAAGCATCCGGTCAATGGACTAGCTATCGTGCACTAGTGCTTGATGAATATGGAAGGGCTTTACCTGAAGACTTCCTCGTTTCCCTTATACTTCATAGAAATAGTTGTCTGCTGACTCTTCTTACAGTATATCTTAAGCCAGATGTATATGATAAGGAAACTGGGTTGCTTAGTATAGCGTTTCAGATACCTCCAAGTGAGATAACCCCTCCGGGAGATTGTATAATAAAACTGAGATGGTGTGATCAAATACGCAATTCGACACCATACGAGGCTGGAGAGTCCGAAGGCGTTCTATATTATATCGCCGACATCAGAACTATCGAAGTTAAAAATGAAGGTGTTGAAAGTCAAGCTGAGGCACCTGGTTATTGGTTAAGTTACTATGCAACTTTAACGGATAGTTACGGAAACCCACTTCCTGAGGATGTTTATGTCAAGCTATATTTGGGGGATATTGAAGTAGCGGCTGTGACTTTGGCTCCAGATGTGTATGATGCTGAAAAGAAGCAGATCGCTGTTGCGTTCCAAGTTCCAAATTTAAGCGAGGGACTGCACCACTTAAGACTTGTGTGGGATGAACAAGTTAGCCAACAATACCCTCCGCACAAATATTTAGCTGGCTCATCTTTGGGCCTTCCATTTCAAGTAGTGAGGGAAGTTCCTGTTATTATTGCTAATGAGTGGGTTGAAAAATCTTGGCTTTCCGTTGGCGAGTGGACTAGCTACCATGCAACAGTATATGATGCTGAGGGAGATGCAGTACCAAGAAGCTTTCCATTCAGACTTTTTCTTGGAAGTCGTATAGTTGCGAGGGGGGTTTTTGCGGAGGATATTTACGACCCATCATCGAAGGAAGCTAAGATAGCGTTTCAAGTGCCTTATGATATACCTGAAGGAACCTATGTTGTCAGATTGGAGTGGGACAGTTGCTTAGCTTAGCCTACTATATAAACGCTTATTCCTTTCGTGCTTCCTGCCTTTAATTTCTTAGAATATTTGAACTCACCTACATAGACGAAGGTAGTACGCTCACAGGGTTTCCACTTCATCATAATGAAATAATTTTATGTTTTTAATAAATATTATTAAATCGTGGCGCTATGGAATTAGTGAGCGTGACCTAAATGTCTTATGACAAAAGACCGTCGTCTATGAGTCCCGTTTACGTTAGAAGTAAGGTTGTAGGTGTTACTGTATACGAGCGTATTGAAGGGAAGGGCTACCTTGAAGTCCATGTCTATTATATGGGGGCTGAAGTTGTTGCGGAGATAACTATTACAACACTTGAAGGAATTCTTATCGGTAATTACTTATCTCCTAGGGACTTTCCTTTGTTACTTGATGTCGGAGAATATGTTGTGTCGGCAAAGTATCGAACCTACACTAAAACTGAAACAATTACGATTGAAGAGGGGAAGACTACTGTTTGGCGAGTCTATTTTGAGAGGAGAATTTGCTTTGTGGCAACAACATGCTACGGATATGGGCATCCGTTTCTCAAAACATTTAGAAGACTGAGGGACAATATTTTATTAACTAATGTTTTCGGAAGATCCTTTGTTCATATTTACTATTTCGTTATAGGGAAACCGATTGCTTCGTTCTTACTTAAACACTCTAGTTTGCGGTTGGTTGTGCGAAGGTTGTTGGATGTCGCTCACACCCTCTTTAAGTACGTACTCAAGTAGGTTCTCTTCTTTATAATGCTCCAAGAAATCCTTAAATCTCATACAGTAGATGTATGGTTCCCCGAACAACGATCCCCCTTCAGTACAATTTACTGTCACCACATCTTTTGGGGCTTTAGATGCCATATACAGCCATATTTTTCTATATGAATCAAAGACAAAATCTACAAGACAATAACACTTAAAATACGGGTTATATATTCGCTTAAAGTACTTAGATGCCAAGTTTAGGTTCCCCTTTGCTGATTTAAGGATTTTATCGAAATAAGGTGTTTTCTCAATAGGTGTCCCATCTAAATAACCTAAGTCTATGCCTATCAATCCAACTTTATCACAACCCAAGACACTAAATGCAATAGCCCATAAGGCACAGCCAACATTTCCTCCCCCTCTTATGCATCCTATTCCTTTGGGTCTTTTCTCTGTTTTGGTCATCATTCCTGCTAGCCTAGTAAAGCTCTCGTTTTTCCTCCAATCGTCAAAAACTGGATTAAACCAGTAAATTTCGATCCCAGCTTTCTCGGCTCTTTCTCTAGCATTAGGGGCAGCCATAGTTGTGAACAGCCCTTTGATTTTATTTCCGAACATATCCACGATTGGGTCATCATAATGTTTCCAGATGAGTTCTCTATTTCCATCGACCGTTCCAACAAAAATGTCAAATTTGTCTGGTGTAACACCTGCCTTCAACGCATCCTTCAATACTCTGTCGCAAATTAGGACTATTCCGTCGAAATCACTTTCAGCTAAGATTTGGAGATGATTCTTTTTCCATAGACTCGGTCCTGCACCAATAACTATGGCAACCCTCCCCTTCCCATATCCCTCTAGGTCATTAATCGCCTTCCCTGTCCTTATGTGGGGTATGTTTATGGCTAGGTTTTCACACCATAAAGGCATGAGAACTTCTAAACTATATCTTGTAATTCTTTCGGGAACCAAATCCGATAAATGGACATCCCTGACTAAATAATCAAAAAATTCTGCCCAACTCTTGTCTGCAAACCCGCACCTCTTTTTATACTCCTTTAGCTTTCTGAATGTGGCTTCGCTTAAGTCCCTGATTATGAGGGTTTTTCGCATGAGTATTGCTATTTGAGAAAAACTTTTTATAATCTACGCTATCTATTATTTTCGGTGATTTGGGGCTATGCCGACGGTAGTTAGTCCAGCAGTAGGGGTTACTGTTTGGGGCGTGGAACTCGACTTCTCAGTTGCACCTACATCTGTTTATATGGGCGACACTATGACGTTCTCTGGGATACTTACGGAAACAGATGGAACGACTTCATACGCAATTCCTAGCAAACCGATAGACACTACAATAAGTAATGCTTCATATACGAGTGTTATAGCCCATACGGATTATACATGTACAGACGGAACCTACACACTATATTGGGACGTCGACGAAACAGCAGTCTACGGAACTAACTACTTCTATTCGAGCTCAAGCTGGTAGCAAAAATACAACAAATAGTGCTACTGCCTTCGCCACTTAATTAGTCTTCTTTCATCTTGTTCAAACATTATTTGCTGTAGCCCAAGCATCTGAAGTTCATCGAAATTAGGATTTAGGTTGACTACCAAATCTGTTGCATCCCCAAGTCGCTCCACATAACGTTCTAATGCTCTATCCTTAATCTTCTCTACTTCCTCA
>Ga0190308_1000425_pt1 | contig 13724 bp, 22 predicted proteins | sample 48700756_MG_FD_165050 | JGI IMG/M metagenome (GOLD analysis project Ga0190308, IMG submission 165050) | Hydrothermal vent sediment bacterial communities from Southern Trench, Guaymas Basin, Mexico - 4870-07-5-6_MG | ecosystem: Environmental > Aquatic > Marine > Hydrothermal vents > Sediment ...
GAGTAAGGGTTATATATCTTTATGTTTAGGTGATTTATATGATAACTCGAACGTTTGAGGCGGGGTGGAGTGACGCAAATTTAAATGTAAGTGGCTCAGTCTATGGAGATACTGATTTCGGGAAAATCTACGTAATAAATGAAGTGTTTGGTGATCCGTCGAAACCGTTTGCTGAGATTGTTGTAAATTACATACCGCCAGATCTGTCGGAGTTTAGGTTTGGGTTTAGGGTTTGTGTGAAGAATAATTATTCTTATGGTGGGTATGTCTATTTTGACGTTTACGACTCGAATGGAGTAAAAATTGAAACGATAAAAGAATATATTGTAGCAAACGGGACGGGATCCGTTTGGGTTACACCGAAAATAAGCGCAGCGGGGACATATACAGTTGTTCCACTCAGAGATAATGATTATATGGATATTTTATACGTAGATGGAGTTAAGTTCTCGGGAATCACGGATTACGGGCGGAGGGATTACGTTAACGGGATAGTAAGGGTTTATCAGGAGTATTATGATGCAACAAACAGCACAACGGATTATGAACATGACATTACGTTCTGGTTTATGGGGATTCCTGCTGTGAAGGAGTTAGTCACAAAACAGCATATAGCTGAATTGACAGAGTATGAGACCGACGTAGTAGAAGAGGTGCTATTCCCGGCTATAGATGAAGCTGGCAATAACTATCACTCGGATATAGACTTGATAGCTACTATGATCTTGAATTCAAACGGTTTTTACAATCAAACACAGTATTACAATAAAGCAATAGCTGAGCTAATCATTGGCGGAGAGGTGATGGCTACGATTGACTTGCTAACTAATGATGTTGGCTATACAACTTCAGAGTTCACTATATCGGCTGGAACTTACAACGATGCTAAAGTGAAATTTACAATAAATCCAAAGCAACCAGACAAGTTTATAAGACATCTCGCTCAGGTGAGTTTTAACTTCAAGTATTCGAGCGACTACGAGTCAGTAACAGCTTAGTAGAGGTGTCAGTGATGGCTGACTATATAACAGCTGATACTCCTTCGATTTCTTTTGTGAGTGTTCTAACTAAGACAAATCCACCAGCTGGAGAGCTAATAACAGCTGATACTCCGTCGATCTCATTTGTAAGTGTTCTAACTAAGACAAATCCACCAGCTGGAGATCAGATAACGGCTAATAGTCCGTCGTTAGGCTTGGTTGTGGTCTTAGTTAGATATAATCCACCAGCCGGAGATCAGATAACGGCTAATAGTCCGGCGATCGAACTTACTTGGCAATCGGGGGTTAAAGTAGTAGTAGAGTTAGTCAAGCTAAATACTGACGGAACAGAGGATATATTGAACTCGATCAACGATATAATCATAGGAAAGATAGAAGGGAGATGGGTTCAGCTGGTAGCTGACGTTAAAGAAGACAATAATAATGTGATCATCGAGTTTAAGCTACTTAATCAGTTGGGAAAAGAGATTAAAACGTGGTCATTTACAACAGCAGAGTTCAAGGGCATTGGCGGTGCGGTAGGTCTTTTTAGTGAAATTAAAACGTTCATAGATTACGTTACGATGAAATATTCTCGGTTTTAGGCTATGATGTGGCTATTACTCTTTAGAAAGAGGGCTGTATTAGCAAATAGGCAGATCGTAGCTTACAAGAGGATAGAAGAGGGCTTTAACATATTGGGATTGGTAAGCATAACTGAGACTTTTGAGAGCTGAAAATGAGTAGTAGGTGATATTATGAGTCTTGCAGATTGGAAAGAGGTTGTAGGAATTAAAGGGACGATAACACAGGATGACAAAATAGAAGGTAATGCCAGCTATGTATCTCCAGACAGTAGGAGCATAATAGTCCATACTCAGACAGAGACCGATAAACCTGTGGTAGTGACCACTACGGGCTACTTTAAGGTGACAGCTATAGACAAAAACATAGGCTTTGCGTTTAAGATTCAGCCCGATAATTCAGGGCTAATCATAAGAATTAGGGAGACTACCTGAGACGGAATATCTAAATATTAGTATGTGGTGGTTATATTATGGTAACATATGACGATGTGCTAAACTCGCTAAACTCGCTAAAGCGAGATGTGCTAAAATATCTATACGCTGAGGTAGTGAACAGACGATACAGCATCTTCAATCAAACTCGATCGAAAATTAACTCGATTCTTAGCGACATCAACTCGCTATTGTCAGCTAAAGTTAGTGAAGCTTCGCTTAACTATCTAATAGAGCAATACTATCTAAGCTCAGCGGGACAAATCGGCAAGAAAGCTATTAGCTTCGCTTATAACGATGACACGGTTAACATGACGGGCTTAGACGGTCAGAGCTATGATAATCCCGTCTTTCCACAGATACAGCTAACTAACGATGAGATTAACGAATTGCTCAACTCTATGAAAAACGTTCCCGCCGAGCTACGCAAGGGCTTGTGCATTATACGAATTAACGCCGCTGATAAGTCAGCTATGCCAAGAGAGCCTGACGAAGAAGATAGCATTTATTGCTACTATTTAGCGGACGCTTACAATCCGATGGAGCATCATAGCGTCGATTACGGCTCAATCTTCGGTCAGGACATTATTTTCAAGAGCTACGCTTATCAGACGATAGATCCGCTTCTCGGCTCGCTAATAGATTTTAAGCTATTGAGTGTGGAAGCTGAATCGCTATTGATGGGATGGTTCTGGAACGAGTCAGCTGGTGATTATGACGTGAAGATGGGAGTGGATATCAAGCCGACGGTGTATTATTGCGATCCAGCTGATACAAGCAAGGTAAGGCAAACAACGGCTATGTTTGTGCTGAATATCTATAATCGGCTAAATGTCAGCGGACAGATCATCATTCAAGGCATGGAAATCCCGCTAAAGGCTCAAAAACACTATTTAGTGCTAATCGGTAGCGAGCTGACGGGATTGAGAGGGTATAGTGTGTTGATTGAAGTAGAGTGGACGTAAGGTGATAAATTATGAGTTTAGCGGATGTAGTTAGCTCGGGATTGAAAAGTGTAAGTCCCGTTAAAATTTTCGAAGAAGTGATCGATCTATTGGGAGCTAAAGACATAACGGAAGCTGGCTCTCGCTATTTGAGGCTAAAGCTACTTGAGACGTTAGTAGGTGAGAAATGGGTGCGTGATATCTTTACATACTTCGAAAATCCCGATCTCATCGAGTCGATAGCTAAACCCGCCGCCATACCCTACCATCCTCGCCAATTGGCGGGAATCTACTTTAAAGTGATGGATAAAACGGTGGAAGCGTCAGCTTATCTCGGAGAAGAAATGGGATCAGAAGCTATCATGGAAATGATTAGCGAGAGCATGTCATCAGCTTTAGAGAGCAACTATAACGCCGCTTTACAGACGATCTTAAACGTGTGGCGAGGTAGCTTGCCACCTGACCTCTCGGTGGCTCAGGCTATGGGAATGAGGATAGATAGCGTAGATACAAAGTATGCAACGTCTATCTTAGCTCCTACGTCAGCTCTACCGTATACTATCTTGGAGGCACTCACACAGGGAGCTAATCAGCGGCTACAACAGCTTTACACTAATCTCGATAACGCTTACGGCGAATTAATAGCTCAGAAGAACGCTATAATGCGATCATTTCTCACGGCTTTTAGCGAGTTCTATCTAACGCTAATCAACGATTTAGTTTTTGATAGCATCTATTTCGTTGAGCGAGTAGAGAACTACGCTAACACAGCTTGCACAATAATATTAGAGCGATTGACAGCGAGATTAGACGATTTGAATGCTTTAGAGAAAAGGCATAACGTTAACAGAGTAGATGATGAAACTTATGAGATAATGCTACTTGAGATTCAAGCAGACATTCAAGCTCTTAGCGAGACGTTCGATAGAATAAAGACTGAAGTTAGCAATCTAATTAGCGACTATATCAGCGTTATAGACGCTATTAGCGAAGATATTAAAACGCTATTGCTAAACTACTTAGCTGACGCTGAGAGCTTAGTGAATACTCACGTTAACAGCGTTGTATCAGCTATCAACTCGCTAACTACCGTGAGCGACATTAAAGCGAAAGTGAAAGAGATCTATGAGAGAATTAGGGCTTACAGAGAATGCGGATTTGATTATAGCTAATATAGGTGGAAGGTGATGGCGATGGAATGTCCGAAATGCGGTAGCTCGGACATTAAAGCTTCGAAATACGAAGCTAAATGCAAGCAATGCGGTTGTATCTTTCCCGTAGTGCCAGATTTCGTTAAAAGAACATTTGAGAAATACCCATTTGCCGAATACTGCATGGACTGTGGCATATTCGTAGCGAACGCTTATGAGCATACTGTAAGAGGACATATAGTTGTAAGAAGAGTGTTATAAGAAGGGATATGGCAAGAAATAGACATAGCGAGAGAGCGAGATCGGATAAGCGTTTACGTAGCAATTACATCAAGCAAACAGCTATTCAGTATCTCAGAGTCTTTCACGATGTAGCGATAGCTCGGCTAAGATTTCTAACGAGAATTCACGAAGAGATAGAGAGAGAGCGAAGAAAAGCTATTAGAGAGCGAGCTAAACAGCTCGGCGAAGCGTTAAAGAAGCGGCAGGTTACAGTTTACGCTGTTTATAGCTACGATTCGCTAAGAGACGCTAACATAGATAGCGTTTTGATTGAACGCTACGGTGCTGAGTTAGATGAGCTAATAGCCGCTCTTGGCGAGCTTAGCAGAAGCGGAATGAGCTACGTCTTGCCAGAATGGCCGAATGCGAATAAGCTAAAAGCTGTCGGTAGATATTACTACGCTCCGTTTAATCAAGATGAGATACATTCTACGGCTTGTGCTATTCGATTAACACCCGTAACAGCTGACGTTTTCTTAGATCAACCAGCTGATTTCTATATCATAGCTATGAACACACCAGAAGGCCTAACTTCGCTAATAGTAGAGCGTAGCAATCCCGTTTACCATTTACTCGAATACTTGGCTAAGATTATGCGGCGGAAGGGAAGACGTGAGAAACATACGAGAAAGAGGAAAGGACACTATGGCATTATAGCTAAAGACGAACAGCTAAACATGGTTTACACTAACTGGTTCGAAGAACGCTACACTTTGCCGCTATGGCATGCTATTAACTGTAAATACTGTTTAAAGCTATTTAACGCTCACTCAGTCGGATTGCCCGAGCGAGCGTTTAGAATGGGCGACGTGAACGTGATAGCTATTCTTAGCAGAAAAGGACGCTGGACTAAACGCTATGGCGGTAAAACAGATAAGATAACGGTTTACGATAGGGGTAAGCGAGTCGAGGGAGTAATGGCTAAATATCGCTGAGGTGGTAGAATGAGCTATTTCGACGAGTTTTTAGAGTTGATTAATCAAATGCGAGCTAAGTTTAGCTACGATTTCGACGTAGCTAATTTTTACGGAATAGCTGACTTTCGGAGGAATGAGTTTGTGATCTACGGCAAGAAAGCTATTAGAGAGTTTATTCGCTTGCACAAAGATCAGCTCGATAAAGCTAAGCGTCAGCTCGTAGCTCAGCTACTGAACAAGGCGGTAATGACGCTATGGAATTATCCCGAGCTGAAGAGCTATTTTGAAGCTAAACTAAGCGAGCTAATTGCCGTAGCTGGTTACGGCTTAGAAGCGTGGGGTGAGTTCGGATGGGGCGATCCCGTTTGAGAATAGGAAGAGGTGAGCGATATGGGCGAATATACGCCTAATCGGAATCTGTATAAGCCCGCTATTGGCGAGACGGGCTGGGGAGATAAGGTTAATCAGAATTGGGACATTCTCGATACTCACGATCACGTAAGGAGCGAAATTAGCGATTTCTTTAGCTCGCCGTTTTGGGATTTAATACCTGATAAACCATCTACGTTTCCTCCAGCGAGCCATACGCATGAAATAGCTGATATAATCGACTTAGCGGATAAATTAGCGGGCTACGATACGCTGATTAGTAGAATCAAGACGGATATGCTAACGATAGCGTTAAACGTGATGATGAATAAAGCTCTCGTTCACGCTGAGACTAAAGATTTCTACTCGATTATAGCTGACGTGATAACGGATGAATACCCAAACGGCTTTAAGAACACGTTTGAAACGCTACCGACGGGCGTCACTTTCGATAATGACGGCGGAGGGAATTGGACTAAAGCGATCAAGATAACGCTAACTACCGTTCCGTCAGAGTATGCACAATACCGCATCGTTATACAATCGAACACTATGCAGATCTATTCAGCTGATGGGACGCTGAAAGCGGACTACGGAGCGAGCACGGGTGTAGCGTCGGACTTTTGGGATAACGTTAAGTCAGACGGGAGCGATATACGTATAGCGGATCAGAACTATTCGCAACTGTATTTCTGGATTGAAGAATGGGATTACTCTGGAAAATACGCTGTTATATGGGTTAAAGTAGAAGCGGGAACGTCAGAGCTTTATATCGCTTACGGGAACGCTGACGCTCTTCCTTCAGCGTATAACGATCCGAATCAAGTTTTCGAGTTATTTGATGATTTCAACGATGGAGTAATTGATACGAGCAAATGGGGTGTAATTCCGAGCGGAGCGAGCGAGTTAAACGGATATCTGGAAATTGCGGGAGATGGGACAAATGAGATGATAATGCTTAGTGCACAGAGTTTCAGCAATCCTATTGTGATTGAAGCTGACTTTTACATAGTAGATGCAACAATAGACATTGCAGGGTTTGTTTTTGTTGCACAAGATACTGATAACTTATACATGCATCAAGTATCAGCTGATCCGAACTTCAATAAAGACTACTTTAGATTTCACGATAAGGTAAACGGAAAATATACGCTTCGTGCAACAGCGTCAACGGGTTTAACAATTAACACAGGAGTCTGGTATAAACTTAAAGCAATAATAAAAAACACAGAGCACATTCTGCAGATTACACCCAATGGCACACCGCAATCGTTGTCAACAACGCAGTCATGGACAAACGGGTATGTTGGCTTTAGAGTTGGAAAAGACGAAAAAGTGAGATATGATAACTTTAAAGTTCTCAAGCTCACCGATCCCGCCGAATTCGGAACAGCAGAAGTCACAACGCTGGTCACAACGGGAGGTTTCATCACGGTAACGTTTAGCTTCGATGAAGGCGTAGATAAGCTACTCATCACGGTGGACACGGACGCTCAAGCCGTCTATTACTCAACGGATGACGGAGCTACTTGGAATCCGATAACGCCCGACGAAGAAACGCTATTACCCGAAACCGCCTACTCTGTAAAATGGAAATTCGAATTTGCTACTTACGTGAGAGGTTACGCTTTTATAACGTGGTGATAGCGATGGTTAGAGTTAAAGCTGACGATATATCGATGTTTAAGCGAAAGAAACGATTTAAGCGTGATAGCGAACAGCTAAGCATATCTGAGCGAATAGCTGAGTTAGAGCGAAGAGTTAGCGAGTTAGAGAAAGCTATCAAAGAAATGAAGAAAATACGGCTATGACTAAGCGAAATAAAGCGAGAGCGTGGACAAAAGAAGAAGAGCTAATCTTACGCTTATACTACGATCTCCTTCCAGCGGGCGAAATAGCTAAAATTCTCGGTAGAACTGAGTGGTCTGTTAGACACAAAGCAAGAACACTCGGCATGGCTAAAAAACAGCGAGGTAAATTCCCGAAATATCTGATGAAGCTTCTACCGCTTATAAAGGATAAGTATATATAATTTCACGATAAGTAGCTATCATGGCGGAGATATATAGTGTGCATTTCGGAGTGTTGAATTTAGGCGAGCTACCTTCAGAGATCAGCGAGATCGGAGACGACTGGGAGACTACATTCAAGTCGAAGAGAGCTAAGATACTAACGAACTTGCAGAGAGTAGTTCCCGACGAAGCGAGCTACAGGAGCAAGATCGTGGACAGAAGCAACGAAGGCTACTCAGCGTTCATCAGCACCGATCATCCGAGCTATGATAAGATAATGCTGAAAAGAAAAGTGAAGATGCCAGCTCGTGCAAGCGACTATCTCACGAACAGAGACGCCGCTTTCGCTGAAGGCGGCGATTTCGAAGCTGGAATCACGGCGAACAAAGGAGCGTTCATGAACAACGTAAAAGTGATTCTTAGAGTCGTAGGAGACAGAGATAAGGTCTACGGAGCTATTCCAAAGCTCTCGTTCGCTCTCGATGGCAAGAAAGAGCTACTCGAAGAGATACTGAACGATACATACGATCACTTGATTACTTCGACTGATCTCAAGAGATTCTTCGTCAAGAAAGCATTTAAGACGAGCGTCGTAGCGATAGCTAATGAAGCGTTAGCTTACATCGTCTATGCAATCGATGCGGGCTACGATGACACATGGATCACGAGCAACATAGCTAACGTCTATAATCCGATGCTCGCCGCTATGATCAACTCTAACACCGTAAACAGCGAGCTCGATCCCACTGCTTGCTCTATCACTATCGAGAAAGACGCTACGACTGGCAGATGGGGACTCAAGCTCGTAGAGGCTACGCCGTCATAAAATCGTTGACAGCTAAGCTTAAACTTAATTACTCTCATTTTTTTTAGCTGTTGAGGGATAGAATGAACGTTTTCAGTAAATTAGCTAAACTACTCAGAAATCTGCTAACAATAGATGTTCGCATCGAAGAATTACGTAACGATATTACAGAGCTAAGATATGCGATAGATAAGCTCGATAAGCGAATAGATCATGTTAATCTACGTGTAGATAAGATTTACGAGCTATTAGTTAAGCTAAACAATTCTAAGAAGTAAGCTGAGTGTCTTTTCGTAGTTAGCTACTGTGCTAATTTGTATCATAGCTTAGCTTGATCTATCGATTTCTCCGCCTCGACTACTGTGCTAATACGTATCCATTTGTATCGATTTGTATCAATATGTATGAGTTTGTATCTTTATGCAAGAAAGTATTTATACATGCAGTTGCATAGTAGTGATTGAGGTGAGTGAGATGGGGTTTGAGAAGATAGTAGATGAGCTGTATGAAAAGTATGTGCGTGCTGTAAAGAAAGAAGAGAAAATAGAGAAAGTGAGAGAAAAAGCTAAAGAACTCGGCTTCGAGAACGTGAGAGTTCAGTTCGACGAGAAAACCGCAACAGCGAAGGCTACGATAGAGATCAGAGGCGAGAGAGTAGAAGAAATAGCAGAGTGGCTTGTTGGCAAGGGATTCTACGTTTACAAGATAGAGTTGATCATAACAACAGCTAAGATCGAGCAGGGAGATACAGTCGAAAGCACTTTAGAAAAAGCGAACGAGATCAGCTTAAACTACTTAAAATACGAGCGGGTAGACAACAGCACATACATTGACTTCTTCGAGATCGAAAGAGACGACGAAAAAGAGATCTACGTTTACTTAGCTGTGCACAATCGAGAATGGTAATCCTTAATCTTTTTTAGCGAGGTGAGCTAAATGAATGCGAGAGAGTTTGTTATATTAGAAAGAGAGCTGAGCACGTTAGAGTGGTTGAGGAAGCGGATGAGAGAAGAGCTAAGCATAGACCACAAAGACTATCTGCGAGGATACGCAACACTGACAGGGGCGATGAAGGTCTGGATAGAGGAGCTTGAGAAGACGATAGATCAGCTCAAGAGTCTATTGAACGAGTAGCTAACTCAGAGGTGTATTAACAATGACAACTAAACTTCTCTTTTTATACACAGATGAGCTAAAAGAGCACTTAGAGCAAGCTTACTTACTCGCTGAGCTATTGAAGCCGTATAAGCGAGAGTTAAGCGATTCACAGAGAGAGCAGCTACGCAATTGCATTTATTTCTGCAATAGCATCGTAAATATTCTACAAGAAGTAATCTTCCGAGAGGTAAGTTACGATGATCAATAGCTTTGACGATCTCCCTTTTTTGCCGCCTATAAGAGCTGAGTTAGCTAACGTTAGCCACTACTACGAGAAATCTAAAAATCAACTAAGATATTGCTACATAGCTGAATATCCAAGCGATTTCTCAGCGTTGCTGGAGTGGATCCGCTATCGACTGTGTCACGGCCACAAGATCTTTGCTTACAGAACTTATCTCGTGAAACTCAAAGAGCGAGCAATAGCAATCAAACTACACGAAGATCAATGCTTCGCTTATATTAGCTTAGCTGATGCTAAAATCTACGTTAAAGCTAACGAGCTAAAGAAGCTACGCAAGAACAATCATCTAATCCGCTACATCACCCGATACGGCGGCTACAAAGTGAAATCGAAAGCCATAAAGGCGGCGATTAGCTATGAGCTATAAAAAAGGTCTGAAATTCGAATACGAGATAAAACAGCTCTTCGAGTCGGCGGGATACTACGTCATGAGATCGGCAGGGAGTCATGGGATCTTCGATCTCATAGCGATTAAGAACGGAAAAGCGTTCGGAATACAATGCAAATACAACAATCATCTAAGACCGGCTGAGCGAATAGCTATGCTCAACGCTGGTAAGAGATACGGCATTATTCCTATTTACGCTTATAGACAGAAGAGAAGACCACTGATCCTCGAAAATTTAGCTACAAATGAGCTAATCGATCCAGCAACGCTTGATAGCTACGTAGATATGCTGACGAACGAAAAACATGATTAAAAGATTTTTTTATCTCGTTACCATGCGGGGAGACTACTCGCTCATTCTGAATCGTTTAAGAGCGGAAGGATGCAAGATTCTAATTTTCAAAGCTGTTAGCCATCCCCGCCACGCTCATGCTGTTATTTACGCTAATCATCCCATCGATTTTAGCATTTCTAAAGAGTTAGCTCGCTTGAATTGTTACGTTCATTTCAAAATTTTGAGAAATCAAGCTGATATAGCTGATGCGATTAATTATGTTCGCCACAATGAAGAATTTCACGCTCGCTCCGGAGGTGATGGTATGAATAGTGTAGAGGAAAGGTTAGATAAGTTAGAGAAAACCGTAGAGAAGTTGGTAAAAGCTGTTAAGAAGTTAGCTGAAGAGAAAAAGAGTGAGGAAAAGAAAGTAAAAGCCAACGGACAGCGACTCGAAATAGCGAGCATGACTTTCGCTATCAAAGAGAGCCGCTACGAAGGCAAAGTGCTCTTAGTCATCACGGCGGGAAAACAGAGCATCTATAGACCACTTAGCTATAGCGAGCTAAAGCAGATAGCAGAGTTCTTCGCTAACCTGCAAGTCGAAGAAACAGCCAACAATAGCAATAGAACCGCCAAGAGAAGAGGTAGAGTGAAGAAAAAGAAATTTAGCGAAGCTACCGAGTGATCTTTATGTCAGAGCTACCGTTGATCACGTTTAAACGCTATTTCGATGAGCTGACTGATGAGCACATTATCACCTTTGAGGCGTGGACTAAAGAGAAGCAAGAGAAGCTTCTACCGAAAATCCGGGCTGGCAAAAATCAGTTTATGCTCGAATACAGCTATCGCAAGCGTGAAAGCCTTATCGTAAAACCTGAGAGCGTCGGAATCAATCATCGCTTTAATCAGATACAGCTATACAGCGAGAGCGGCACTTTAGCTATTCCGCTCAACGATGAAATTCTCACAGAGATTCTCAGCCTAAAAGGTAGCAACGTTTACTTCGAACTCGAGCCTTACAAGAAAGTTCCGCTCAGCCGCTCTAACGCTGTCTATCTCTGCAACTTAGTAGCTATCTACGAAGCAGATTATGATTTCGATACAGCTAAACAGCTACTTAGCGAGTATAAGCCCGCCGACCTCCTCTTACTCGCCGTCGGCTACAAACCAGATAGCTTGAGCTTAGCTACCCGCCTACCGATGTTCTTGCCACTGTTCCAGTATAACAATAAGCCGATTCACGTCTTTATGCTAACTCCGCCCCGCTACGGTAAAACTAAGACAGCCTCAATCCTGCGAGGTCTAAGCAATAGCTACCTGACTGTTTTTCCGAGTCCGTCTAAGCTCGTTTACGACGGAGCTAAGAATCGTTACGGTCTCACTTATTTCTATAATGCACTATACATAGACGAAATCGACAAAGTAGCAGGCGGCAGACGTAGAGATCTATTCAAAGAGAGCTACGAAATCCTGCTGACAGGAATGAGCGAGTGTTATTGGCTTAGAGACGTCAGCTCTAAGCTCGGTGACTTTCACAATATAGTCAGCTTCTGCTTCATGGGAAATAGCTATAACGAAGAACTTAGCCGCTACACGGGACTAACAGACTACTCTAAATCAGCGAGAGATAAGATAGCTACGCTATTAGCTGATATAGTCAATCCAGAACCGTTCATAGAGCGATTAGCTTACTGTGAGGTCATTCAAAAACAAGTGCAAGCTTACAAGTTGCTAAATCTAAACGAAGACAAACAAGTGATGTATCTACACCCCAGAGTAGCGAGAGCTGTGATCAAGCTGTTGCAAGACCGAGTAAGAGAGCAACCGATCCACAAAGACGTAGAAAGCGAGCTCGATCATCACTTCAACGCTATTAAATCAGTTCTCAGCGTTCTCGATATCGAGCTAAGCGATAGCACAATCGAGTCACTCGTGAAGAGCGAGCTAACGTTCACAGATGTGCTAACAACTGAAGAGAAGCAAGACAATAGCATAGACTACGAAGAGTTAGAAGCTCCCGATCTCAGTCAGCTCGTGATGGGTGATCAGCTATGAGATGCTCCCGCTGTAACGCTAAATTAGTAAAGAAGCTCCCTAACGACTTTTTTTATCTCTACAAAAGCGGAGAGCTATATGTTCGCCCCGTCATCGTCAGAGATATAGCGTTTAACAGCTCAAAGCAAACCGTTCAAGCCGTTTGTCCCTGTTGTAACTACGTTTTAGCTGAGAAGGTGATAGAATGAGCGAAGACGTAGCCGAACTCATAGCTAAAGCCTTCGAAATAGCTTACGATATTCGCAAGAGAGAGCATGAGCATAACAGCTTAGCTATCAGCTTAGTCTCAGATTGTGCTCTGAAATGCTACTACACCTACACACTCGATTTGCCGCCAGACCCCGTAAACAAAGCTCTCGCCATGATGGGAACGCTAATCCATGAGCTAATCCAAGAACAGCTAATCAGACACGGCTATGAAGCCGAGAAACCTGTTAGCATTAAGCTCAGCGAGAATCTACGACTAACCGGTAGCGTTGATTTAGTCAGCGATAAAACAGCTATTGAGCTGAAAACAGTTAGCAGAGTTCCTGATAAACCCCACCCAAAGCACGTAGAACAGCTAAATCTCTACCTCCATGCTCTCAGCTACGATCACGGCTATCTCATCTATATCAGCAGAGCCAACGCTCGCATCAAGTCATTTCGCATAGATTACAGCGAGAGCTTAGCTAAACATAGCTTGAAGAAAGCTAAAGCGATAGCTAAAGCTATCGAGCTAAAAGATCCCTCAGTGATCCCGTTTGAACTAGCGAATACAGATCTATGCTTTTTCTGTCCGTATAAAAGTATATGTGTAGGAGGTGATAACAATGGTGTTGGGTAAATTATGGGTGGATAAAGAACACAACGTAGTGTATTTCACCCCGCTCAGAAAGAAGAAAGGCGATTCTTGGTGGTTGGGCAGTCTCGAAGGACTAAAGAAATACTTAGGCAACGAAATTGTAGAACTACTTGAAACTCAAGGACATGCTTTTGTTGATTTAACGTTACTCTAAGAAAGTGCAAGAGATGATAAGATGACGTCGCTAAGATGTCCGCTATGCAATAAAATCGCAAGAAGCTATCGTCACTTGAAGCACCACGTAACAATAGCTCACCCGCTGAATAGCGAATGTCCTAT
>Ga0190308_1000428_pt1 | contig 13700 bp, 15 predicted proteins | sample 48700756_MG_FD_165050 | JGI IMG/M metagenome (GOLD analysis project Ga0190308, IMG submission 165050) | Hydrothermal vent sediment bacterial communities from Southern Trench, Guaymas Basin, Mexico - 4870-07-5-6_MG | ecosystem: Environmental > Aquatic > Marine > Hydrothermal vents > Sediment ...
CATCAAAGAGTTTAGCTTAGCCTTAAAAAATACGACTTTGCAGGGGCTAACTAGCACGTTTGAATTTGAAAACGACACTTTATCAAATCTAAACATAAAGAAATATTTTAAGCAGAATTTACGAGGTTTCTCATCTCTTATTCCTCAAATTTCCAAGAAAATTAGATTAATGGGAAATCTAGATAAAGTCATAAGAACCTACATTAAAGATCTATTCCTATTAAACAATCTCAGCGAGGATGATAAAATCATAGCAGCAATAATTATTGTATTGCTCCTTAAGCCATCTAAACTGAGATTAGTTTTATATGATTTGAGGAATTACATAATCTGTGAAGCGTGTATGGGTGCAAGAATTATAGACATCATTTATAAAGTAATCACTAAACCCACAAGAAACCATTTAAGAGAAATCACGAATCTGCTAAATCATCTAATTTATTCAAAAGAGCTTAAAAAAGAGACATATAGATTGTTCCTGTTAATATCCTATCTTGTTAAAGCTTTAGTAGCTAAAGATCTAGGATTAGAAAATATTAGCGAATCATGCCTATATACAGCCAATATAATAGGGAGCAAAATCGGTTTACCTACAGATAGACTAGCGAGGGGGTTATTCTATTGGTCGAGAACGGCATAAAATGGCTAAAAATTAATGAAATTGCATCAAACAGAGTTAATGAGATACTTAATCAATACTCATTAATATTTGGTATCTCTAAGGAAGACCAATCTATATTAAATGAGATAAGAAGTAAAGCCAACAATGGTTTTATACCTAACCCTGACTCGCTAGAGGAAGTCGCTTATGAAATGAATAATCCGAATATTTTAGCTTTAGCTGCATTTTTTCATAGAGAACTAGGGAGATTTTTAGCTTCTCTGCACTTAGTAGAGAGGAAATATTTAAAAGAAATAGTTGGCGCTTATTTTGAAGCAATATCCTTGTTAATCGTTACACTAATTATTAACAAAAATTGTAATAAGCTTCTAACTGAATTAATAAGAACAATTAGCGAATTATTATTAATCATTAAAAAGGAGCAATCAGATGAGACGATGAGTATGGTGCGAGTGCTAGAGCTAATAATGAGTAAATTAATGATGATCGGGAGTATTAATGGTGAAAGAAATTGAAAAAAGAGAAGATTTATGTTGGTGTTGCGTTGCTTGATGAAGAAAAAATCGCTAAGAAAAGTTTCATTAAGCGATTATATGGATTTATCACCCTGCTAATATTAGTATTTCTCTTTATCAATTTTATTAATTTTGTAATTAGAGTATTATCAGTACCACGTTATCTAGATGTAATTGCAACTATGTCCAGCGAAACTTTTTTCCATTTCAAAGTTAGCTCTACCTCGCTCATATATATCACCAGCATTTTTGTATTCTTGCTAATAATATGTTTCATTTACTTATTATTCAATAGTAGAGTAGGATTAATCAAAGAAATGATGGGATTTGGCAAGAAATACATCATGACTTTTTCTGAAGCTTTTTATATAGGTTTTCTCGTAAGTTTAATCTTAATTTTACTTGCCCCATTAACAGCTCCCGCAAAAAATGTTCCTCTCCCAGTCGTATTATATTTTGGTTTTACAGCAACAGTTTTTGCTCCCTTCTTAGAAGAATCTATTTTTAGATTATTATTCTTATTAATCCCTATTGCGATAAAAGAAAAAATTAGATCAGAAGGAAAAAGGGCAGTTGAGATAATTGTTCGGGGCAAGGACGAGATTGACAATTATGATGTACTTTTTATTTTCATTAGTAGCTTTTCTTTCGGTTTAGCTCATTTATGGGGCGGTTGGGAATTTAACAAGTTGTTTCAAGCATCTTTTCTAGGACTATTTCTAGCTTATGTAGCATTACGTGGCGGAATAGCTTCATCAATAGTTTTTCATTGGGCTTGGAATACATTAGCTACATTTATAGTAATAATGCTTGTGTATGATTATGTTTATCAAATGTACCTTGCTTTGATAATTGGCCTTTTATATTTCATCATCTTAGGTCTAGGAGTGCTCGGTGTCATAATTTTCCTTATAAGAAAACTGGGTAGGATCGATATTTAGGGAGATATTCATGGCAATGTTATTTAGACCTAAACCAATACCTCAGAAGTATCGAGAATTGTTTGAAAAAATTGTAAGTGATTCAATAAGGCTTGACAATATTTGTAATGTTTATCGAGGTATTTGGACAGGAGTCTTACATATATTTGTGGTGACATCTGCAGAAATTAAAGAATATGAAATTGAGAGGGATGCTATTAAGCCACTGCTAAGAGGTAAAGATATTTTTCCTTTTCGCTACAAATGGAGTGATAGATGGATAATTTATTCTAATGGGGAAGAATTTAAGGATAAGTTTCCTAATGCTATGAAATATCTTTCGCAATTTAAGACTATCTTGGAGCGGAGAGGGGCAGTATGGGTGTACAAGCGAAATTGGTGGGAATTAGAAGAACCACTGTCTCCAGAACTATTTGAAGCAAAAAAAATATTGTCCCCCTATATATCTAGATTCAATTCCTTCGCATATGAGGAAGGAAAATACTATGCATTAGATAGCACATGTATAATAAGATTTTGGGATAATATAGAGGAATTAATTAATTATGTAACTAAGTGGAATGAGGTAAATAAGAATACTTTGCAAGTAGAAGTTTTCCTAGAGAATTACGACAAAGTCAAGAACGAATTAAAATTCGACACTGATGCACTAATTTACTTACTTGGTATTCTTAATTCTGATGTTAGTGAATTTATATACAAGCTATATGCTCCAAGACTAACTAAGAGAGGATCCAGGCGATCGAAAGGGAAGTATTATTTATATATACCTCCGCATGTGAATGTACTTCCAATAAAAATTGGTGAAAAAGGTCTAAGAGCTGAGGTAATAAAACAAGTTAGGGAAATAATGAATGAGGCAATTAAACTGAATAATATCCCTGAAGATAATGAGGAATACAGTGAAGTTAAGAAAACTATTGAAGAGTCATTAACGTTAAAACAAGCTGAGTTAAACGAACTAGTTTACGAGATCTACGGACTTAATGAAGTTGATAAATCATTATTGCAAGCATATGTTATTAGGAAACGATAATCCGCTAATGATTATTCATCATCTAAATTATCAGAGCTCGAGACCATCTTCATCGCAAGCTTTTTGAATTCGAAGTTATTTTTAAGATTTTTCTAAAATTATTAAACTTGTTTTATAAGTATCATTGAATATACTAGTTTAAAATATCTTGCTGGAGAGGAAGGATATCATTGAATTACCAAAAAAGTGATGGTATCGCATGGGTTAAAGAAATAGTAACAGATAGGTACGGCATTATACTTGCCGCTTGTGATAGAGATCTCCTTGGAAAAGTTCTGAAATTTGGGGAGATCAGAATAGAGGTATCAGAGAGGTTTTATGGCGGTAAATTAGTCAATGAAAAGGAATTAATTGTGCTTCTGGAAGAAGCGGACGTACTCAATCTTATTGGCGAGAAAGTAGTTAAAATTGCAGAAAGGATAGGTTTGATTCATCCAGAAGCAAAGTTATTTTTTGAGGATGATCATGGTCGTAAGATTCCGCACTCAATGATGCAGAAGTTTCAAACCTACTATTGAGTCTCGATTATTTCAATACTAATAATCTAGCTACATAATGATTTTTTCTAGGTGCAACGCTTTTGACTTTCTGTATTTCAAGCAATTTTACTTTTTTTGATAAAGAACAAATAAAATGAATTAGGTTTTCTACATTTTCCTTATAATTATCTTCCTTAGAGATCCAATGATAATGCAGGATTCCGCCAGTTGCTTTTAAAGTTTTGATCCCTATCTCTACTTGATACTTATCGGGAGCAGGTAAATAGCCTAATAATACATGATCCGCTATATTAAAAGTTGACCAATAATGATTATCTAAAAGGAATGGGCTGACAACATCATTTACTTTATTGAGATTGATATTTTTGAGAAGAAAAGAGTACGCGTATGAATTGGCCTCGACAGTTATTAGTTTTTTGATTTTTTTATTTACTGCGATTGGTAAAGATAGGTTTCCACAACAAGCAAAAAAATCAACTATTATCTCATTCTCTCTTACCATATCAACTAATCTTTTTCTTTCACCGGCGTTACCTGGGCTGAAAGTCAATTTAGATATGTCAATAAGAAATTTTGTCTTTAGTTCTTTATGCAGCACTATCGGATTGCAATCACCCGATATGCATTCAATCTGCGGCTCTCGAAAAACACCCTTAGTAGGCTCCCTAAATAACCATACACTTTTTGCTTCTTTTTCTATCTCCAATATAGCTTTACCTATTATGTCCTTATATGGAAGTAAATCTTTTTTTAAGCGTATAAGAATAGCTGAACCTATTAAGGGGTATCTTGAAGGTAATTGATTGATTAATTCCGGTCTAATTGCACTACTTAATTTAACTTGTAGTAGTTTTTTTAACGTCATTATAATTCCCCTTAGAGTTCCCTCAGAGCTTTCTTTACTAATCTACATATATAGCGTTTTTCTTCCATTCTATTTTTGGAGACCCACGTACAAATTATATTGAGTACTCTGGCTTTATAGACACGTTTTTCAACGATGTTTCTTGTTTTGGGTATTTTCAGATAGTATTTTAAAGCATCTTTCCTCAGATCATCAGGTAGAATATCAATTATTTTATTTAGCTTATCTTTTTGGCTAAGACGCTTAATTCTAAGTTTTTTTTCGCTCACAATACCGGCCTCTCATCATTTATTCAGAGCGCCAATTCCCGCTCATCGCGTTCATTTCCCAATCTTAATTTTATGAAGATAACTTTGCAATATGAAATTTATAAATTATTTTTGTTGGTAATTCAAGATATCCGTTTAATTAAAAACTTTTTAGCGGATCTTAAATGCCAAAGTTACCAAATAATTTTCCTTTTGATAAAGATGATTTAGTATACAAAACAGAGAAATATGAAACTAATGGGGAATGGGGTTATTATCCCACCGAACGACCGATTAACAAGCATTTAGAGTTCGCTGTAATTAATTTAGATAAGCCACCAAATCTAACTAGTCATGAGGTATCAGCTTACATCTCTAAGTTGCTAAGCATCAAAAAAGTAGCGCATGGAGGAACCCTTGATCCAGGTGTATCTGGAGTTTTACCAATAGCATTGCAGAGAGCTACACCATTAACTAGAATACTGCTAAAAAGCACTAAGGAATATATAGTGGTAATGAGGCTACATAAAAAAGTAAACTATGATAAAATCATTGATGTAGTCAGTAGTTTTAAGGGTAAGATTTATCAAAGACCCCCAATTAGGTCAGCTGTAACAAGAAAAACAAGAATTAGAATAATCTATGATATTGAAGTCCTAGAAGTAGAAAATAGAGATGTGCTACTACGAGTATTCTGTGAAGCAGGAACATATATGAGAAAGCTTTGTACAGACATAGGTGATATTCTCGGAGTTGGCGCTCATATGATTGATCTTAGGCGCACAAAAAGTGGGGTTTTCTATGAGGATGATACGCTATGCACTATGCAAGATTTGATCGATGCATGGGTCTTATACAAAGAGGAGAATGATGAATCATTATTAAGAAGATATATTTTGCCTGCTGAAGTTACTATCATGAATATGCCAAGAATAATAGTAAATGACGGTGCAGTCGGCGCTTTAACGCATGGAGCGCAGCTATATGTTCCTGGAATTGTGGCTTTTTCACCAAGTATTAAAAAAGGAGATTTAATCGCTATACTTACTATAAAAGGAGAGTTGATAGCTTTGGGAAGGAGTATAATGACATCTGAGCAAATTAAGTCAGCAGATAAAGGTCAAGTAACTGATGATACTAGGGTTTTAATGCCAAGGGATTTATATCCGCCTATCTGGAAGAAATCTATCAAGAATGATCTATAATCTCTTATGGTTAACTTGGTGCTAATATATGAAAGTAGCAGTACATAGCGAAGATATTGATGGTATTGCGTGTGCAGCGCTATTTTTATTAGTAGATCCATCCGCTAGCATAAAGTTCCTAACAGTTTACGAAGCCAATGAAACCGAAGAGGAGTTCGATTTTGTAGCTGATTTACCAAAATGTCCAAAATGTAAAGCAAATATTGATCATCATAAATCAAATCTAGAGAAGTTGATTAATTCAGGTAGACTGAGTAAAAAAGATCTGGTTGATCCCTCGTCGCCATCAGCAGCATTTTTAGTAATGAAATATTTTAATCTTGAAGATAATCCAGTAGCTAGGGAGATAGTTGAAATAGCTAACAATGCAGATAGAGGAATTTTTACTGAAAAAACTATGTTGCTAGATAAAATTATTAAACTGCATATGAGAGATCAGAATTATCTTAGAAAAATAGCTATCATTTTAGCTAGAAAGGGCTCTAAATTTGATTCTGATGAATGGTTCAAAAAAGAAGCAAAAAAAGCGCTTAGTCTACTAGAAGAATATAGTGAAATCTTAGATACAATTGTATCAGAAGCTTTGTCATGTGGACTAACTTACGTTATATTTGACGTTAGAGGATTTCCTTTCTTTATAGCAAAAGACTTCGCACAAAGATTTGCGCTTAGCGGTGGTGGTGTTGGAATTTCTATATATATAGATCCAGTGACAAATAAACCGAGATGTTCGATCAGAGTAAGTAAGTCTTGTGAATTTCATGCTGATAAATTTGCGCAAAAACTTGGTGGCGGTGGACACGAGAAAGCTGCTGGCGCAATATTATATGATCCAATAGATGTCATAAGACATCTTATAAACTATGTTGGAGATGGTAAAATGATAGCCTATATTAAAGTGCCAAGGCGAAGATGATGCGTAATTTAATTATAGTCAAATTTGGTGGAAGCGTGATTACTGATAAGACTAAATTTAAAGCTGTCCGAATCAATGTGTTAGAAAACATCAGTAAAGAGTTATCTGAAGCTCTGAAATTAGGTATTCACAAAATTATTATAGTTCATGGTGGTGGATCCTTTGGACACCCATTAGCTTACAAGTACAAGCTTACTGAAGGCATAATTAATCTAGATTCTCTCATGGGAATATCAGAGACAATAGACTCCATGAGGGAATTAAGTCTAAATATTACGAGAAGTTTAAGGAAGTTTGGCATACCTGTTTTCCCTATTCAGACATCATCGATTTCATTATTAGAAAAAGACAAAATAACTACTTTCTTCCAGGAGGCATTGAAAGTTGCTTTAGAAAAAGATCTTATTCCTCTTTTGTGGGGTGATGTAGCATTAGACTTATCTAAGGGGTGCTCTATTCTAAGTGGAGATGAAATTATTAGGTATTTAGTTTTCTCCTTAAGGCCTAGCAAAGTTATATTCGGAACTGACGTGGATGGGATTTTTCTAGATTTTCCTAAAAACCTAAAATTAGTGAGAAGGATTAATGAGCATAATTTAGAGAGTGTTATAAAAGCAATTAAACCTGTTGATTATACAGATGTAACAGGAGGGTTCTACAAAAAGATGCAAGTCATGATAGAGATCGCTAAGTTTGGTGTTCGAGTACAAATTATTAATTTACTGAAGCATGGAAATCTGATAAAAGCTATTATGGAAACAGAGGATGTTGGAACAATAATAGAGTTATAAAAAATTGCCACTCACTTCGAAAAAGTATTTTTATTAGGTGTGATTGATGATGGACAAAAAACTAAATCTAGGTAAACTGCCCCAAGAGACCCTAATTAAGTTTGTTCTCTCGAAAATAAAGGTAGGAGCTGATGTACTTCTTCCACCATCCTTCGGTGAAGACGGGGCTGTAATTAAGCCAAAAAGAAACATATTGGTAGTAGTAGCAGACCCAATAACGGGTGCAACTGAGGAAGCTGGATGGCTCGCTGTGCATGTAAACGCAAATGATGTCGCGGTTCATGCTGCTTATCCTAAGTGGTTTATCACCACTTTGTTGTTTCCACCAGAAACGGATGAAAAAAACATAGAATTAGTGATGGATGGCGTAATAAGGGCCTTAAATGAGGTCGGTGCAACGTTAATAGGTGGACATACAGAGATTACGGATCGGGTCAACGATGTATTAATTTCAGGTGTCATGATAGGAGAACCGATGGTTGAAGGAAAATTTATCACTAGTGGTGGAGCAAAGGAGGGAGATGCCATTATCGTAACTAAAGGAGCGGGCATTGAGGGCACATATATTTTAGCTAAGGAATTCAGAGAAAAAATAGCAGGATATCTAAAAGAAAGCATCATAGATGAGGCGATTAGATTTAAGAGAATGATAAGTGTTTTACCTGATGTGAAATATTCTATTAGTTCAATTGGCTTAAGTAATATTCATGCTATGCATGATATAACAGAAGGGGGTCTAATTGGAGGATTATATGAGATGGCTTATACTTCAAATCTTGGCTTTGAAGTATACGAAGAGAAAATCCCGATATTAAAGCCTACTAAGGAGATATGCGAAGTTCTAGGATTAGATCCTCTCAAGCTTATTGGTAGCGGAGCAATACTTATTGCGGTTGAAAATTCAATGGCTGAGACACTGGTTAAATCTCTAAGAGAACGAAACATTAATGCATCTATAATCGGGAAATTCACAAAAAAATTAAGAAAGATGGGATACTTGATTAAGAAGGATGACACAAAATTAGTAATTAGAAATGCTCCAACTGATGAGTTATGGATCTTTCTAAGGAGGGAGAAATTATTAAAGTAAAGTATATACATTTTTTAGTTAAACATATACTATATATGGGATTCCTCAAAATTTAAGATTCTGGTTAGTTTTAATGACTAAGGTTAAAAATTTTAAAGGTGTAGATCATGGCCGAAGTTCTAGATCCATACGAGATTGCAAAGATTCAGTTAAGAAAAGCTCTAGATGTGTTAAATTACCCTGATAAGGAATCAGTATTTAACAGACTAAGTATTCCTGAAAGAGTATTAGAGGTAGCAATACCAGTAAAAATGGATGACGGAACAATCAAAGTCTTCATTGGCTATAGAAGCCAACACAACAGTGCAAGAGGACCATATAAGGGTGGAGTTAGGTATCATCCAAACGTAACAAAACATGAAGTAATAGCATTAAGCATGTGGATGACATGGAAGTGTGCATTAGCAGACATCCCGTATGGAGGCGGAAAAGGAGGCGTTATTGTTGACCCTAGAAAATTATCTAGAAGAGAACTAGAGCAACTAAGCAGAGGTTATTTCAGAGCTATTTCCAGAATTGTTAGTCCAGACATCGACATTCCTGCACCTGATGTTTATACTGACCCGCAAATAATGGCTTGGTTTTTCGATGAGTACTCAAAGTTGTACGGCTATAACGCTTTTGGTGTTGTAACTGCCAAGCCGCTAGAGTTATTTGGTTCCCTTGGTAGAATTTATTCAACTGGATACGGTACTGCTGTAGCAGCTAGAGAAGCTGCTAAAGTAGCTGGTATAAACTTGCAGGGTGCTACTGTCGCACTTCAAGGTTATGGTAATGCTGGATATTACGCCGCTAAATTCTTACATGAGTGGGGCGCAAAAATAGTTGCTGTTAGTGATACTAAGGGAACAATAATTAATCGTAATGGTTTAGACCCCGATAAAGTCAAGGAATGGAAGCATAATAAGAGTGGTAAGAGAAGTGTAATTGATTACCCAGATGCGGAGGAAAGAATTGAGGGTGATTCTAAGTACCCATTATTCATGGATGTTGATATATTAATACCAGCAGCGCTTGAAAATCAGATTACTAGAGAAAACGCAGATAAAGTAAAGGCTAAAGTCATTTCAGAGGCTGCAAATGGACCAACAACTCCTGAAGCAGATGAAATTCTAAATAGAAAAGGTGTTATAATCTGCCCAGACTTCCAAGCAAATGCTGGAGGCGTAATAGTGAGCTATTTCGAATGGGTACAGAATCGTCAAGGAATTACTTGGACAGAGGAAGAGGTTAGGAAGAGATTAGAAGAGAAAATAGTTAATAGTTTCCATGCAATGTATGAGGCTAAGCAAAAGTACAATGTTGATTGGAGGACCGCAGCTTATATTGTAGCTGTAGATCGGGTAGTTAAGGCAATGAGATTAAGAGGTTGGTTATAAACTCTCTCATTTTTTCTTATTTTTGTTAATTGATAGATCATTCTCTTTTTTATTAGTTTAAAAAGAAAGAAAAATTTGAGATGTTTCTATTTTCTATTTCCTAAGCTTATAAGCTTAGTTACGTGCATTTGCGAGAAATTTCTTGACGATCATATTTCCAATTATTATAGCTAGAAAACTAAGCGCATTTTCCAAATCTTCTTTAATACTACTGAATTCTTCTGCAAAGTCCTTTATTTCTTTTTCGAAAATTTCTATATCTTTTACTGTAGATGCAATTTGTTTTGCAATATTCTTTATAGTCTCTAACTGATTAACTCCTGTCATAACCTAACACCCTGATAAATAATCATGCATTAAAAAATATAATATCTTTTAATGAAAGATAATATCTTTCAAAGTATTTAAATCTTGCTATCTTCTATTATTTCATGGAAAGATTTTTAACTTTCTCTTTCATTGTATTTTTTAGGTGATCATATGTCCGCTAAGAATAATGAAGTCTCATTTATAGCTCAGATTAGAAAAGTTGGAAAGGTTAGTTTAGGCGTAACGATTCCTAAAGAGATAATAAAACTACTAAACCTACAGCAGGGAGACTTCGTTAAAATCATAATAAAAAGAGTAAAAATCATAGAAGAAAAATAAAGAATTCAGGCGAAATAATTGTTAGCAATAAAAGTCGTGAAATTTATTACTCTCAGGGCGAATAAGGGAAAGGACAAAATTCTACAGGAACTTATCAGAGATTATAAAAAACTCGTAGAATTCTTCTTACAGAAATGTTTTGAACATAATGTAAAGTCTCGAGCTAAGCTTCACAGGATAGCATACGAAGAATCAAAGCAAATTGTCTCTGAAAATAAATGGCACTCAAAATACAGATATACAGCGATTGAGATTGCTCTCTCAATCTACAAGTCTTGGAGCAAGTTGAGGAAAAGAGGAAAAGTTGAGAAGTATCCAGAAATAAAGAAACTATTTCTGAAACTCTATAAAGAATCAAGTGGAAGGGGAGTTTATCAATTAATTGAGAAAGAAAGTAAATGGCTTGTTAGAATAGCTACATTACCAAGAAACTATGTTGTTCTACCACTTATCATATCAAATTATCATAAACGATTTCTAGCTGCTTGGAGGAATGGTAAATTAGTATTAGGAGAAGCTTATCTGAAGAGGAATTCTGATGGAAGTTACGAGATTCACATTACATTCAAGAAAAATGCTAAAAATAAGGAATTTAAGAGGAAAATGGGAGTTGACATTAACGAGAAGAATGTCACAATTTCTATTCTCGACAAGAATGAAGTGATCTATGCTATGCAAATAGATACCTCAGAGCTCTCAAGGCTTGATTACGTCTATAAGATGGTGAAAATTCGTAGATTACAGACGAAATTATATATGGGATATAATCCGAAATTAATTCCTAGAAAACGGGTAGAGGTTATTAAGAGATATTCTAGACGATGGAGCGAAAGAAAAGAGCATTTGCTTCACGTGTTGTCAGATTATATAGTCTCACTAGCCACGACTTTTAGAGCAGAAATCGTGATGGAGAATTTGAAAAGGATGAAAGAGAGAATCCTTAACAAGAATCGAAGGTTAAACAGAAGACTAGCTCTTGCTGATTTCAGAAAACTGCAACAATTCGTAGAGTATAAAGCGAAATGGATGGGTATTCCAGTTACCTACATTAACCCAAGAAACACATCAAGGATTTGCCCTATTTGCAATTCTCCGATGACGGGGAATTCCCAGAGGATGATGCTTTGTAGAGTATGCGGAACTATTTGGGACAGAGATTTTGTGGCTTCAATAAACATTGCACTTCGAGATGTGGCCCGTGGCGTGCGGGCCGAAGTCCCAATGAAGTGGATATTGAGGCGGAGAGTCTCCGCCAATGAAGTATCCATAGAGGGAATAATGTGTGCGATGAAGAGTAGGATTCCAAACCAGTACTAAACTAAAACTACGAATACCTACTTAGAGTGAAACGCTGGTTGTAAAGCATTTAATCTTTATTATTTGCTATATTACTTTTTCTTTGTCCACACAGACCATATTGCCTCAAACACTCATCTTCGCATGCTCCATAGAGCTAAGTTCTTTTCCTCACCACATAACCAGCCCTCACTAAGATGCCGATAGCCTCACGAACAGAAATCCTAACCCGCCTCCTCTTAGACAGACGGCGAGAACCCTTAAAGTAGTTATCCTCACGCCAAAACTCACCACGGCGGAGGAGATACCAGATAACACAAAGAAGCTTCCTAGCCACAGCAACAACAGCAACCTTATAATGCTTACCACGACCAAGCAAACGCTGGAAAAATTCACGGACAACACAACTTCTACTCCTAACCGCAGCCATACCAGCCAAAAACATATAGCGTCTAAGATACTTATTTGTCTTCTTAGACGGCCTACCCACACGCCTTTTACCGCCAGAGTTCTTCGCTATAGGGATAAGACCAGCATAAGAAGCCAGATGACCTGGAGAGAGAAAACGATTAATATCACCAATCTCAGATAGAATACCAACTGCCAGGATGAAGCTGATGCCAGGAACAGACATGAGGATCCTAATGATATCCTCAAATTTCCTGGCTAGGGCTTCTATTTCCCTGTCGAATTCCTCAAGCTGAGATTCAAGGTAAGCTAGCTCTGCCAGTCGGCTCTTAAGGACGAATATGTATGCTCTGAATTCGGACTTAGAAAGCACGTCGTAGAGCTCTCTCACATCACTATCACTGATACTATCTGGCTTGAGTCGGCCCTCCAGCAAGTCTAGCAACAGCTTTCTTTTCTTTTTGCTCCTAAGTTTTTTCGCAAGCTGGGATGCTTGGAGTCCAAGTCTCCATAGGATATTATTTATCTCCCGCTTGATGTTGCTGATCCTATCAACAAGCTTCATCCGCTTCCGCATTAAGAAGCGAAGAGCTTGAATGTCCTCATTAGGCACATAGGAATCGGAGAACAAGTCTGATTCGCCTATCTCAAGAAGCCACACAGCGTCTCTCTCATCGGTCTTGTTGGCTTCAGGCCTACGAATCTTATATGCATTCATGACGTGTGGTCTGATACCAGCTCCCTTGAGAGCATAATAGAGTGGTAGGTAGTAGTCACCAGTAGACTCCATATACGCATCTGTAATGCCATATTTGCGCAGTAGTTTTATCAGCTTATTCAACCCTTTTGGCGTATACTCGATTCTTATTACCTTTACTCTGCCTGATAACTCTCTAAATGCGACTTCCAAGAAGTCTTTGTGGACATCGATTCCAGCTAGCCTTATCATTTATATTCACTTTTTCTTACTTATTTTTTGGAGGGTAACCATCCGGCGACCTCGTGCCGCCCTTAGTCAGCATTTTGCTATTCGAGCTCGAGGCTCAGGTGTGTCTTTCGCTCTGGGCGGCTGAGCTAGCTTTTTAGCGGGCTCTACGGCCCAAAATAAAATCAGCCTTTGAGGCGCCGGATGGCTACCCTCTACCAATATAGCTAGAAATTGTCAAGAAATAAGTAAGCAGTGGGTGTGTATGGTCGCAAAGCGACACTAAAGCTTTTTATTTCCATAAGCGTATGATAC
>Ga0190308_1000431_pt1 | contig 13622 bp, 17 predicted proteins | sample 48700756_MG_FD_165050 | JGI IMG/M metagenome (GOLD analysis project Ga0190308, IMG submission 165050) | Hydrothermal vent sediment bacterial communities from Southern Trench, Guaymas Basin, Mexico - 4870-07-5-6_MG | ecosystem: Environmental > Aquatic > Marine > Hydrothermal vents > Sediment ...
AATCAAAAAGTGCTACAAGTGGAGGTATAGAAATATGAACACGGACAATAGACGTAGAATTAAAGACAACATCATATTATCGTTTTTTGGTATTCAACTTCTTATGCTTTTGATTATTTTGTCTTATATGGTTAGTATATTGATAATCGGCGGGATTCACGTCATTTCTTGGAAAACCGTCTTTACTAGCATGTTGAAGGGAGGCCTATTTGAAACTATTATAGGTACTTTTTTATTATTCAGCGGCACTGCAATCTTAGCAGCACCAATCGGTTTAGGTGCTGCCATATATCTTTCTGAATACGCGTCCAAAAACAACAAAATTGCGAGGTTAATAGATCAAGCCATAAACAACCTTGCAGGAGTACCCTCAATAGTTACGGGTCTTTTTGGTTACACCTTCTTTGTGAAAATACTTGGATTTGGAATTTCCTTAATGTCCGGGTGGCTTACACTAACCATAATGGCTCTTCCAATCATAGTAAGAGGTTCAGAAGAAGCAATAAGAATGGTACCTAAAGAATTCAGAGAAACAGCTATGGCTTTGGGAGCAACAAAATGGCAAGCAATAAAGGACAATGTTCTTCCAACAGCTACTCCAGGCATTGCAACCAGCATTATTCTTGGGATAGCGAGAATTGCTGGAGAAACAGCAGCCATACTATTTACAGCTTGCGCATTGACGATGAGAGGATTGCCAAGAACACCGTTTGACCCTATTATCTCTCTAACCTATTATTTATTCGTGATTTTAGTTACGTCTCCTGGTACATCTCAGAACAAAGCTTATACGGCTGCCATCATTCTCCTTAGCCTAGTGTTTCTACTTAACTTGGTAGCAATAGTTTTACGCGCCCATTATAGACGTAAATGGAGGAGATAACGATGAAAAGTAAGGTAGAGACAGTTGATCTTAACGTTTGGTATGGAAATCTCCATGTATTAAAAGATGTAAACATTCAAATTCCTGAAAGGAAAGTGACTGCAATTATAGGGCCCTCTGGGTGCGGGAAAACTACGTTCCTTAAAACATTGAATAGACTTATTGATTTAGTGGATAATGCTCGGGTTGAAGGGGAGGTCAAACTGGATGGAAAGAGTATCTATAATCCGGGAATGGACGTCATAGAGTTGAGAAGAAAAGTTGGTATGGTTTTTCAAAAGCCAACACCTTTGCCAAAGTCGATATATGAAAACGTTGCGTATGGTCCAAGAATTCATGGAGTAAATAACAAAGATGAGTTGAATGTTATTGTAGAAGAAAGTTTAAGGAAAGTCGGCTTATGGGATGAAGTAAAAGATAGATTGAACGACTCTGCATTTGCTCTTTCACTTGGACAACAACAGCGACTTGCAATTGCACGAGCACTTGCTGTAAACCCAGAAGTTCTGTTAATGGATGAACCAGCATCTGCTCTTGACCCAATTTCCGTAACTAGAATCGAAGAACTTATAAAAGAGCTAAAGAAGGAATATACTATCGTCATTGTTACTCATAACCTGCAACAGGCATGGAGAATTTCGAATTATACCGCGTTTTTCTATTACGGCGAGTTAATAGAATACGGACCAACCGAAAAAATTTTCAAAAACCCAGAAAAAGAATTAACCTTTAATTACGTCAATGGAAAATTCGGATAACAACCCTTTTATTTTTCGTAAATTTAAACCGAAAAATACAAGGAGGCAAAAGTAGATTACGTTGCGATCAACGGCAACTTGTCGTGGGTGATTTGGTTACGAGAGCTAAACCTCTCTACGCAATGCGTCTGTTCAGAGATGCTGTGAAACTGGCGCATCATTTAATTCGCTCTGAACTTGAGTGGAAGGAGGTAGAGAGAAGATTAACGAAATATTTGAGTAATGCACATTATGGTCATTCGGCTTATCAAAAAGCTAAACTATGGAAGAAACAGTCGTACCTAAGGCTTAGAAAGAAGCTTCTCTTTAGCGTTGGGAAATCCCATGAAATGGGAATAGAAACATTCGGTTAACTGCGAATCACGACTCTACTTTGGTTAAGGTTAAGATTTAATAAGAAATGCTTTTAAGACTCCAATAGAATTTATCGAAATACTTCTTCCAAAAATCTAAAAACTGCCAGTACACTTTTTCCTTTGAAGATTTCAGAAATTCTATGCAAGGAAATAAATGAAATATCTGAACAATAGCAATTTTAATACGCATTTTTCTGTATTTTAAAAATAAAATGAATAAGGATTATACTAATGACTATCCCTAAACATTTCTCAACGGTTAGGTTAAGTAACGTTGGAAATAGTGGTTTACCTTTGGCGTTTTTGAAACTTTATCATTATTTTGTATTTGGAGAATTCTTTTCATCAAGAGGAATTAAATTCCGATAAATCAACATTTTTCTTTTTCATTTTTGCTTTTTATTTCTGCAGCGGGTAGCTGAAACTGCATACCTCTTTCGTAGCTACCATTTATAATAATGCCCTTCTTCTGCAGTTTCTTAATAACTTCTAAGACGTCATCCACCGTTCTGAAAACATTAGGTAACTCAAGCATTGCATCTGTTGGTGCAAGAACTCCGCCACGCTTGTAGAATAGTTTTATTAGTTCCAGTTCCCTTACTGTAAGATCCAGGCTTGGAACAATGTACAGCTGTTTGTCGATTTCATGTAAATATTTCTTTTTTACAAGTTTCTTTATGACTGTTTCTACGTCTTCTGCTGTTACTATTCTTCCATCTATTTCCCTTACTTCCACAAGTACTCGCGGCCCTGAAATAATGCTTCCATATTTATGTGCAATATCTAATATTCGTTGCTCCAATACTTGATAAAATCGTTTATTAGCAGTTCTTCGCTGCAATATTTTCTCAAAAAACCCCATCTTCTTCGCATCTCTCCTGCTGCTGTCGTTATCTCTTGATAAGCGCTGCGTATTAACTTGAATGTTAGTCAAAGTCGTAGGATTTTCGTTTTTTATTTTGCGTTCTTCTCTTATCATAGTTAGTGGTTTTTGTCTTCTTTGTTGGAAGCTTGATTTGTTTTTCCAAAGGAATATGGGATAGTATGTCCAGCGATAATATGAGGATCTAGGCTGTCTTATTATTCTTTGCCACCATAATGCCCATGGTTGTATGATTCTTCGATATATTCTTCTTCGCATGTTTATTCCTCATTTTTGTGTTTATGCACAAAAATATAAAATTGCTATCCTATTTATACATAGTGCTTAATTTTGCACATGTATTATATAATTAGAAAAAACATGATTCAAAAAACAAAAGTGTTTTTCAGTTCTCTGTCTTAATTATCTAAATTTTAAAACGAATAAGTTAAAACACGTCTCTCTACAACAAGTTTATTATTTATATCCGCGAGAACTGGACTGTATTAACCCCGAGATAATCACAGCAGCATATTCATCCATAAGCAATCTAGAAAGATACGTAAAATATAAGTGAAGCTAAACAAGTAATGCTTGGCCATACCAATATTTAGATGGGAAGTAGATTAAAGCTTGAGCTATTAGGGCTTACTTATTTGCAAGGCTTCTGATCGTTACGACTTCTTTTTTTCTTGTCTTTTCATTTTCTAAGATTATGGCCCTATCTGTACATGCGTAACATGGATCTATACTCATTACTATTGATGGTATGTCCGCAACTGTATATCCCTTGAGCATGAATGGTAGAGCTGCATTGTTTCTATAACTTGGAGTTCTAATCCTCACAGTATTTGGAATATGTGGAGTCTCTTTGCTACTTTTCAAATAGTAGAAAAGTTCCCCTCTAGGCGCTTCCACTTTTCCAAATCCTTCCTTGTCAGGTTCAGGTTCACTTACTTCTGCCTGTATTGGCCCACCAACCTTCCTTAAAGCGTCAATGCATTGAAGACATATCTCATAGGCCTGTAGTAATTCGTAGACTCTAACCATAAATCTCGCATAACAGTCCCCGCCAGGATATGTAACAATGTCCCAAGATATCCAGTCCATGTCATAGGCAGCATAAGGGTCATCTTTTCTAACATCGATTTTGAACTCCGATCCTCGAGCAGTTGGCCCTACAAGTCCTAAGTCTCTGGCATCTTTTCTCGTTACAATTCCTACATCTCTTAGACGCTTTTTAGCAACTGGGTGATCAGCTATTGAAGAAGCTATTTCAAATCCTTCTGGAATGGTCTTCTTAAGTAGTTTCTCTGCTTTATCAAGTTTTTCATCGTCAACGTCCCACCTTACACCGCCTATTAAAACCATTCCATAATTAACCCTATTCCCACAAATCATCTCAACTATGTCCAAGACGTTTTCCCTTAACCTCCAGAGGTGGTGAAATCCTGTCGGAAATCCCATAACGTCGGACCATAAACCTAAGATGAGAAGATGACTATGTAGCCTGTTAAGTTCGGCAATCAAGGTTCTAATTAAACGTGCTCTGTCAGGTATATCCATTTCAAAAAGGTTTTCTACTGTCGTGGCGTATGCTACTTGATGAGCAGCTGAACAAATTCCACATACTCTCTCAACAAGATAGAGGTTTCTCCAATAATTTCTTGACTCGGCTAACTGCATAATTCCACGGTGATTTAACCCAGGTTTAATGTCAACGTCCAATATGATTTCATCCTCGACCTTACATCTAAAGAATATGCTTTCAACTAGCATGGGATGATAAGGGCCTATTGGTATAATCGAACCTGCTGAACTGGATGGTTTCACGGGAATAGAAGTTAAAATCTTTTCATTTTCTTTCTTAACGATAGATTCTACTTCCTCTGGCCATTCATACGGCAAAAATAGATGCCTAGGATCTGGGTGCCCTACAAATTTGATGCCTAAGAGTTCTGCCATTTCCCTTTCTGCCCAAGAAGCTTCAAAAGTAATTGGTGTTATGCTGTCAATTTTAGGGTCTTCACGAGACACTAAAGCTTTGAAAACTATATGATATCTAGGCTCTATGTGTTCAAAGGAATAATGATATGCTACTTCAAATCCATCTACGCCGAGATCGCTAACAGTTACGTGAACCAGCCTTGCATCCCACTTATCTTTCATATATTTTGCAAGATTGGTCACAATGTTCTTATCTATTAGTATGAAATGTTTTTTTCCTCTGATAATGTAATCTCCTATATATGCTGATCCTAAGAAGCTTTTAACATCTTCCACAACATCTTTCATAGTTACGCTTTGACTTTGCATTATGCTTCCTCCTCTATTTTCTCAACCACATTATCTGCAGGTATTCTATGCAAATACATTCCAAAATCATCAGGATCTATGCCTAAAGCTAAGGCTAAAAGCTCAAAGTAGTTTAAAATCGGAATATTAAAGTTAATATTTCTACTTCGAAGATCTAACTGTCCCTTCTCCAACCTGTCATAACACGCAGGACAGAAAGTAACAACACAATCCACATTTACCGACTGTATACTCTCCAACTTTCTCTTAGTTCTCTCCATAAGGGAAAATTCAGGATCAACATACAGCGCGGGAACACCGCAACATAAACGAATTAACGGATATTCAATAATCTGTGCACCCAACGCTTTAACTAACGCTTCAAACTTTTCAACAAGCCTTTTCTCTTCATCACGATATAATCTACAACCAGGCTGCAAAGCCACTCTCAAATTCTTAAGAGGTTTTACAACAGCCTTAGAAATAGTATCCAAACCTATTTCATCATGTAAAACTTCTATAGCGTGAAGCACTTCCACCGTACCTTTAAATTCCCTGCCAATCGTCTGCAAATCACGATTAACCTTGTCTTTAAGCTCCTTATCATTCTTCAAGCTTTCATTAACCTTGTTAAGCGTATCAAAACAACCATTACAAATAGTCATAATGTTTGCATTCAATTTTTCTGCTATTGAAATGTTTCTGGCTGCGATGTGAACCCACAAGTTCTCGTCAAATTGTCTACTAATTTCAGGATCTGAGCAACAAGTTGCTCCTTCCATATCAACCAGTTCTACACCTAACTTCTCAAATGATTTTCTTGTCGCAGCTTCCACGTGAAATTGACTGGCAGGTATGGTACAGCCAAGGAAAAACGCAAACCTTTTTTCCATCCCTTTTCACCAACTCAAACTAGTTTTTTCTTTTTCTCTAAACCAATTAACTTGGATATTTTTTCAAGTTCCTTCACAGCTTCCTTAAATTTCCAAGCTGTGGGCGGAACAGATTCTAATCCTACTTCCTCTCGTTCATCAGCAGTGAAATCTGAAAACTGCGGTAAATGACCGCTAGTTAAAAGCGCTCTAATGGCTCCAGCATAGGTTTCAGGAAATTTTCTTAAAGACTTACGTAAAGGATAGAGATCTCTATTTTCCTCCAATAACCTCCACCCCATACAATTCTTTTAACATTTTTCTTGCTTCCTCCCTCGTAACAAGCTGCAACGCTCCAGTAGTACAATACTTTACACATTTCGGGTCTATGGTGCCAGTTTCTTTATCGTAGCAGAGATCACATTTCCATGAAACCTTAGTTTCAAAGTCAAAATGTGGATTGGATAACGGACAAGCGTAATTGCAAGATCGGCATCCAATGCATTTAAGACTATCAATAAACACCCAACCGGTTTCCTCGTCCTTTGTTATTGCGTCTACTGGACACGCAGCTGCACAAGCAGGTTCTTCGCAATGGGAACATCTAATGGACTCAAAAACTCCAGGGTTATCAGGATCCTCCACAACTTGGTTATGGGATTTATCGTAGCTCAAAACACCAAAATGGTGAAAAGAGCAAACTATCATGCAAACAGTACACCCAGAACACTTATTTCTATTATGAACAATTACATAGGGACCTTTTTCCTTAATAAGCTTTAAAACACTCATTTTGTTTTCCTCCTAATCTTTTGCTAAAGCTTTTTGTATACATTGAGCAATACCCACAATAATTGCCTCAGGTTTAGGTGGACAACCGGGAACATATACATCTACGGGTATTATTTTGTCCACAGGACCGCCAAAAGTGTAGGTAGGATTATCATCATCTCTTAGAAAAACTCCTCCAGTTGTTGCGCAAGCACCCACAGCAACAACTCCTTTTGGTTCTGTCATTTGATTGTATATTCTCTTAATTACGGGTACCATTGCTTTAGGAACTATACCCGTTACGACCATGATATCTGCGTATCTTGGATTATTAGTTAATACGATTCCGATTCTTTCTACATCGTATCTAGGGGTTAATGCTGCTGCTACTTCAATATCACATCCATTACATCCACCGCAATGTGCATGGAACAGCCAAGGACTTCGGGTTCTAGCCCACTTCTTCCAACCCAACACGTTTTCCTCCTAAATATACTTTCTAGTATGCAAATTTAATCTTATAGCGAGTTTTTTCCTACAATCAGGACAATAATGTGAAGCAACTTCCACATCATGTAAAATTTGCTCCTTTAAAGCAGAATCTTTAATTTTTTCCTTAATCCTATCAATAATTGCCTCAACTTGCCTATCAGGCATGAAATAGGTACCACAATTCTCACATTTTCTCAAGTCGAGAGAAATTGTTGAAACAGCTGAATTAACTTGATCGGTTACCATGTTCCAGTTCTGAGAAAGCTTGATCGCCTCTTCTTGCGGACATATTAATTGACATCTTCCACAGTAAATGCACCTACCAAGGTACACCGTTAAAGTTCTCTTGCCATCATCATCCACATATTTAATTGCTCCAGCAGAACACTGCATACTACATGCTGCGCAACCCACACATTTTTCCTCATCATATTCAGGTTGTCCTCGAAACATCGGCGCAACAAAAGCAGGCGGACCAAAGGGAAAGTCAACTGTTACACATTTTCCAAGTCCGGATAGTGAGGTTTTCAAAAGTTTACGTATTGCTCCAACCCTTTTTTCCTTCATTTTAATCAACTACCCAATAATTTGTGCAAATGGAATATCAAACCAAGGCATGTAAAGTAGGTATGCCCAAATTATAGATAAAATCGAGAACACAAGAGGATATTTTATGAACCAAGCAAAAGCATCACTAGGTCTATATCTAGGCATGAGAACGGCGATTAACGCCCATATAAAAACTATGATAGCTGTTAGCACCAAGAAGTAAATCACTGTTAGCCATGTGAAGTTCGTCATCGCTCCCCCGAGTAAAAAGTCTACTATTATTGTAGAAATCAAGAAAAATTTAATGTATCCTTCAATTTTGAATAGTCCAAGAAGCCAACCGCTATACTCGGCGAGAGGACCGTAGACAATTTCATGTTCTGCCTCAACGATGTCAAAAGGCTTAATATGTATTTTCCCTAGTACAGAGAGAAACAACGCAATTGCAGCAAACGGATTAAGAAACAAAAACCAGGCAGGAAGGTCTATACCAAAAACGTTCAGTCTATGTGTCGTTTGATAATCTACTATTCCCTGTACACTTAGAACCGCATGTTTGACATGTCCAGTCATTAAAGCGATACTTAACAAACTTAATATAAAGGGGACTTCGTATGCAAGCAGCAACAAAATTTCTCTTTTACTTCCAACAACTCCATAAGGGGAACCACTAGAGGCTCCAGCAATAACATAGGCAACCGGAGGGCCGTATAATAGGTAAATCAAGAGTAATACACCAATTTCGTGGTTTGAAAGAGGCGAAAATCCGGCAACTGGAACAAGCCAGAAAGTAGCTATGGTACATGCTAAGGCTAGGAACGGCGCAAAAAAGAAAAGCTTCTTTTTAGCTGTCCCTGGTACTTTGGGTTTTTTGCTTAAAAGCTTTAGAACGTCAGCAAATACCTGATACCATCGCGCAGGGAAATAAGGTCCTCTTCTCATCTGCATTCTAGCATATAACTTTCTGAATTCGTAGAAAAATATGCAACCTAGTGTGAATGCAACTATGGGTATTAATATAAATTCTAATATGGTCCAAACGAACGTCATATTTTTTCTCTCCCTTTCTTGGTGTTAAATTTGCATAATCATTTGCTTCCTTTTTCTTTCTTTTTTCTTGGGCTTAATAACTCTTCATCACTTATATATGGTGGGGCAGCATAACCTCCGGTAAAAATATCTTCTGCACGGACTTTTTTAGGGAAGAGAGATGGAATGGCTAGGTATGAGGCTACAGCAACAATCGAAACAATTAAGACTTCGATGAAAATCTCCTCGTAAAGGAAAAATCCACCATAGTAAGCCCTACACAAAAATATCCCGATTAAACTAATAATAAGCAATATTAACGTAGTGATAAGGAGAACTTTTCCAATTTTCTTAGATTTAGATGAAGTTACGTTTTCCGTCATTTGAATGTCACCAACATTTAACCCCTAATCCATCATAACTGTCCTCAATAAAACAGAAATTCCTATATAAATTTTTTAATCCAGAGGGACAGCTGCATGGAAACTATATTTACTGATTAATAGACTTTTATTGAAGTTTGTAAAAAATTGTGCGCAACTAATTTCGATAGTGTAAATTATTTAAAAAATACAAAAATGGCTAACATTATGCATAAATTTTTGCAAAATGAATAGATTGCGTAGTTGAAATACGCCGCTGAGAAATTTTGGACACGTTTAAAAGTTATGGTTTTTAAAAGTAAATATTTGAAGTTTAGTATAAAAATTAAGATATTTTTTCTCCGTATTTTTCATGATAAGTTAATTCTTTTAGTGGTTTTCTTGACGGAGGGTTAGGGATCCTTTTAGGGTATCCTAACGGTATAACTGTAAGCAAATGAAGTTCTTTAGGTATATTTAGCAGTTCTTTTGCTTTATCTCTATCCATGGTTCCTATCCAACATGTTCCAAGCCCTAGTTCCCAAGCTGCAAGCATCAAATTTTGAACTGCGCATGATCCATCAATTACATGTGCGTAAGATTTTCGGGGATCAGTAACAACAGCAATTACCACGGGAGCATCGGCTATAAACCAACCAAACTTAGCAAGCTTAGCCAACTTTTTCTTAGTTTCCTGATCCCTTATAACAATGAATTCCCATGGCTGACTATTCTTACTACTAGGAGCCCAACGAGCAGCATCCAAAACCTCCATTACCAACTCACCAGGTACATCTTTTTCCAGAAATTCCCTTACTGACCTTCTCTCCCTAATAACTTTGATAACGGACATGATTCAACCTCCATTACGAACAAACAGTTTTTAAATAATTTTTAAATGGTTTCTTTTTCTATATTTATCGGCCAATATATTAATTTCGGAAAATTGCTTCAAATAAGAGTCGCATCTGGGACTTCAGTATGGTGGATGTGGTTCTTATTAATCCACTAGATATTCATTCAAAGTTTGCTTTGCTTTCGGTTTCCTAGCGAAACAAGAGAAACTATAAAGGTCACCATAAAATTTGCTAAGAAGATAGACCCGGACTATGCGGTATTTTCATTAGCAACACCCTACCCTGGAACCAGATTTTACGAATTCTGCAAAAACTCGGTTTAATCAAGGTAAAGGACTGGATACATTACAACCTAACTACACCAATAATAGAAACAGTAGACTTAACTTTGGCAGAGTTAAAACAACTACAAATACAAGCATTCAAGGAGTTCTATCTGAGCCCCAAGTGGATTGCAAAACAACTCGTGAGAGAAGGACGTAAATTCTTAAATGTACTAAAACAAATACTACGAGTCCTTATTAAAAGCAGATTAAAAGGAATAATAGGTTTCCATCCACGGCTGCAAACCCTTGTAAAAACATTAATTTCATTGATAACACATGTGGCTCTAAATTGTACTGTAATCACAATTGGCTGCACAAGAAACAGCGTATTTCGATTAATTATCCTACAAATCAAATACGTCGTTAACTCGCTAAAGTAAGCGTAGCCGCTCTTTACTCCCAATCTTTGTTTCATTTTTCTATGCTATTTTTAATAGGTTTTTAGGTGATGGATATATCAATTTCTTAAAAACCTAAATATTTAAAACTTAATTACAAAAAGGATAAGTAATTCCAAAGCGGTTACCAACAATTAAGAGGTTCATGCGATGAGAGAAATGTTCCTAGAGAAGTTGAAAAAAGCCGAATTGGGGCTAACATTTGATGACGTCTTAATTAAGCCAAACTATTCAGAAGTACACCCCGCAAAAGTCGACACAACGACTAAAGTGAGCAAAAACATAAAACTAGATATCCCTCTTGTTAGTTCTCCAATGGATACAGTTACAGAAGCTGAGATGGCAATAGCACTTGCAAAACACGGCGGAATAGGAATAATTCACAGAAATCTAAGCATCGAAGAAGAAGCAAAAGAAGTAGAAAAAGTAAAGGAAAAAGGATTAAAAGTTGGCGCTGCCGTTGGAGTTTTCGACCAAAAAAGAGTTGAAGCGCTGGTAAACGCGGGAGCAGACTTAATAGTAATAGATACAGCTCACGGCCACAGCAAAGATGTTATTGAAAGCTTAAAAATATACAAGAAAATGCACGACGTAGACATAATGGCTGGAAACATAGCTACCAAAGAAGGGGCAATAGCATTAATTGAGAATGGCGCCGATAGCTTAAGAGTCGGAATAGGCCCTGGCTCTGCATGCCTCACAAGAAAGGTAAGTGGAGTCGGCGTTCCACAACTTTACGCAGTAGCATCTGTCGCAGATGTTGCAAGCGAATATGATGTTCCTGTTGTAGCGGATGGTGGAATAAAAACCTCTGGAGATATCGTCAAAGCTATAGTCGCGGGTGCGGACTGCGTAATGATAGGAAATCTATTTGCTGGAACAGATGAGTCTCCAGGAGAAATAATCATGGATAAAGGTCAAAAATTCAAGAAATATAGAGGCATGGGAAGCGAAGAAGTTGTAAAAAGACTTGACAGATACTCAAAGCTGGTTCCAGAAGGCATAGCGGGGTTAGTTCCATATAAGGGGACAGTTGAAGATGTTATACATAAGTTAGTTGGAGGATTGAAAACTGGAATGGGATACGTTGGAGCAGGGAATATCAAAGAGCTAAAGTTAAAGGGAAGATTTATTAGAGTTACGTCTCTGGGAGAAAGAGAAAATAGGCCTAGAAACATCTTTATAGAGAAAGAATTCTTTCTGTAATCTCAAATTGATTGAAATATTTCATGACAGCTAATTTCTATGTATAAACTAGAAGTTCTTCTTTTTCAGTTCCTCTTCTCTTCTTTTTAGAGTTCTCCCAATCATTATACACTTTAATTAGTGATTCCACATAATCTTTAAGTTTCCTGGCTCTATCATTATCTTTTAAGGTTTCCTTCAATTTTTGTTCAAGATCTTGGCACATGTTTGCAGATCCAACCAAACCGTACATGTTCACTAGATTTCTGAAAATGAAGTCTTTAATTGCCTCACTGCTTGCTTTTTCAGATAATCTTAGCCGTTCTAAGAGCCATTCAACAACTTGGATACTCATAATATCACCATTAAAATAACCCTCAAACCTTATATATACTATTATCTCGATAAGCTATTTAAATTTAATATTCCGATAAAATCAGAAAACTCGAAATCTAAGTAACCAAAACACAAGTAGAAAAACAAAATGCGTAAAATAAAAGAAACTATAGTTTAAAATATTAGTCTGCAAGTATTCTTTCAATTTCTTCTTCAGCAAGTTCATCGATCGTTGGAATGCCAGTAACTCTTCTTGCTCTTTCTGTTAAAGACGCTAAGTCTTCTCTGTCCAGTAGTTTAAGCATTCATTTTCTGACTCTGGCCATTAACTGTCGAAGACCTGTGCCAATTCTGTCCACGAAGTACGAGTATAATCCAATTGCACCTGGAGGTAGTTTCTTCCAGTCATCGCCAAATCTCTTCTTAAGTTCTGGAATAACTGCGAAGAACTTCTCAGGAGTGTCGCCATATAGTTTTGCGAATGTGCCTGGTAACTTTCCTTCTTTGGCAAGTTCGGTGAAGTATGTGGCTTTCACATAAGGTCCGTCGCCAAAGTTGCTCATTGCGATTGCTTTGAATATTTGTGTTTCATTTATGAATCCGCCTGCCATAGCTATATCAGGTATGTGTTTGCCTTTCTTCTTTAAGATTTCAAGACACTTTAATACTTGAGCTTCCAAGTAGACTGTTGGTGTTGCACACTCATCTATCATTGGTACTGGACTCATACCAGTTCCACTGCTGGCACCATCAAAGGTTACAGCATCTATTTTTGCCTCTGAAGCAACTTTCAAGGTCCATGCAGCTACTTCAGGTCTGTATGCACCAGTCTTTAAGAATACTTTCTTTGCCCCCTGTTCTCTTAACCATTCAACATCTTCAACGAAGTCTTTTAGAGTTGGCATACCAACTCTGCTGTGTCTTTCGAAAGACTTAATTATACCGTCTTTAAATGCTTCTTGTACCACGGGGTCTTCTGGGTCTGGAATCACGATATATCCACGTTTCTTAAGCATAATTGCTTTGCTTAAGTCGCTAATTCTGACTTCTCCACCGATAGCTTTAGCACCTTGTCCCCATTTTCTTTCAATTACGTTAACTTCCAGTTTGGAAATTACGTATACATCTACGCCGAGTCTTTGGTCTTCAACGCCCGTTTGAACTACAATGTCACCGTGTTTTCCATCCTACCATTCCTTGTATATCTTTACTCTATATTCCATGTCCTTTGAGTACGTTACCTTTCCGTTGGTGATTTGTGCTTCTGGATCCATACCACAAACATTTTCTC
>Ga0190308_1000432_pt1 | contig 13618 bp, 11 predicted proteins | sample 48700756_MG_FD_165050 | JGI IMG/M metagenome (GOLD analysis project Ga0190308, IMG submission 165050) | Hydrothermal vent sediment bacterial communities from Southern Trench, Guaymas Basin, Mexico - 4870-07-5-6_MG | ecosystem: Environmental > Aquatic > Marine > Hydrothermal vents > Sediment ...
GTATTATATCCTGAGAAGCCAAAATAGAATGTTTAGGGAAAACCCCTTTAAAAAACTCTCTTGGTAATTTTTTTGAAAGTAAAAGATATAAATTTTTTACTAATTTTAAATCTAAATGTTCCTTTATAAGTTCTCTTAGAGTATAAATAGAAAAAGTTAAGAGATATTTTCTTTTTTCAATTTCATCAAATTTTATCCCTGTAAATGTTCTTTCCAAGAATTTATAAATAGGGCTATCACTTAATGCTTTAAGCTTTATGGTTATGTAAAGAAGTTTAACAGCTTCTTCTAAAGGTAATTTATATTGTTTCTTAATGAAATGTAAAAAATTTAAAGGTTCTGGAGGAATATTATTTAACCATTTTATTTGCATAAATGATCACAACTTAGTTTCTAACAAGTTTTCTATTTTACAATTAATTAACTTCTCTGCAAGAAAAAAGTCTTCAGGATAAGTAATTTTAAAATTCATAAAAGAGCCTTCAATAATTTTTGCTTTATACCCGTAATGTAAAAGAAGAGAACTTTCATCAGAAAATATCAAATTTTCTTTTTGTGCTTTTTCTAAAACGTTTTTTAAAATTTCAGCTTTAATACCTTGGGGAGTCTGAATACAAAAAAGATTTGTTCTTTCAATATTTTCTATGACTTCTCCATCTATTACCTTATTTAAAGTATCTCTTACTGGAATTGCAGGAACACTTACTCCGAAAGTTTTAGTAGTTTTGATTATTTTGCTTATTAGATTTAAAGAAACAAAAGGTCTTACTGCATCATGAACCAGAAAAATTTCTGTTTGAGAAGGAGAAGCTTTAACTCCATAAAAAACAGATTCTTGTCTTGTTTTTCCACCTTTTACAATTTTTAAAACCTTTTTAAATTTAAAAAAAGAAACAAGCTTTTCAGTAAATTTAATATACTCAGAAGAAACACTGATAACAATTCCTTCTACTTCAGGATGTTTTTCAAATTTTGAAAGAGTATAAATAAAAAGAGGAATACCTTTTATTTCAAGAAACTGTTTTGGCTTTTCAGCTTTTAATCTTTCCCCCTTTCCTGCGGAAGGAATAATAGCTACAATCATACAAAAAAATATAACATTTTTAAAAATTTTTGTCTATTTAAAATTTAAGTATAAAATTATAAGATAAAAAGGGGAGAAAGATATGAGTGGAAATACTATAGGAACACTATTTAAAGTTACAACTTTTGGGGAATCCCATGGTAAAGCTATAGGTGCTGTAGTTGATGGATGTCCACCAGGATTGTCTCTTACAGAGGAATATATTCAAAAAGAATTAGATAAGAGACGTCCTGGTAAATTTTTAGGTCAAAGTCCAAGAAAAGAAAAAGACAGGGTAGAAATTCTTTCAGGAGTTTTTGAAGGATATACTACCGGGACTCCTATAGGTCTTATAATTTATAATATAGATGTTGACTCTTCACCCTATGAAAAAATCAAAGATGTTTTCAGACCTGGTCATGCTGATTTTACTTATTTTATAAAATATGGAGGCTATAGAGACTACAGAGGAGGTGGTAGAAGTAGCGGGAGAGAAACAGTGGCAAGGGTAGCAGCAGGGGCTGTAGCAAAAAGGATTTTAGAAGAATATGGAATAGAAGTTATAGCTTATACTATTTCTCTTGGAGGAGTCGAAGCTAAGGAAAGAAATTTAGAGTTCATTTATGAAAATCATCTTTTTTGTCCAGATATAGAAGCTTACAAAAAGATGTGTGAAAGAATTGAAGAAGTAAAAAAAGAGGGGGATTCCTTAGGAGGAATAATTGAAGTTTTGGCTAAAGGAGTTCCTGCAGGGTTAGGAGAGCCTGTTTTTGATAAATTAAGTGCAGATTTAGCTAAAGCTATATGTAGTATCGGGGCTGTAAAAGGATTTGAAATGGGAGCAGGCTTTAAGGTTGCATTTATGAAAGGTTCTGAAAATAATGATCCTATAAATTCTCATGGTTTTTTAAAAAATGATGCAGGAGGAACTTTGGGAGGTATTTCTTCAGGACAGGATATAGTTATAAGAGTTGCTGTAAAACCTATTTCAAGTATAAGAAAAGTTCAAAAGACTATAAATGAAAAAAAAGAAGAAGTTGAAATCTCAATAGGAGGAAGACATGATATTTCTGCTATTCCAAGAATAGTTCCTGTAATAGAAGCAATGGTAAGAATTATATTAGCAGATCATTTATTAAGACAACTTGCTAACTTGGCTTTCCAAAAAAGATTAAAATTTCCACAATTTTTTAAAGATTAGCAATTATCCTAAAAATCTTCTTAAATGAGCTGCTTCAATAAGGAGTTCACCTAAATTAGAAATTATGCCCTTTTTTAAATTTTTTAAAATATTAGTAGTAACTTCTTTATGTTCCATATGAGTTTTGTATTTAATATCAAGAGAATTTAAAAGTTCCAAAGATTTGATAATTTTATTTTTAATTTCTTCAGGTAATAATTCTAAGCATTTTGGATTGAAGTATTGTAAAGCAATAGAAAGGTCATATTCTAAATTTTTATATATTCTTTTAAGTTCTTGTAACTCCTCTTTAGTTAAACAACTTAGACCTAAGAGTTCAGGAGGAAGACCAATAGAGTAGCAGGCAGCGCAAAAATTTATAACCCTTGGAAGAGTAACTCCTCTCACACTTCTTGAGTATCCAAAAAGCCCTATGTGAAGTTTTCTCATTCTTCTTTTAGGAATGTATTTAGCAATTTCATTTATAGCAGGTGCAAGAGGAACTACAAGAATATGATATTCCTTAGAAAACTTTTCTATAATTCTTCTACAGAATTTTTCATCAATATCTTCTAAGGGATGTCGAATAAAGTTTTTTAACTTTTTGATAGCAGTAATAACATCCTCGATAGGAAAGTCATATTTAAAAGCAGATTGGACTGTAAAAGTTTCAACAGAAGAATATTCTGTAAGTACTTTATTTACAGTATAAGGAGAAAGATTTCCTCTAAAAGGGGGAGTTCCTGCTCCTAAAATAGGATAAATTTCTATTTCTTTTTCTATAGATATTTTTTCAAGCTTTTTAAGAGCGATTTTAATAGCTAAAACAGCACTTATCATTCCATAATTCATAGCTGGATCGGATCTTGCTAAAAAGACTCTTAGATATTTAAAACTTTTATCTTTTAGGTATTCTGATAATATTTTATCGACATTAAAAAGAGAATGCACATCTTCAAAAAGAGGAATTACATTTATGGTTTCTGGTAAAAATTCTCCTACCCATTCAGCAACAGTGATGTCCTTTTCATAAATTTTTTGATACTGTTTTCCAGAAATAAAATTTTTATAAAAGTAATAAACCCTATTTAATTCTTTGGCTGAGGTTGTCATAGGAAGGATTACTTCAAAAATAGGAGGATAAGGAGAATTATAAAAAACCTTGGCAGCATCCATAGAGCGTGGAATACTTTCTAAAGCTTCAACTAAGATTTTAGCTTCTTCCTTTTCTACTGTGGGATTGGGAATTCTAAGGGTTATAAAAACATCTCTTCCTAATTTTTTCTTTTTAAAAAAATTAGGATATTTGGTAAGAAGTTTTTTTACTACAAAATCATCTACCTCTTTTCCTTCACTATCCCACATCTGTTCATCACAACCCAGATGGGAAAAGGCATAATAGGCTTCTTGGATCTCATCTTCACCAGCCATATCTGCATGTTCAGCAAAAAATGGTAGAGACACATTATCAGGATGTTGAGTAGACATAACTCTTGGAATTTGCATAATTTATACTTTATCAGATGGTATTTATTAATTCAAGAGATAATTTGTTTTTAAGATCTTCTAAAATTTCTTTTATCAGTAATTTATTGCTTTCAAAAAAATGAATTTTTGCTAATCCTTCTTTAGCATCTAAAACACTCAATACAGCTAAATGATCATATCCTTCCAAGATAAATTTTAGATAAACCAGTTTCTTAGGATCAAGCTTTACTACAAGAAAAAAATTTCTCATAAAAATATTTAAAAGGGGGAGGACAAAACTCCCTTTAAATGATTTTAATTAAGAATTTAGCTATGTTCCTTTCTGGAAATTTTTTTCTGAGATTTTTTAGAACTACGAGCATCTAAAACTTTAACCTTGGAAGCTTGTTCCCCTTTAGGACCCTGAATTACTTCAAATTCTACAGTTTGTCCCTCCTTAAGAGTTTTAAAACCAGGCATTTCGATGGCAGAGTAATGCACAAATACATCTCCACCATCATCCTTAGAAATAAAACCATATCCCTTCTTTTCATCAAACCACTTAACCTTACCTTTAAACATGTTACATAAACCTCCTTAAAAGTTTTTCTTACATTTCAAGCTACACCTAAAAAATTTTTTGTAAAGGGGTAATTTTTAAAATTTTGTAAAAAATTAAAAAATCTAATCTTTCTAAAATAAAGTTGTTAAAACTCTTAAAAATAGTAATATAAAAATGTGAAAAATCTTAAGTTAAATCTTTATTTAGAAGACAATCCTTTAAAAATTAAAAATTTTAGACTTTTTATTATAGGACATTTCCTTTCTTTCACAGGCTCTTGGGTTCAGAATATTGCTCAAATTTGGTTAGTTTATGAACTTACTTGGTCTTCACTTTATTTAGGTATTTTTAGCTTTTTTAGTTCATTTCCTACACTCTTTTTAACCTTTATAGCTGGTATTTTTATAGATCTCTTTGATAGGAAAAAAACATTAAGTATAATTGCTTTTCTTTCTATTTTCCCACCTTTAATATTAGGATTTTTAACTCAACTTAAATTAGTAACATTTTGGCATATCACCTTTCTTGCTTTTTTATCTGGGTGTTTGACAGCTTTAGATACACCTTTAAGACAAGTTTTTATTTCAGAAATAGTTCCTATAAAATTTTTAACTAAAGCCATCTCATTTCAATCTTTATCTTTCAATACAGCTCGTGTATTAGGTCCTTTTTTAGCTGGATTAATTATTTCTTATAGAAATCTATATGAATGTTTCTATTTAAATGCTTTAAGCTTTATTCCTTTTTTATTTTTTTTAACTTTTTTTATAAAAACACAAAAACAGAAAAAATTTAGAAAAATAAAAAAAGAAGAAATAAGAAGATCATTTAAAGAAGTATATAAATTTTTAAAAAAAGAAAAAAATATATTAACTATAATTTTTTCGGTAGGGATATTTACAATTTTTGGTCCTTCTGTAATGATATTGCTACCCTTGATTGTGCATCAACTACATGGTGGAGGAGGAAAAGAATTTGGTTTTTTATTTTCAACCTTGGGTATAGGTGCAATATCTGGAGCCTCTTCAGTAATTTTCAGAAAACCAATAGAAGATAAAGTGAAACATCTCTTTAAAGCTACTTTACTTCTGAGTGTAGGTCTTTTAGGATTAAATTTTATTAAAAACTGGTATCTTACTCTAATATTTTGTTTTTTAATAGGATTTTCTTTTACTAATTTTTTTCCTGTAGCTAACAGTTATCTTCAAGAAAATACACCTGATTATTTAAGAGGAAGAATAATAAGTCTTTTTATTGTATCCTTTTTAGGAATGTATCCTATAGGGAGTTTTGTAGCAGGTTTTTTAGCAGATAAAATTAATTTACATATAGTTTTACTGTTTTATGTAATTTTTTTAATTTCTATTAATACATATTTATTGGTATTCAAATTTAATAAGACTTAAAAATTTTTAAACTTTTTAAATCTTTGTTCGATAGATATATAGTGGGGGTTTTGTTGAATGGAGATAAGATTTGATGAAATTTTAGATAGACTGGATATAGGAGTATTAATCATTGATAAAAATTATTTTATAATTTATGCTAATAAAAAAGCTAAGGATATTTTTGATGTAGACCTAAGTTTAAATCCTCTTTGTTATTCTTTATTTTATCAATATTCAGATCCATGTCCTAAATGTGTAAAAGAATATTTAACTCCTAAAACACCAAAAATTAGATTAACCCGTTTCTTACGTAAAGACTTATTTTTAATAGAATGTTGCTATTTTTCTGAAGATAAAACCTTAGTTTTTCTTAAAAATGTAAGTGATGAGTTTTATTATAAAGGTTCTTTTTTAAATTTGTTAGAAAGATTACCTGTTTCAGTATTTTTTATCAAAAAAGGAAAAATAAAATATTTAAATACCCTTTGTGAAAAAAATTTAGGTTATACACAACAAGAATTATTAGATAAAAATTTTATAGAAATGCTAATTTCTCCAGAAGATAGATTTGGAATAGAAAAAATATTTAATAAAGTATTGGTAGAGGAAAAGGAAGAACAATGTATGTTACCACTTATAAATAAAGAAGGAGAAAGCAGAACTCATTTAGGGAAATGTTTTATTATGAAAGATATAGATAAAGAAAAAATTTTAGTTGTAGCCAGTATAGATATTACAGAATTTTTAGAACTTAAACAAAGATTAGATAGCATTCATAGAACCCAAAGTTTTGGAAATTTTTTAAGAAGTCTGGTTCATGACTTTAATAATGTATTACAGCAAGTTAAAGAATATTTAAAAGATATAGAAAAGAATTTACATAATCCTCAGAAAATAAAAAAATATCTTACTTTAACAGAAAAGACTTTATCTTCTTGGATAGATTTAAATAAACTTCTTTTAGATTATACCAAAGAATTTAAAGAAATAGAGGCTAAAAAAATAGAAATTATAGGTTTTCTAAAAGATAATTTAGAATTATTTCAACTTATAGCTGGCTCTCATATTTTTATTCAACTTGATTTTGATTATCTTTCCTCAGCTTGGATTCCTGGAGACGAATCATTTTGGCGATACATATTTTTGAATTTTATAAGTAATGCCAAAGATGCTATAGAAGAGGAGGGAACTATCTCTATTCTTTTTAGAACAAGGACAGAAGAAGGTAAGAAATATCTCGTAATTTTTATTAAAGATACAGGATGTGGAATACCTGAGGAACATCTGGATAAAATCTTTCAACCCTTTTTTACTACTAAAGAAAAAAGCAGTGGTTTGGGATTGTTTTTGGTAAAAAGTCATATAAACAATATTGGAGGAAAGATAGAAGTTGAAAGTAAGGTAGGTAAAGGGACAACTTTTAGACTATATGTTCCTTTAGTAGAATTTAAAAAAGTTGAGAAAGAAAGAAAAAAACCAGAGGAAACCTATATAGTATTAGTAGAGGATGAAGAAGATATAAGAAAAAACTTAGAAGAAATTCTTAAAGCAGAAGGATACAAAGTTTATGCTTTTTCATGTGGTAAAGAGGTTAAAGAAAATATTCATATGATTGAAAAAGCTGATTTGTTAATTAGCGATTTACATCTGCCTGATATAAAAGGTGGGGAATTATATCAAATTTTAAAACAAAAATTTCCTAATATAGATGTAATATTTTTAACTGGTGATATATTTGGTTTAGCAGACCTTCCAAGTAATAGAGTAATTTTAAAACCTTTTAATATAAAGGATTTATTCTTAAAAATAAAAGAACTTTTACAGTGATTAGAAGTGATTTAAAAGATTTTTTAAATTATCTAACTTTTGAAAAAAATTACTCTTTTAATACTATAAAAGGTTATCAAAGAGATTTAGAAGAATTTTTAACCTTTTTAGAAAATCAACAGATTAATTCTTTTGATTCTTTAGAGCCATTTCATATTAGATATTATTTACTTTTTTTAAAAAAAGAAAAAAAAGAACCAACCACTATTGCAAGAAAATTAAGCAGTATTCGAAGCTTTTTTAAATACTTATTAAAACAAAAAAAGATCAAAAGAAATTTATTAAATTATTTATCAAATCCTAAAATATCAAAAAAAATTCCTTTAGTTCCTACAGAAGAGGAAATTAATCTTTTTATAGATAGTATCGAGGATGATAAAAAGAAATTTTCGAGTCTTCGGGATAAAGCATTGTTAGAAATTGCTTATGGCTGTGGTTTAAGAGTTAGTGAGATAGCTAATCTTACTTTGGATCAGATTAATTTTAAATTGCAAATTATAAGAGTTATAGGGAAAGGAGAAAAAGAAAGAATTGTTCCATTTGGTAAGAAGGCTTTAAAATCTTTAAAAGAATATTTAGAAATTCGAGAGTTTCTTCTTTCTAAATTAAAAAAAGAGACTTTTTATGTTTTTATAAATTGGAAAGGAGAAAAATTAACAGAAAGAGGAATCAGATATATTATCAAAAATAGAGGAGAAAAACACGGTTTATCTTATTTACATCCTCATGTTTTAAGACATGCTTTTGCTACCCATCTTTTAAATGCAGGTGCAGATTTAAGGAGTATCCAAGAAATGCTTGGACATTCATCCTTAGCTACTACAGAAATTTATACTAAAGTCAATTACGAATATCTCTTAAAAACTTATCTCAAAGCCCATCCAAGAGCAAAAGAAGATTAAAAGTTGGAAAAAGGCATTTTCGTAATAAAATAGGAAAGAAATTTTTTTCGTTAATAAGGGAGGTTTTTGATGTTAGAAGAGTCTCAGGTTATAAAAGTAAGATACCAAAAGTTAGAAAAGATAGAAAAAATGGGAATAAAAAGTTATCCTAATGATTTTCGTCCTAAAGACAGGGCTAAATATTTAAAAGAAATATATCAAGACGTTCCTTCTGAAGAATTAGAAAAAAGAGAACAAGAGTTTTCTTTAGCTGGTAGAGTTATGGCAAAAAGAGAAATGGGGAAAATTATTTTTTCTCATATTCAAGATGAAACAGATAAAATTCAGATTTTAGTAGCTAAATCTGAGATCTCTTCAGAAGATTTTAATTTTTTTAAAAAATATGTGGATATAGGAGATATTATAGGTGTTAAAGGGAGAATTATTAAAACTAAAACAGGAGAAGTAACTATCTTAGTAAAATATTTTAAACTTCTTACTAAAGCTTTAAGACCTCTTCCTGAAAAATATCATGGATTAAGGGATATAGAACTTAGATACAGAATGAGATATTTGGATTTAATAATGAATCCAAAAGTTAGAGAAATTTTTAAAACCAGAACACAAATTATTCAGTATATAAGAGATTATCTTATTTCTGAAGGATTTTTAGAGGTAGAGACCCCCATGATGCAACCTATTGTAGGAGGAGCAGTAGCTAAGCCTTTTATCACCTATCACAATGCTTTAGATATGAATCTTTATTTAAGAATTGCTCCAGAACTTTATTTGAAAAGACTTTTGGTAGGAGGTTTTGAAAGGGTTTTTGAATTAAATAGAAATTTTAGAAACGAAGGTGTTTCAAGCAAACATAATCCTGAGTTTACAATGCTTGAATTTTATGAAGCTTATGCAACTTATGAAGATCTTATAAAAAGAACAGAAGAATTATTTTATGGTTTAGCCTTAGAAATTAAAGGAAATCCTGTGATTGTTTATCAAGGTAAAGAGATTGATCTTACACCTCCCTGGAAACGTATAGAGTTTCTCAAAGCTTTAACTGATTTAGGTGGTATACCTGAGGAAATTTTGAAAGATAGAGAAAAAATTTTTAATTTTGCTAAAGAAAAAAATATTGAACTTAATTTAAAAGATCCTCGAATTGGTAAATGGTGGACTAAGCTCTTTGAAGAACTGGTTGAACCTAAGCTTATACAACCTACTTTTGTAATTAAGTTTCCTATAGAAGTTTCACCACTTGCAAGAAGGAATGAAGAAGATCCTGAATTTGCAGATAGATTTGAACTTTATATAGCAGGTAAAGAAGTTGCTAATGCTTTTTCTGAATTAAATGATCCAAGAGATCAAAGAAAACGTTTTGAGGAGCAATTAAAATTAAAAGAAATAGATGAAGAAATTCCTCCAGAGATAGATGAGGATTTTTTAAAAGCTTTGGAATATGGAATGCCACCTTGTGCAGGAGAGGGTATTGGAATAGATCGAGTAGTAATGATTTTTACAGATACTCCATCTATTAGAGAAGTTATATTATTTCCTCATTTAAGAAAAAAAGAAGATCTATAAATGAAATTTTCAAAGTTAAATCTAAGTTGGGAATTTTGGATAGCTCTTAAATATATATTTTCTCCTAAAAGAGAAAGATTCACAGGTATTATTTCTTTAATTGCTATTATAGGAGTAGCATTAAGTGTAGGAGCTTTAACAGTGGTTAATTCTGTAATAACAGGTTTTAAAGAAGCAGTTTCTGAAAAGATTTTAAGTTTAAATCCTCATTTGAGTATAAGTTTTAGAAATCCTGAATTTAAAGAAAAACTTTTAAAAATTATAAAAAAAGAAATTCCTTCTCAAGAGATTGTGAGTATTCAGGAAGTTTCAACTTTACAAGGTTTAATAATTTTTTCAAGACAACCTGTAGGAATTATTTTAAAAGCTACTAATTTAGAAAGTTTAAAAAAAGAAAAAGGATTTAAAAAATTTAAAATAGAAAAGGTTTATTTAAATAATAATACAAATATTACACCACCTCTGATAATAGGTGAAAAACTTAAAAAAAGACTTGGTCTTAGTTTAGGAGATAAAATAAAATTTATGAGTGTAGAAGGGGTTTATACTCCTTTTGGATTTTTTCCTAAAATAACAACTTTTAAGATAGTAGGCACATTTGAAACAGGGGTTTATGATTATGATCTAAACCTTGTATTTACTTCTTTTAAAATATTTTCTCAAAAATTTAAACCTAATAATTATTCTTTGGAGATTAAACTGAAAGATCCTTTTAAATCTCAAAAGTTTAAGAATAAACTTCTTTCTCATATTGGCTTTGGTATCAATATATTTGATTGGCAAGAATGGAATAGAAATCTTTTTACTGCCTTAAAAATGGAAAAAATGGGACTCTTTATAGTATTAACTCTTATGATTATAGTTTCTCTTTTTAATATTATTGCAGCTATGATAATGTTAGTTTCTGAAAAAAAGATGGATATTGCTATTTTAAGAGCTTTAGGTGTTTCTTCTCAAAGTATTTTAAAGATATTTTTTTTCTGCGGTTTGATTCTTTCATTAATAGGGGTTATAACAGGATTAATATTAGGTAGCTCTCTCTGTATTATACTTTCACATTATCCTTTTATAAAACTTCCGAGTGAAGTATATCCTGTAGAGTATATGCCTGTTAAATTGGAAATTTTGGATTTATTTGTAATAAGTGTGGTTGCAATATTTATAAGTATTTTAGCTTGTATGTATCCTGCTAAGAAAGCTTCTGAAATTATTCCAGCAGAAATTTTACGGCATGGCTAAAAAAACTATAGTAGAACTTAAAAATATTACTAAAAAATATCTTTATCCTCAGGGAGAAATAGAAGTTTTAAGAGGAATAAATTTAAAGGTTCAAGAAAAAGATAAAATTGCTATAGTTGGTCCTTCTGGAGTTGGTAAAACAACTCTTCTAAATATAATAGGAACTCTTGATTATCCTACTTCTGGTGAAATATATTTTTTTGAAAAAAAATTAGATTATAGTAATGAAGAGAGATTATTAAATCTTAGAAAAAAAAACATAGGATTCATTTTTCAGCTTCACTATCTTATTTCAGAATTTACAGTCATAGAAAATGTAACTTTACCTGGTTTAATATCTCAATGGGAAAAAGATAAATGTTTAGAAAGAGCTTATGAGCTATTAAAAAAATTAAATCTGTCTGGAAAAGAAAACTACAAACCTTTTAGACTTTCAGGAGGAGAAAGACAAAAAGTAGCTATTGCAAGAGCCCTTTTTTTAAATCCTTCTTTACTTTTAGCAGATGAACCTACTGGTAATTTAGATCAAGAAAGTGCTAAAGAAGTAATAGAAATATTTTTGAAAATAAATGAAGAATTAGGGACTACAATAATTATGGTTACTCATAATTGGGAATTGGCTAAAAAAATGGATAAAATATTTTTGCTAAAAGACGGTTTTTTGATAAAATTAGGAAATGCCTAAAATGGGAATTTATTTTTTGAGAAAAATTTTTATTATTTTTATTTTATTATTTTTCTTAGTCTATTCTGATTCTGTTTCAGCTAAAGAATTAAAATTTCTTATTTATTCAACTAAAACCTATGGGGAATATATACCAGAAGAGTTTTTAAAAGCTTATTTAGAAAATTTACAAAGGATACTTTCAAAAGAAGAAATCAGTTTTGAAGTTAAAAGTTTTTCAAAAGAAGAAGCTTTTAATTTATTAAAAGCAGGTCTCTATAATGGAATTGCAGAACTTAAAATTATAGCTGTTAAAGAGAATCTTAGTATAGAATGGAAATTTAATCGAATTGGGAAGAAAGAGCCTTATTATTTTTATGTTACAGGTCAGAGAGAAAATATAGAAGACCTTGTTAATAAAACTTTTAAACTAATAAAAAGCATTTTAGAAAAAAAACAGATAATCGAAAAGATCCGAATAGTTGGAAATTTAAGAATAGGGAAGGATGTAATTTTATCTAAAATAAAAACCAAGCCAGGAGATATTTTTGATCCCAAAAAATTAAATGAAGATTTAAAAGCTATTTATAAAATGGGCTATTTTAAAAATATAGAATTAAAAATTGATAAGGGAATTAAGGGAGTAATTGTTACCTTTGAAGTTAAAGAAAATCCTTCAGTTAGAGAAGTAATATTTAAAGGAAATAAAAAAGTTAAAACAAGTGATCTCTTAAAGATTGTTGATATTGAAGAAGGAGAAATTATTACACCTAAGAAACTTGATAAAGCTATAGAAAATATAAAAATGTATTATGAACAATTAGGTTTTTCAGGCACTCAAGTTTTTATAGAGACTGAAAAAGCACCCCCTGCTCAAATAAATATAGTTTTTAATATTAAGGAAGGTAAAAAGAAATATATAAAAAAAATTAAATTTATAGGAAACAAAGCTTTTTCTGATAAAACTTTAAAAAAATACCTTTCTATTTCAGAAAAAACTGTTTTTTCACCTATCAAAAAAATAACTCAATATATAAGAGCTTTTATTCGTCCTGAGCCAGTTGCAGAACCAGGGGTTTATAATATAGCTTTTCTCCGTAGAGACCTTGGTAAAATAGAAACGGTTTATAAGAATAAAGGATATATAGATGTAAAAGTAGGAGAACCTATAGTAGAAGAAAAACCAGATGGTGTGATTATAAAAATTCCTATTGAAGAAGGATCTCAATACAAAGTAGGAAAAGTAAAAATAAATCAAGATCTATTTCCTGAAGAAAAAATTTATAAAAAAATTCAAACCTCTCCTGGAAAAATTTTTAGTCTTAAAACTTTAAGAGAAGATGAATCAATTCTTCTTCATCTTTTTGCAGATTATGGATATGCTTATGCTAAAGTAGATACTAAAATAAAAAAAGATCCTAAAAATAGATTAGTCAACATTACTTTTAATATTGATAAAGGACCTATTGTTTATATAGGGAGAATAGAGATTGAGGGGAATACTAAAACAAGAGACAAAGTTATTAGAAGAGAACTTAAAATAACAGAAGGATGGCCTTATAGTGCTTCTCGTATAGAAGAAAGTGAAGCAAGACTTAGAAAATTGGGATATTTTGAAGAAGTAAAAATTGAAAAAGAAAAAGGAGTAGAAGAAGAAGAGATCAATTTAAAGGTTAAAGTAAAAGAAATGCTTACAGGATCTTTTGCCATAGGAGGTGGTTATAGTTCCTATGATAAATTTGTTATAATGGGAGACATTACTG
>Ga0190308_1000433_pt1 | contig 13611 bp, 14 predicted proteins | sample 48700756_MG_FD_165050 | JGI IMG/M metagenome (GOLD analysis project Ga0190308, IMG submission 165050) | Hydrothermal vent sediment bacterial communities from Southern Trench, Guaymas Basin, Mexico - 4870-07-5-6_MG | ecosystem: Environmental > Aquatic > Marine > Hydrothermal vents > Sediment ...
ACGTTTTCCCCCACATGACCCACCTCCATGTGGACATATCTTATTCCTCTATCCCCATATCTCTTGGTGGTTCTCTCATAGACTGCGGTGATCACCATGTTCACGGCCGCCGCCCCAACCCACTCCTGATCCAGGGCCGCCCTCATAAGCTCCCTACTGTAATCGCCCTTCTTGACGAGCTCGATCTCATGGGTCTTTGGGAGATAGTGGTATATTCCGGGCTCAAGCCCCTCAACCCCACCCTCCTTGACGACCATGTAGACCTCAAGCGGATAGGTTGCCCCGGCGGATGGAGCGGTCTTGAAGCCCCCGGCCCGCAGCCATGGTTCGGGCTTCGTCACCCCCTGAGCTGCCCAGAAGAGCTGTGAGACGTGCTTTATTGTCAGCGGCCTATCCTCATATTCTCTAATACTCCTCCTAAGCTTCAAAGCCTCCTCGATGGAGGTCTCGCTCTTATAGGATGGCTGGGGGAGCTTGATCTTCAATTCCACTTTCTTTGGCTTCTCCTCGGCTTTAAACTTCGTCCCGAATATGCTGAAGCCTATCAACCCGATTGCCGTGAGCATGGATATGAGCAGCATCAAGAAACCTCTCCTCCCAATCCTCAAGCTCTCCAAAAATTAGTTCGCCATATTATGATATAAAGATCCTAGAAAGGTCTATCTAGATCCGCGGAGAAATTCAACTCATGAGGCGGTTTGGGATAGGAGATCTGCTGAGCGAGGGCTTCAGATATGCGACGAATCCATATAAGAGGGCGGTCGCTCTAGGAGTCCTACATTTATTATCATTTCTGATAGTCCCAATCTTCTTCGCGCTCGGATACGTGTATAGATGTATTAAGGGGACAATCGAGGGGGTTGAGGGACTCCCAGAATACCGCGACTGGGGTGGGATGTTTATTGATGGGCTAAAGCTCTTCGCGGCCTACCTAATAATACTTATACCGACGGCTCTGATAATGTTCCTGATAGGCGTGCCCCTCAGATTCGGGGCTATCCTCAACCCATATGCCATGATTATGTCGATGGCGTCAGTCTACATCGCCTCATTCATAATAGGAGTCTTGGCCGGTCTCTACCTCTTCATGGCCATACCACACATGATATATGTTGGGAGGGTGGGAGCCGTCTTCAGCTTCAGCCAGGTTCTTGAGAGGATTAAGAAGATAGGCTATGGAGATTACTTCGCGATCTGTATAGTCACATTAATCCTCGTCTGGCTCCTAGCCCTGGTAGGCTCCCTAATTCCGATAATAGGCGTGATCCTCATCATACCCATCGCCGTCCTCCTCCTCGCAAGGGTTCAGGGATTGGTCTTCAAGAGCACGATCAGCTGAATGACTCCTAATGACCTGCTTGGGCACCCTACATAAATGAACCCCTAAAGCCTCCATCTTCCACCTAAACCTAGAGGCCATGAGGACTGTAGGTGAAGGAGATAAGGTTCTATTCATAACCCAGAGGGGAAAGAGGTATCTCGTATCGGTTAGGAGGGGTGAGAGATTCCACACAAGCGAGGGATACCTGGATCTCGACGACGTGATCGGGAAGAGATATGGGAGCAGGGTTAAGACGAATACTGGATCGGTCTGGACGGCGTTAGAGCCGACGATACTCGACCACGTCCTAAACTTCCCGAGGATAACCCAGATCGTCTACCCGAAGGATTTAGGCTACATAATCTTGGTGAGCGGGGTTAGATGCGGGAGCAGGGTCGTTGAGGGTGGGACGGGATCGGCCGTATTGACCGCGGTCCTAGCATATCACGTCGCCCCGCATGGAAAGGTCTACAGCTACGATGTCAATGAGGAGTATCTCAAGAACGCCGAGAAGAGGCTTGAATCACTTGGTTTAAGGAGCTTCGTTGAGCTTAAGCATGGAGACTTGACCGAGGGGATCGATGAGAGGGATGTCGACGCGGTCATCCTCGACATACCGACCCCATGGCTCGCCGTCAAGACATCCTATGAAGCCTTGAAGGATAGCGGGATATTCATCTCAATAAGCCCAACCATAGAACAGGTGATAGAGACGGTCGACGCGCTCAAGGAGAACGGCTTCGCCGACATCTCGACCGTTGAGATCCTGTTGAGGAATATGAGGGTTAAGCGTGGGATGACTAGGCCGGAGCATCTGATGCACGCTCACACGGTTTACATAACAACCGCCCGCAAATCTGTGGTCGATTCATTCGACCGATAGCATCCCTCAGCGACCTTGACCTCTCTCAGCTTCTCTAAACTTCTTCACGATCTCCGCTAGAGCCGACGCAGCCTCCTCAGCGTGTTGATACGGATATTTCTGAGGCTCAAGATACTTGAAGCATGTAAAGTAGCAGCATACGTGATTCGCCGCGGCCATGGCCATCTCCCTCCCAAGCTCTTGATGCTCCTGGACATCTTCAACCTTCTCTATCTCCCTAAGCCTCTTCACACCCTCCTCAGCCTTCAAATCCTTAAGCCTCCTCTGGAGTATGTCTTCAGGCCTGAACTCTAGGACGACTATCGCATCGGGATTCAGGATCTCCGCAACCCTTGAGGGTAGACCTGGATAGTATCCGAAGGCGGTCTTTATCACGGCGTGGGTGTCTATTATCAGGTCTCCATCGAGCCTCGCTATCGCCTCGGCGGCCCTCTCCTGGAGAAGCTTATAGTCCCTCGGCTTAAGCTTCTTCCTCATCTCATCCCTATCGGAGATTCCGAAGCCCTTCCTAGCCTCCTCGAACATATAGTCCCCGAAGTTTACAACTCTTAGGTCTGGAATCTTCTCGAGGAGCTTCTTCAATATCGTGGTCTTCCCAGCCCCTGGAACCGCGACCACAACAACCCTAACCATATGAGATTGATTGATGATCCCTCGACTTAAGGATTCAGTTCTTAGATCTCCATCTGCCTCTCGATCTTCTGCTTAGCCGCTAGATACTCCTCCTCCGTAAGCTCTCCAACCCTATATCTAAGCTCTATCTTCTCAAGCTCCCTCTTGAGCTTCTTATGGAGCTCCAGCAAATCCTTTAGGGATTCGAGGGTCTCATCGAGATCCGAGACTATCATGTTGACGTCCTCACTGCTTAAACCCTTCGAGACTCCCTCCGAGCTTATCTTATCTCTGAACTCCCTTATCTTGGCCTCATACTCCGGGAGATCCGCGAGCTTTACATCGAAGGCATTGTGAAGTATGTTTAGCCTGGGCTTTATCTTCGATAGCTCCCTATCTATTGAGAGTTTCTCGGTTATGTATTGTTTATCCGGGATCTCACCTATCTCATGCCTGATCTTAAGCTGTTCGAGCTTCGAGTTCAACTCACTAATCTTATCCTCAAGCGACTTTATCATCTCAAGCCTCTTAGAGTTAACCGCCTTAATCCTATTCCTATACTCCTTGTAGATGTCTATGAAGACCTCCGCCGAGGCCTCGCCGTTCAGGAACAACTCAAGCAACCTATTCCTCCAATTATACACGTTCGCGAGCTGCTCAACTATCTTACGCTCCTCCGAGACCTCCTGGACGGCGGGCTTTCTCTCTAAGACCTCCTCGCCGACCTTCTCTATAATGACCTCCTCACCGGCTTTCTTAGATCCCGTATCCTCAGCTTCCCGCGAATCCCCCTCCGATAGATCTAATGGCTTTCCACAATATTTACAATATGGAGCTTTATTCGTCAACCTTCCACAATGCGGGCACACAACCTTCTCTTCCCACATCTCTTAAAACCAAATTTAATGATCGAATTTCTCTAATAAAACTTTCTGGGAATCTCCCTAAAGGATTGTTGAGAGATATATCCCTAAATGCCATGAGTCATATCATCGGCGACCGAAGCCATTAATAAACCATTAAATATGCCAAGAGATACACTATCTTGGTGAGGTTGGACTTGGGCCCAAACGAGCTCTCCCTAGCACCCGTTCACAGGCTTATCAAGAAGGCCGGAGCCGCGAGGGCGAGCGAAGAGGCCGCTGAAGCCCTCCGACAAATCCTCGAAGAGCTTGGATTAGCTATAGCGAGGGAAGCTTACAGCCTGGCCCAATATGCTGGGAGGAGGACTGTAAGGAGGGAGGATATCGAGAGGGCCGCCAGAACTCTACTACGCGGTTACTACTCCTCACAGTAGGAGCGTGCTGATCTCCGGAAGCAATCCTGCCACAAGCGGTCGATATTTTCTGACCATATTAGGGAAGTGATTTTGGCTATAAACCCTTAATGCTCAGAAAACCAATTTTGGCGGGTGAAAAGGCGCCTGAAAACCTCCTAGGAGCCTGCCGCACGATGTTTTTCACGAAGCTGGCAACATTAATTAAGGTTTATATTTGCCTCAACTTCACCATCCTATGGTAATTTAGAATTGGGAATGTAATGGAGGTGGGAGGATGGCTTACGCTCCAAGAGCAGGTGGTCAGCCCGTAATAGTCCTAAAGGAGGGAACTACTAGAACTAGAGGAAAGGCCGCTCAGAGAAATAATATAGCCGCCGCGAAGATAATCGCCGAGATCGTTCGAACAACCCTGGGGCCCAAGGGGATGGATAAGATACTCGTGGACACGATCGGCGACGTGGTGGTCACGAACGACGGCGCAACCATCCTAGATAAGATGGATGTCGAGCATCCCGCCGCCAAGATGCTCGTGGAGACTGCTAAGGCTCAGGATAACACGGTTGGAGACGGGACGACGACCGTTGTGATCTTGGCGGGAGAGCTCCTAAAGCGCGCGGAGGAGTTGATTGAGCAGAAGATTCACCCAAGCACCATCATAAGAGGTTATAGGAGGGGTCTTGACATAGCGCTACAATATCTTGAGAAGATCGCTAAGCCTGTTAAGCTTGAGGATAGGGAGACCCTTAAGAAGATCCTGCTGACATCCCTCGCCAGCAAGTCCCTCGGGTTCGCGAAAGAGCATATCGCAGATCTCGCCTTGGAGGCGGTCTCAAGGATAATTGAGGAGAGGGATGGAAGGCTATACGCGGATAAAGACAACATCCAGATAGTCAAGAAGATGGGGAAGAGCCTCCTTGAGAGCGAGCTGATAAACGGCGTGATAATCGATAAGGAAGTGGTTCACTCGGCGATGCCGAAGAGGGTGGTGAATGCGAAGATAGCCCTGATAAACGCGCCATTCGAGATAGAGAAGACCGAGTTCAGCGCCGAGATAAGGATTAGGGATCCGCTAAAGGTGAAGCAGTTCTTGGATGAGGAGACTAGGATCCTCAAGGAGATGGTCGATAAGGTTGTCTCCGTCGGTGCGAACGTGGTCCTATGCCAGAAGGGTATAGACGACATAGCGCAATTCTTCATGGCTAAGGCCGGAATACTGGCCGTGAGGAGGATCAAGAACTCCGACATGGAGAAGCTCTCAAGAGCGACCGGGGCGAGGATAGTCACGAACTTCGAGGACCTATCGCCGGAAGACCTCGGAACGGCCGGCGTGGTTGAGGAGAGGAAGATCGGAGAAGATAGGATGGTGTTCGTGAGAGATTGTAAGAATCCTAAGTCCGTCTCGATACTAATCAGAGCCGGGCTCGAGCGGCAGCTAGACGAGGCAGAAAGGGCGTTAAACGACGCGATAATGAACCTGATCTCCCTGATCCAGAACATGAAGTATGTTCCAGGGGGAGGCGCCAGCGAAATGGCCCTAGCCTCGGCGATAAGGAAAGAGGCTCCAAAGTATCCTGGGAAGGAGCAGCTGGCCATGCTGGCATTCGCCGAAACCTTGGAGATGATCCCGAGAATACTCGCCGAGAACTCAGGCCTAGAGCCGGTTGAGATCCTAACGGAGCTTAGGACCAAGCACGAGAACGGGCAGCATGGATATGGAATCGAGGTATTCTCCGGGAAGGTTCAAGATATGTTTAAGGCCGGGGTGATAGAGCCGCTGAGAGTGAAGGAGCAGGCGTTGAAGAGCGGATTCGAGGCGGCCGCCATGATCCTGAGAATAGATGACGTGATCGCCGCGGCCAAGCGTAGGGAGACGAAGCCCGGGAAAGGCGGGCCCGAGACAAGTTACGAATAAACCTTCATAAACTCCTTTTTTGAGGCTTGAACCGAAAACATAGTTTGATATAGCGGTGGCACATACTCATAGGCGTAATGACGATCAATATTGAGGAGAGGCTTAGAAGAGCTCTCCGCAACCTCGGCTTAACCGACTATGAGATGAGGACCTACATCTCCTTACTCAAAGCTGGGAAGCTCACGGCAAGCGAGCTGAGCGAGGCCGCCGGAGTCCCATACTCGAAGATCTATGATGTCTTGGAGAGCCTAAAGAAGAAAGGATGGATTAGAGGCGAGGGCGGGAGGCCGGCGAAGTTCTGCGCAAGGCCGCCTAAGGTCGCCTTAGACATCAATAGGATGAGGATTGAGAACGAGCTTAAACGATGTGAAGAGGTGGCGCTGGCCGGGCTCCTGCCAATCTATCAGCGGGCCGGGGAGAAGGAGAAGCATGACGTATGGGTTCTTAGGGGTGAGGCCAGCATACTCTCAAAGATAAGGGATCTCATATTCGGATGCGAAAGCGAGCTACAGATAGCCGCTCCATGGATGAACAAAGACCTCCTAAACCTCATCTTCCCCCCGCTGGCCTTGATAGCTAATAGAGGTGGCCGGATTAGGATCATGTTATCGAGTTCATGCGACCTAGATCTCGCTGAGAAACTCGAAGCTGTAGCGGAGATCAGGCTTAGAGATAAGATGTTCGGCGGGGGAGCGATCTCGGACTCGAGGGAGACGATAATAATTCTAGGAACTGAGGAGGATCAGGCACTCAACATGGCGATCTGGTCCGATCACGTAGCCCTCGCGAGAATAGCTAAAGTATACTTCGATTACCTCTGGAGGGACGCTAAGCCGTTTAAGAGGTAGATGGATGTAAGGGTTGGTGTCTGAGTTGCGGCGCAGAGACTCGAGAAGAAGGATTCTATACGTTTTCATATCGATCCTAGCCATAATCATGATCATAATCTCTATATCTCAAGGCATTTGGTTTTCCCTGAATCTCTGGGAGTTCGGAGACCTATTCATAAGACCATTCTATTTCTCATTTATCGGCGGACTCATACTCTCCTTCATAGCATTCTTCAGGTTCGACTTTAGAAGGAGAAACTCGCTGACCTTCTGGCTCCTCAAACTATTCATAAAATTCTATCATAGAGCTGGATCTATCGAGCCTAGGGATCTCGATTATTCAGCATATCGGATGAGTCTCGGCAAGTTTTTGGCATGGCAGGCCACGAAGACCTTGATCGGAGCAATACTACTCTCAAACGCTATCTTCGGGATGGGCGTTATCGCTGCTTTAAGCGGGTTGGATTTCGGATTAACCAATATACCGAGGGTAATGAGTCTATCATTCATCCCGGCAAGCATCAATGACATAGCTCCGGCGATGACTGTGATCTCATCAATCCCGGCTCTAACGATTCTACTCCCACCGCTTCTCTCGGCGTTCGGGCTTAGACTGATACTCTTAGTAGGCTTAACCATGCTCGTCAAGGCAGCCTCGGAGTCTATCATGAACTATCTGAAGACGGGGATTATCAGGATCCCGGTAGAGGTCATCGAAACATTGATAGCGATAGGCGTCGCGTGGACCGGATTCAACCTATTCTTCCCAAACTACATAAACTACAACACCAAGATCTTCATAATCGGAGCCTTCATAATCTCAGCGATAATGCTCCTATTCGTGTATCTCGACAGGACCAAAACAGGATTCATCTACGCGTATACGATTAAGGCTGGAGCAATAATCCTAATACTCTTGGCGGTGTTCGCTATAGCGTCGATCCAAAATAGCATAGCTGATGCCAGGAGGGTTGAGTGGCTCGGCCCATATGTAAAACAGGAGATAGCCGTGAACAGATATCTCGCAGATATAGATGATGTCAAGATTTTTATCTATAATTTTACCGCGAAATCTAATGTATTAAACTCGTCTCAGCTCTCAAGGATTCATAGGGATCTTCAGACGGTTAGGCTTTGGGACTGGGACGCGGCCTTCACGAAGCTCAAGCCTGAGATAGGGCTGATACCGTATATAGACTTCGAGGACTCGGATATCCTCCGATTTAGGAATAGGCTTTATTGGAGTGCGTCCATGAAACCGGTCTTGCCGAGAGGCATCCCTCCCTCCGACATCTGGTATAACGAACACCTCGTATACACCCATGTCCCCAGCGGATTCCTATTACTCGACGCGAACAATGGAACGGTGATAAATCCATCGACATTCTTCAAGCAGAGGAGGATCTACTACGGTGAGGGAGGATTATTCGACACCACCTGGGCCGCAATCATCTTGGGGAAGGAGAGGAGCGATGAGGTGACCGGAGTCGGCTATCATGGAAATGGGGGAGTGATCATCTCGCCCCCGACGACCTGGCTCTTCGACGTTACCTTCCTCCTCTCATATCCCGATAAACATGTTAGGGTGATCAGGTATAGAGATGTATATGATAGGATGGAGCTGATCCTCCCCTACTTCACCTATATCTGGAGAGGTAGATATGTCGACATGTTCCCCGTAACCGATGGAAACAGGACTTATTGGCTCATGCCCCTTATAATAAGACTCGGAACAAGTATGGTTCCATGGAGCAAGGACCACGAGCTCGTCCGATTCATAGGATATTCCCTGATAGACGTCTACGATGGGGAGATAAAATTGTTGATAATAGGAGATGATTTCGTCAGCGAGCTCATAAGGAGAGCCTATCGAGACCTCTTGATCGAGGAATTTCCAGACTGGCTCAAGCATCAGACGAGATTTCCCGAGGAAGTCTTTGAGTATCAGGTCGACATGTTCAACACATATCACGTCGAGGATCCCGCAACCTTCATCCAAGCGAGGGAATTCTATGAGATACCGAAAGGGGTTCACGTATACTACATTATTGCCCAGCCCCCGAGATTTGAGAGACCTGAGTTCATCGGGCTCCTGTCGCTTCAGCTGAGAGGCTCCCCTGGAAGGAATTTGGCCGGATTCATGGTCGTCAGGAACGATTACCCAAACCTCGGGGAGAAGATCTTCTATAGGGTTCCAATAGGATCTGAGGTGAAGCTTCTAGGCCCATCCGCCGCGAGGGAGGCGTTGGAGAGGTTCGCTGAGTTTAGGAAACTTAGAACCCTCTTGGAGAACCCTAGGATAGGTGAGACGATCCTCTATCAGATAGGAGACTACCTCGTCTACGTGATCCCGGTCTATACGTCCCCCGCCGGAGGAGTTGTGGCCCAGCTCGGAACCATAGCGACGGTTGGCGCCGAGTTCACCGGAAAATACTTCATAGGCTTGGGATCAACGCCTGAGGAGTCCTTCAACTCCTTTTTGAGAAGCCTGGGCGGAGCCGCTCCCACGATTACTGGAATCGATCTCTATAACCTCACCATGAGCATCTTGAGGGACTTTAAGCTCAGAATAATGTATCCGGAGAAGATAAACGCCGATCTGATCTTCCTGGAGGGAAACATCACCTACAGGTCTCTAAAGCTCCTCAGAGAGGATCTAAGCAAGTTCATAAGCACGTGGGTTACCGGAAGGGGGTTGGATAGGGTGCTGGTCTGGAGGCTCAACAACACGGTCAACGTCGGCTCGATATTCTCGGAGGAGGGGGTCGTGGAACTACACTATATCAGGATCGTGGGCGGCTAATTTTTAAAAGATCCCTAGAAGCTGAGAGTATTGAGAGGGCGTGAAGGGGGAAGGCGGCGTCGAGGAGACCTCGAAACTCATCTTAGGAATACTTGCAATCCTACTACTGCTCATACTCTTCTCCCTGATACTGAGGCTTGGGAAGGGAATTCTGGGATTAATCCTGATAGGGGTCATAGCCTTGCTCGGAGTCTACTGGTTTAAGGAGGTCAAGAAGGCATTAAAGAGCTACAGACCTAAGATCGAATACCCGCTCGAATTGATCGAGGATGGAGACACGCTCACCCTCACAGCCCAGGTCCCGGGGCCGGAGGAGGAGGTCTCCGTTAAGATCTCGGATAGGAAGCTCTTGATAAGGGGTGGGAGGGGATTTAAGAGGATAGTTAAGCTCCCATATCCGGTCAGGATCTTGAAGAGATCTTATGTTAACGGAATCCTCCACCTCGAGTTCATCAGGGAGCGGCAGGTGGTAAATAGGAGAAGCTAGCTAAAGCTCATCTAGAATCGACGCCAATAGGATCGGGAATATTATTGTGGCATCTCCATGAACGGTGACCTTCTTTGCGTCAGGCTTGACCTTACCCCATGAGATGGCCTCGCTGACCAGCGCCCCGCTCAGGCTCCCATCATACTCGCACGCGGTCGTGATGTAGATCGCGTAATCCAATCCATCCCTGAATTGATTCCACCAGAGGGTGTGGTGCTTCGATATCCCTCCGCCTATCATGACGGCCCCGGTCCTCTCGGCCTTAAACACGATCTCGGATAACCTCTCGCAGTCCCTGAATAGGTTTAGCTTGAAGTCCCTCCTCCTCTGCTGGAATAACCAGACCTGGGTTCCGACGGCTCCGTCCATTATCCCGGGAACGAATACTTCGATTCCATTCCTCGCTGCTTGATGGAGTATGCTGTTTTCATCTTCAAGCCTCTCACCTAAGATCCTCGAAACCTCATAGCTCCCGACCTCCCTGACGCCATTTGAGTAAGCCTCCTCCAAGCATTCTTGGACGAACTTCTCGATCGTAGGCCCATAGGATTTGAGCGGGATGACAACGCTTCCAAGCCTATGGTATCCATCTCTCCTAAGCTCCGCGTCGTCGAGCCTGAAGTCGCCGTTATAGTATTCGCTGAGGGATCTCGCTATATCGTGGTCGAGGGCCCCGCATGTTGTTATGATTGCGTGGAAAAGCCTACGCCTAACCGCCTCCGCTACAATTCCCCTAAACCCGGTCGAGATTGGGGCGGCCACGAATGATAGGAATCTGAAGCATTCGCCGTCCCTCAGCATCTCTAAGAAGATCCTTGAGGCGATTCCGAGGTATCTCGCGCCGAATCCCCCGGACTCCTCAAACTGCTCCAGCAGCTCCGAGACCCTCATCCCGGGCCATAGCTTGATGTCCTTGACCGGGATCATGGATAAAGATTGTCGATGGCTCGTATTAAGGGATCATTCCTGAAGTCCTCTAAGCCTCTCAACCAACTCGTCGACGCTCCTAACCATGCTTAAGGCGAAGCATATATCCTCAAGCCTCGCGAGCTCGATTGCGAGCGAGTCCACGTGATCTCTATCCACAGGCCCGTGGATCACTATCGCCTTCGGCTTCACCGGATACAGTCTCGCCGCCACCATCGGAGATCTCCCCCTGCTCACCCTCGTGAATATCATGGCCCTCATCGGATTTTTCCCGAAGAGGTATAGGAAGTCAAGCGCCTCTAGGGATCTTATGGCCCTCAAGCTATCTATCACGGTGTATCCATAGAGCGGGGAGTTCACCCACTTCTCCCCAACCAAGATCTCCGCATCGAGTAGGTTTATCAGCTCCCTAACGCTCCTCGGGGACTCGAACTCGGCCATATCTATGACCGCTGAACTCAGATCTCTGTGAAGCATCGAGTATCTCCTGACATTCGCTCCACCCCTCCTCATATCCGCCTCGATCAGGGCCGTCACGAACCTCCTCACAAAGTTGGTCCCAGGAGATTTCCTCCTATTGTTCTCGTAGTCGCTTAGAACTGAGGGGGAGATCCCCATCAACTTCGCCACCTCGCTTTGAGTTAGGTTGAATAGGGTTCTCCACTTCCTCATCACGGTTCCGGGGTTTAGGGATAGGATTATCTCCCCCGCGATCTTGCTCATCAGCGCCTCCCTCATCCCGATGTCGCCGCTCATTAACATATTTAGATCGACAGCCATAGGACTTGAACATTTCTGAGAGTTCACTTATATTCGAGTCCGTCCAATGATTATCGGGGACGGCTGAGCGGGGATTGGAGAATGGCCGACCGATTCTGGGTCAAGCTACATCATTCAAAGGTCGGTGAGACCATTCTCGCCGTATGCGACGAGGAGCTACTAGGCAAGAGGCTTAAGCTGAACGAGGAGCTGTCGATCGAGGTCAGCAAATCCTTCTATGGAGGAGTCTTAATAGCGAGCGATGATCTCGATAAGTATCTCAAGCAGGCGACGATCGTGAACATGCTTGGGGAGAGAGCTGTCTCGTACGCCGTGAGAAGGGGCTTCGCAGTCGAGAAGACCGTCATAAAGGTCGGCGGAATCCCGCACATCCAACTATATCTCTAAACTCCAAGCGCCCTCGATATGGTCATCATCTCAGGCCCGGTTGTGACCGATCCTATGACCGCCCCCTTGCTGTTAGCTATGATCCCGCTCCTAACGAACTTCACCCCATCGTTGACGGTTCCCGGGAGGATCGTCACCTTGAAGATCTCGCTCAGCCACCTCTCCTCATCCTCAGAAACCCCAGCGTACACGAGGCCGCCCTCATTCGTCACTATCGCCAATGATCCGACATAACTTCTATTCGCTATCCTGCCCTTAACTACCTCTACTCCGAGGATATCTTGAATCAGCTTCTCAGCCTTCCTCGGGAGGATGCTGCTTATGAGGGCGGCCTTGTCGTTGGCTAGGATGAGGTTTCCAACCGCAGTATACTTGCTCTCTAAAACCCCTATGTTGATGTCGCCCGCAGATCTCCTTATCTTCTCCACCTCCTCATCCAAAACCATCCTCGACAAAATCAAACCATTACTATTGCCGGCGGCCATGGTTGACAGGAGTATCGAGCCTGCGAGGGTCGTCGGGATCACCTTCACCTCGAGAACCTCTTGGATTAGCCTCTTCTGCCTAAGCTTGAGCCTCGGGGGAACTAGACATATATCCTCCGTTGGAACAGCGAACAAGCCTATCTCAGCCGATCCAAAGAAGGTCTCAAGATATATTCCACGCGACCTCGTCGAAGTCTTGCCCATCCTCACACCTCATTAAATCACGACTCAAATCGCCGAACCACATTCACGTAGGCTCTTGAGATCGAGTATATGTCTTCCATCACCAATCCGAGGTCTAGGAGCTTGTTAACCGAGTCCAGCGCCCTTCGAACCGAGTAGAAGTCGGGGGCGGCTCTACCAGCTTCAACCAGCAATGAGAGATTATCGACCCCCAGATCTCCCGCGAGGGTTATCAGGAGTCCGGCGGCTCCAATTATCTGGCCGTCATAAACCTCCGCGTCGATCCGCTTCAGCGCAGACGTAATCGTTTCACGCCTCGTCGAGGACACGTAGACCTTCCGCTCCTCGGATACATCCTCCTTACCGTATCCTCCGAGAGTTAGGATGAGATTCGCCCCGATCTCCAGGCTCACCTTAAGGATCTTATCGCAGAACTCGTGTTGACCATAGTAGGATGAGGGCTGAGAGTTTCCGTAGAGGAGGAGTAGGGGTCTGGGCTTCTCGACATAATATAGGTCCGCGAAGCTCGGGATGAGCCTGCCGTCCCTAACGTATCCAGCCGTTGGGAAATAGGGTGAGTAGAATCTGCAGATCCTCCTTCCGCCCAGCTTCTCGAGTAGGTAGGCGACCGCCCCCTTGGCGACCAAGCCCACCCCCGGAAGCCCCTCGATCAGGGTGGATCCCGGGGCCTTGAGATCCCTTAAGCCCGGCTCGAACACTAT
>Ga0190308_1000435_pt1 | contig 13591 bp, 28 predicted proteins | sample 48700756_MG_FD_165050 | JGI IMG/M metagenome (GOLD analysis project Ga0190308, IMG submission 165050) | Hydrothermal vent sediment bacterial communities from Southern Trench, Guaymas Basin, Mexico - 4870-07-5-6_MG | ecosystem: Environmental > Aquatic > Marine > Hydrothermal vents > Sediment ...
GACTGTATGCTCACATTAAGCGTAATAGACTTCTCAATCGATGACTTAACATAACCCTCATCTGTTAAAGGAGACTTAATATTAATATCAAGAGTAACTGAGCTAGAAGCAATATTAACATCAAACGTAACTGATGAACCAGTTATCTGTACATTAAAGACTACTCCAGAATCAACACCAGAAACATTAACATTAATCGTAACAGAACCAACAATATTAACATCCAGCGTTATTGAAGAACCAGTAATATTAATATCTATCGGTATTGAATTACCAGTATCTGGGTCTGTAGCATTCTTAATATAGACGTCTCCTTGAACAACAACAGTTATTGTTGAGTTAGTTATGTTCACGTCTAAAACTGAATTAGTAATATTGACGTCAAGAGTAACGGTCTGACCCACTATCTTTACTTCAAATACTATATCACTACCCTTTACCTCAATAGGCACATTAACTTCTGAACCAATAATAGTTACTCCAGATAAATACTTGAAATCCTCATATCCTTCAGATGACATAATCATCCCCTAATAATCCTAACAGGCATTCTCCAAATAGGGTAGATATCTCTAAACATGCTTGTTAATTTAGTTATGCTTAATTCCCATAAAGCTATTTCTCTAGGTAAAGCCTCAATCCTAATGTATACTGTATGATTATACTTAGTGTCCTCATTAAAAACTTTAACTACTACATCAGCTGGAACTTCTGGAAGAATAAAATAGAACTTAGCGTTAACAGACTCATCATTACCACGAATCCAGTCATAATTCTTATCTGGAAAAACCATGTCTTCACCATACCAGAAAGAGACACCAGTAAGACATGCATGACCAGGAGGAAAATAAACAGAAATAGTAGTGATCACGTCTTCCTTAACCCTAAACGTCTTAGTAACTGGATTATCCTTCGACGTATTCGCTGGAACAGTAATCTTATCACAATAAAGCATTTAATCATCACCAATCACCATTCATATCGTCTCCATATGATAAATCGTTGTAATATAGCAACTAGCAGTAGGAGAATCAGCAGTAAACGTTGCTTCAACATTAGCACCTTCAGTAACTAATATTGGAAATGGAACATAAAAAACGTTAGATTCTCTACTAGCAAATTCAAGATGAATAGCTTGAGTGCCTCCAAGCTTAATATCTAGCTTTCCAGCACCATCAACAGACACTATGAAACCAACAATCTTAATCTTGTAACCGCTAGTGCCAGACACTAATGTTGCTGATGCACCTGAACCATCATCTGTTAAAGTAACAAATGTCCAGTCTTGACCTCGTGCAGTGTATTCTTGAATGTTCTGCACGAAGTCCTTCATAGTCACCAAGCTATCACCTCTTTCAACCTATTAGTACTCCTTCAATTATGACAACAATGCTATGTGCATTACTGGTGTCTTGATTACTCACTTTAACATAAATTACGCTACCTCCATCAAACTCTAAGTTAGTCTCTAATTGATAGAGAACATTATCACCAGTTATTGTCCCTTGATTAGGGAATATTTGCTCTTCTCCTTTATAGACTGAGACATACATAGTGTAATTACTTCCAGTAGGAAAATGAATCAAGATTCTCCTAATAGCGAACGACTTAGCACTAGGCACTTGAAGAAACTGATACTTAATCGTTGAGTTAGCATCAACCGTAATAATACGAGCAATAGTGTATGGAACAGCCTTAATATTCGGTACTGCCATAACTAACACCTCCAAAAAAATAGAAGTAATGGTTTATTATTTAGTTATTTCGGCAAATACCTTGACGCTTATTGAAGAGCTAGTATTATTAGTTATTGAGATATACATCTTAGTACCGTTAGTAACTCTCCAGTTTAATTCATAAGCGTCTCTCCTATCAGTATTAAAGAGCTCTGCTGGTATTGAATCATGAGTAATGTATTCGTCTTCGATTCTAAGAGTCATTGATACGTTAGTTAAGTCTGCACCACCAGTTTCCCAGATAAATAATCGAACTATCTGTAAATCATCACTGAAAGTGTACTCTGTGCTCTCAGTGCTACTTGCTGAAATAGTTTTACTCCAAATCTCTAACCAATGAGGTTTGTATTTCTCAATCTTTAGTGGCACTAGCTATCACCTCTATTTACCTCATTCCGCTGTATGGAGTCTTCTCATACTTCATCTTAACCATAGCTGTTATTGTTATTGGGTTTGAACCATCACTTGAATCAATAGCACTACCAGACACGTTCTTAGCAATGATCTCGAATTTATGACCGTAAGTAAGTGTGAACGGAGTATTCTTCAATGTGAATGGATACCAGCCATTTGTCTGACTTGGAGGATACGGGAATGATAATGCATCAATACCGAATTTAGCTCCCTGACTTGTAATGAACTCTATTAAGTTATCGTCTATCTTGAAGTGAATACCTACTTGACCTCTTGATATTGAAGCATTACTGAACTTAATCATAACAATGTCATCAAGAACATACTTCTCCAAAACACTTGGTTCAATAGTTAATACTGTCACTTCATCATCAGCAGACCATGAAGCACCATCTGTTGAACCTGAACCAGTCTTATAGCTAATGCCTTTATAGTTCTGCTCCTTCACTCTCTGTAAGTATTCACTAGGCAAGTTCTCATTAGGATCAAGCATCCATAGTTCTCCAACTATTCTAACGTTACCAGAGCTACTAGAACTGAACTTGAATTTAGAGTCATTAGGAATCACGAAGTAATAGTCTCCTAAATCAAGCAATCCAAGCATGTTATTGTCAGTGTAGTCAATAGGAGCAAAGTCTCCATGAAAAGCTACTGCTGGAATATTATCAACATATAGCTGAACCGCATCAGAAACATCAGTACCAATCCTCTTAATAACAAACGCTATTCTATCATCTAACGTGTACTCAGTATTTAACGCTAACGTTCTATCTAAATACCATACTCTCGCCATAACATTTCACCTCCAAACTGAAAATAAAAAATAAAGTAAAAAAATTTTACTAGTATGTGGAAACGTGTCCAAGTACTTATGGTCTCCTGAACTTAGCGTTCCAACGAATCATTTCAGCAGCTCTTCTAATTGAAGCTTCTAGATCAGTCTTAGGAATAGCAAGCACTCTTCTAAGACCCTCTTCTAAGTGCTTACTGAAAGCAGAGTAGAACTCCTCGAACTTCTTTGAACCGAACTCAATACCCTGCGTGAATCTGGGAACTCCCTTATTCTGAACAGCTGATAGCCATGCATCAAAAGAAACCTTAGATAATCTCTCTTCCCACTTATCCCATGTCTCTCTCCTAGTCATCTTAGCTTCTAGTGCTGACCTGTTAGCAATAGCTGCTTTAATTGGGTCTCGTCTAGGAGACTTAGTTCTCTCAGCGTATAGTGTTGCTCCAGCTCTAGCTCTCTCCAACCATTTCTTAACAGTTAAATCTACAGGCTTTACTTTAACTGGGATTTCTCCTGCCATTCATACATCACCTCCTTTGAGGTTTGGATTATTGTCATTACTAGAATATTGGTTCTACTTGTTTTTAATGGTAAGTATTTGTCATCGTTGATAATACTGTATACCTTAAATATATCCTACTCTATACATAATTAAGTAATATAACTTTACAAAAATAATAATCATTCAGGTGCATATGTATGAAAGTTAAAGTAACAGTTAAAGAAAGAGATCTTAGAGAATCTGGATTAATATCTAAGTTAAAGAAAGTATTTGGAGAGAAGAAGAAAGAAACAGTAACAATTAAAGTGAGGTTGAAGTAAATGACGTATGAACTATACGAAGACTTCATGAACATATTGAAACAATGGCTAGACCTAAGAGTAGAAGTAAGTGCACTTAAACAGAAACTAAGAAAAGCGAAAAAAAAGAAAAAAGAAGAGATAGTAGAACAGATATGGAACAAGCAAACAAAGAAAATGCATAAACAATTCAAACTAATGAAACACCCATACTTCAGATACTTAATGAAAGAGAACACTCCTAAGAAAGTATGGGGAATGATATTCAGTATGTCAGTACCGAAAATAGAAGATAAAGAAGTAATCAAAAAATTAATCTGGTGATGCTTATGAGTGATGTGCTAGACCAGAAAATAAATGAATTAATGCAACTAGATAAGAAAGAACTAGCACAAAGACTAGCACTACTAGAACTCAAACTAGAATCAATAGATCCAATGACAAAGTTCATCATAGATAACTTATTCAAACCCTGGAGATTAATAACAAGAAGCAATCAACCAATACTAGGAGTATTACTGAATGCTAGTTTTGAACCAACAGAATTCATCCTATGGAGAGAGGAAGACGTTAAAGACTACTCTAAAAAAGAAATAACACATGAGAAAAAATACACAAAAATAAAACCAGGATACTTAATATCAATGGACGTAATAGAGTATAAAGAGAAAAAAGAATGGACTGATGAATACTAGTTCACTCAAGTAATTCTAGTTCATCTATTGCATCTTGCATTTCTAAGCTTTCCTCACTTTTTTTATTCTCAAAGAACTTATCTATTACTTGTTTAAGCCTTCTCCATTCATCGTAAGTAAGTATTAACGTATCAGTATTATTAACGTCCTTGAACTCCTGAGTAATATAAATGAACTTAGAGTCAATCTTAACAGTAAGAGTAGTGAAATCAGATAATGTAATTACTTCCTCAAACTCATCACTCATTCAATCACCCCTAATCTCTTTCTTATACTTATTGATCTGCTCAACTATGAATTCGAATTCGTCCCAAGTCAGCACTAAGGCAGAATACCAGCTATTACTTGAATAACTGAACTGCTGAAGATCAATAACATCTCTCTCAACTATAACCCTAATACTATCACTAACATCAATAACAAGCTTCTTAACTAATGAAACTTTCCTATATTCAGAGTTTGAATCCGTAATCTGTGAATTCGACAATTATCTCACCTCCTTCATTACCATGCCTATTTTTCATGACTTTAAGCTTAACCTTATTATTGCCAGACTCAATCTTTTCTAATCTAACAACTATTGATGGAGCGTATTGAAGAATATGACCAGCGTAAACATCTTGATACCATTTCTTAGGTCTAAATCCCTCTCTAGGCTTTCTCCTCCTAGCACTCCAAGAAAGAATAATATCGTATCTACTTGCATATGATAATAGTTGCTTAATAATTGTTACTAATCCACCAGTAAGATCCTTAGTAAAGCTTAGGAATGTTCTCTTATCAGTATACGAAATCATGTCCTCATAATACGGGTCATTAATCTTATCGATAGCGATTAACTTTACATCTCTCTTACCGTCCTTAATTACCTTGAATATTGTTCTAAGAACAGCTAATAAATCGTCTTGACTCTTAACATGTTCAACCCATAAATGCTTAGTTAACCTAGCGTAATCAATACCATTAGCTTCAGTAATTCTCTGTAAATCATCGAAACTAAACGAGAAATCAGTATTAATGACAACATACGTAGTCTTATCAGTAACCTCATTAGAACTAAGCAAGAAATTATGTAAAAGAACAATTGGAAAGTAAGTGCTGAACCTAGTCTTACCTACACCAGCGTAACCATAGAACAATATAGCTTCCCTAAATATGTAGCTAACACCGAATTCATCAAGCCTACCAATTTCATCTACTAACTTGCTCATATTTACTCCCCCAATCAATAACTATTCTAGGATTAGTTAAAACAGAGTAAGAGACAGCATCAAGACGCTGAATCAAATCAAATCGATTACGAATATAGAACACGTTACTGGTAACAAATGTTAAAGCATCGAAAACTAATCTATTATCGCACTCACCGTTAAAGTGATTACTAACATACATCCAGAACTTATCAATACCATAATTCGTCATAAGCCTCTTACGCTTAAGGAACAGCAAGAACTTATTAACTTCATCCTTAGAATAAGTCATTCTAGGAGCAGTCTCAATAACACGCTTAACTCTCTTAACAGCCGAATTAATCGTATTAGAAACAATCCTCAACGGATCTTTATACTTAATCTCGTCCCAAGTATGAACAAGCCTAACTAATGAACCAGCTTCAAAGAACATAGCCATATTACTGCACTTAACGGTAAATAAACCAACCATAGCTTTGAACGCTGTATGAGCATCATTCCTATTAAAGAACCCGAAACTTAACTTCATTCCCTCATTAATGTCTTTGTTAATGAAGTAACCTCTAATCCAGAGCTTAATTTCATCAACATTATACTCAATGAACTTAGCTTCATCACCAAGCAATCTAGTTATAGCTGTAGCTAACTTATAGTTATCGACTGGAGAGTAATCAAGAGAAACTGTTTGAACAATCACGTCATTGGAATTAATAAGGAACTTAACGACACTACTACGCATACGCTTGAACTTATATACCGCTGTAGGAGTAATATCAAAAACCTTATCTTTAACCCTAGCAACATACGAATCCTTATCGATCTCAATAATCAATACATCATCAACATGAGCAACAAGCGTTCTCATTCACTTCCCCCTCCAGCTACCTGGAACAATCCATTGTCTAGGGTCTTTAAGAATTCTATCAATCTCATTAACTACTTTATCACCACTCTCTAATCCAAGCCATAAATACACATTAATAACAGTTTCAACTAAACCAATTATCTTACCGAAATTATATATGTCTCCAGCAGTTAACTCATAATCTTTTGTTAATTTCTTTATCTCATCACAGATCTCTGTTAATATCTTGTATCCATTATTAGTTATTCGCTTCTCATTCAGCATTCTAGCCAGTATTAGCGTTAATATCGATAAGTTATCATCAATAATCTCATACATGTTATTAATCATTTTACATCACCTCCATCAAGAAAAAATAAAAGAAAAAAATAGAAAAAAAGTAATCAAAATTAATTAGGTTCGTAAAAAGGGCATATATCTAGTTCATCATCTTCTTCTGCCTCATTATCGAATTCACAAACAACGAACATTAAATTATCGTCGTAGTCGAAGTCGTAGTCAATCATATGTTTACATTCTAAGCACCATAACCCTTTAAGTATCTTTTTCATAAACAATCACCAAAAAAACAAATAAAAACAGTAAGTAATTATTACATATATATAATAAAGCAAGTAACAGAATACTTATCACTCAACTTCCTGACTTCAAATGAAATCTCGCACTCAAAGTCAATACTAGAGATAACGTCAAAAATACTACGAATACATCTAGAGTAAGCAGATCTATGAAAACTAACCTCAAAATAAATCTCTCCATCATCATTAACAAGACTAATAATCTCGAAACTCTTGTACTTACGTCTAAGCCACTCTAAAACATTACTCAAATGAGCAAAAAATAAGAACGGATTATTAAACGCATTAAATGAGTATGAAGCAGCACTCATTTCTTCTTACCTCCTTGATGCTGAATATTAAATGGACACCAATTAGAGTAAGGACAATAACTGCATTCCCAATCATACTTAGGTTTACAGTCATCATATAAAAGTCTCAGAATATTATTGTCATTATACGTTAATTCTAGCTCATACTCTTTGATACCGTCAGGAGTAACATAGAGAATAATGCCTTTATTGAAACCAGTTAACCAACCATAGACCTGTAATTGCTCAATATGATGCTGAAGAGGTAATTGACCTCTAATACCTCTAGTGTACTTAATCTCAATTAAGTAATCATCAACAATAGCGTCAATACGACCTCTAATAATTTTACCTTCAATTTCCATTTCCTTCTCGTACTCTGTTTCAATAGTACTATTAGGAAATAGCTCTCTCAGTAATTCTTGAATACCAATATGAATAAGCTTACCAATAATGAATGCTGGTTTAGTAATCTCCATAAACCAGAGCTTTCTACGGAACTCTCTCTTCATAGGGCACTCAGTCAACTCAGTCACATAGATCTCGTTAGGTCTACGCTTCTCAATATGCTCAAGCATATCATCATGCTCATATTCAAGAAGCTTAGTAACAATCATTCCTCATACCTCTTAAATACCTCTCTAATTTTCTTAGCCACTTCTTTAACATAGTCCTTGTTAGCATAGGTAACTGATGAACGAAGAATCAATGGTGATAAATACTCCATAACTCTCTTCAAGTCTTCTGGCTTAAAAAACCAAACAAACCGCTGAGCAGAATAAATCGCCTTATATAACCTCTCTAACTCTTCTTTGATATCTTCATTTCTACAGTATCGTATAAGATAATCCAGAGCATTTTCTATGTGACCAGCACAATGACGAAACACTTCAGTAAGTAGTGATTTAGGTTCTTTAGCCATAGTTATTAACTCTTCTATAAACTCTAAGAAATCGTAGTATGATATGTATTTATTAGCTCTCACATTAGGAAAATAATTATCACCAAAAACAAAATACCTAATTCTACAAGTGAATATCTCTTTAACCATAAGTAAACCTGTATCTGGACCTCTAATAGCAGTCATAATGTTATATATAGCACCAGGCTTAGTTATTTCATCAAAGTCTTCATGCCAAATCTTAAGATACATTCACTCTCCCTCCTTCTCATATATTTTCTTAAAAACAATAACTGCTTCACCGTGATTAGTATCGAATACAATATCTAGACCAAGAACATCAGCAATCTTTAGAATAGCTTTAATCTCCTCAGTATGAAAGTCAAATGTTCTAATACGTATAGATACCTCAACCACCCTAAGAGACTCCCAGAAACCTAATTCAAAATCATATGAACTTAAGTTAAGATGACTACCCTGAACATGTCTAACAACAGCACAAAACAAATCAAGAGCCTTATTCAAAACTTTATAATCTATCATTCAAACCTCCTCCAAACAATAAAGAAGTAAAATAGTTAGCTTACTCTTCTATAACTTCAACAGAATAGAATCTATCGTCTCCCTCACCAGTAGGTGCTCTAATTCTGAGAACAAGTCCTTGAAGACTCTTATATTTCTGCTGAATAAGCAGTATCTTAAACGCTAATGACTTCTTATGCAACCAGAGAACCTTTACTTTATCCTCATGCTTAACCCTTAGATAAGGTCTCCAGGGCTGATTATTTCTGAACTTAACTCCCGGTGCAATATCTAGAACTTCTACTACTGCTTCTTCACCACCTCTAAGAACAAGTGATTCTAAACCATCAGTCCCACCGAAAAATACTCTGTACCAATCAAACGGATCTGATTCCTTAATTCTAGCTGATTCCTTTAATTCATTCTCTTCTTTCTTCTTATTCATTTCTTTCTCACCTTTATTATTCAACCCGTTTCCATTAACATTTACTTTAAGTTTAGGCATTGAAAACACCTCAATTAGAAAAAAAGAGAGAAAAAAAGATAAAATAAGTTATGAAATTTTATCAATAACGTATAATGTAGATGTATCTGGTTCAACTACATATACTCGTTTTTCTTCAGAACTAATAGTTATAAATACCATAACGCTTCTTTCGTTAGCGTAATGAAGAATTCCAGTGATAACTCTAATGAACTTCTCATAAGTTTTAGTGAACAAACATACTTCTTGATTATATCCGTGAAATTGCAAATCATGGTAATCGAATACTATTACGTTAGAATAGTACTTGATTTTATCGATTAGCGAGGTTACCCAATTATTAAATTCATCTTCACTCTTTTTTTGATTCACTTTCTAACGCCTCCTTTAACGCGTATCTAGATGCAACTATAGCTGTTTCAAGTGATATCTTACCAGCGTTAAATAATCTAGGTACTGCTGATTGAACCATAGCCATTAATACATCTTCATTGCTTTGATACCCTACTATAAAGTCTATTATTTCTAGTTTTTCTTTCTTCTTGTTAAAACTTATTACTAACATGTAAACTCCAATGTTACTATTTCTTCTGAATTCTTCTTCACATTTCCTTATAGTTTCAATTACACTTTCAACAGCTTCGTCATAACTCTTTACCGTTTCCATATATTCACCCTTTATACAGAGTTACGATTAATTCAGTTAAGAATTCCATAACTTTAACGTATTTATCATCGAGAACATTCTGTTCTCTCAGTTGGTTAACAACATTATTCCAAACATCCAATACTCTTAACGTATCATCATAAGCGGGGAGAAGCTTAAACAATTTACCTAACTTATGCATTAACTCAGCGTGATTAGGACATAAGAAAACAGGTTTAACAGAATCAACAAAATCATTACAGAGAATACAATACTTACGTCTCTTTCTACCATTTTTACGCTCAACAGCTAATAAATACGCTCTCTTAAGACTTAACTTACCCTCACTAATAAGCCTCTTTTCCTTATCATCCGTATATTTCCAGATAACTAAATAACGCTCCACTGTTTTCGTACTGATACCTAGTTTCTCAGCTATCTCTGTTGGAGACATATTATAGTGCTTAGCTAATAGAATAATCTGATGCATTCTATCAATAATATTGAATCTCTTAGTATTCTGCAGAACCGTGTCCACATACTTGAGGGCTTCAATATAGTCCATATCAGTCAACTGAACCTTAACAGTGCCAATATTAAGCATCTTACAGGCAAGATATCTATGCACACCGTCAAGAATCTCGTACTTGCCATCATGCAACTTCTTGACTAGTAAAGGCACTTTAAGACCGTACTTAGCAATACTGTCAGCTAACTCATTGACATGTTTCTCATCAATCATCCAGCGAAAATATAATGGAGAGATAATTAATTTACTTATATTCACTCTAAAGTATCGGTTTCTTGACATTTTTAATCAAACCTCTTAAAACAAGCATGATCTTGATTATATAGTATGTGATAATAACAATCATCAAGATAACAGCAACAATAATCGTGATCATAATCATGACATTACGTATAAAATCAGCAACAACATCTAGACCAAGTATTTGAGCCCAAGAATACGCTACACTCAAACCAACAAGCAAAAACAATAAGATAACACTAATAAAGTAACCGACATCATCAACACGCATACCGAATCACCAATAAGAAAAAAATAAAGAAAGAAAAAGAAAATACTTTACTCAAGCTCAATAGTGAACTCTTGCTCCTTAACAACTTCGAAGTACTGTATCGTTATCTTCTTGATGACAAAGACTTTCTTACCCTCAAACTCATCAATAGCCCATTCAACAAAACCTTTAGCTGGATTATCTGAAAGACCCTGTTTCTGATTGTATTCTACTATTTGTGTTGCTGTTTCCTTCCAAATGTATTTGCTAGTCTCACTATCAAACTCTCCCTTGAACTCTTTTTCGAACTTCCTTAAGTTAGCATAGAACCATCTCTTTATTCTCCAGACTAATCCACGTACAGTAGTTGCTGGTTTAAATACTTGCACTCCCTCAGTCTCAATTGACTGGGAGTTATTACTGTTTCTCTTAGGATTGACTTTTATTGTCTCTCCGTTTTCACTATTTTTATTTCCATAAACTCTATTATAGGCAGGCCCTTTTCCCTTCACCATTTTAAACACCTATTTCTTATATTCACGGGGCGTTTTCTGTAAGAAAAAATCAAGAGAAAAAAGAAAAAAGAGTAATTATATTGATTCGTAGAGAACGAACATGTACGGATATATCCAAACGATGTAAGATAAAACATATGTGTATGCTTTTTGCTCTTTGAGTTTAATGCGTATTAGAATAGTTGTCTCCGTGTTATTAGTCTTCCCCCAATACATGATTTCTTCAATATCTTCTGGTTTAATTTCATAGTTTTCCATTATCTCTGGTAGTACTTCATCCAACCACCAATCAAGCTTAGGATCACATTTCAAGCCCAGTTTCTCAATTAATTCTCCCTCAAATTTTTCATTTATCATGTTAATCACTTTTTCTAATTGAGCCGGTTTCTCAATAGAAATAAAAGAGAAAAAGAAAAAATAATAAAAACAAATAAACAGAAATACTTGGACACGTGTCCACATTAGTGCATTTTACAAATTTTACCATTCTCAGTAATCTTGTATAATGATAATTTCTGGTTGTCGCTCAAGTATTCACGCAAATAATAAAGAACATCGTATATCGGTAAATCGTAATCAAAGAATACTAGAATCTCATTGCACTTATCAAGTAATAGACGGGGAACTAAAAGTAAATTCTTGGTTCTTACTGTTTGAACCTCTTTAAAGTGCCTTCCTAGAAAGTAGTTGCTAATATTTAGTTTAGTAGACCCTAGATTACGAATTAGTAGAACTTTGTCGTATTTGTAGCTCTTACTTATAATTAAATGCTTAACAATTTTACTAGCACGTAATCGGGCATAACTAAAATCAGTCAAGAAAACAAACACACCTAGCATTGCAAGTTCACCAAAAAGAAAAAAACAAGAAAGAAAAAAAATAATAAGAACAAAAGAACTTAATCATTAGTACTTGCTAGTATTTCCTCAATTTTCGATTCTTTTACTTCTGGTATTTCATGAATACTGAATGTTGATGATCTTTCATATTTTAATCCATTGTCTAATTCGTAACGATAGTTTCTCTGTATTATTAAATACAGTTTTCCATTAACATGTTTAGCTATTATTATTCTCCGCTTCTCTCTCTCATATCCTGCTGGTACTCTTTCCCATCTCTTATGCATTACTTCCTGCCAATCGCCTTGGAAGTATACTTCTTGAGCTGGGAAAAATAGGGTTTCATCAGTGTGAACTTCTTCCTCGTCTTCGTAATATTTTTCAAGCGGTATCATTTCCTTTGCTTCAACTAAAATACCTTCCATTTTTCCTTCACCTTACTTTTTTAGTTTTGCGTGTTTCTCAATAGAAAAAATAGAAAGAAAAAAAGCATAAGACTATAATTGCGTTTGGTAAAGATTATTAATCGCAATAATTCTGCTAAGCATTTTCTGAGCTTCTCTGTAATCTTTTTCATCGATAGCTCCTTCTTGCGAAAAGAGATACAGTAAACTAGTAACATCTAATGCCATATTAACCATTGTTACGATTGTTTCTGCTATTAAATTAGGAGTTATTTGTATTATTGGCTTACTGTTTTTAACTATTGTTTGCTGTATCGGAACTAACTGCAAAATGCGCTTATGAACAGTTTCTAGATCCAAACGATTCTCTGCTAAACTAGTTAAAAGAGTAAATACTTGTTTGCTGAACTCCTTAAGCTTCTTATCGAAACTATCAAAATCATCAGAACTATCTTGCTTAGATGCTAGTACTTGAACATGTGTCCTAGAACTAGCACCCTGAGAACTATTTGTAGTAACTAAACTAGATTGAGGCAATTGAGGCTTAGGCTTAGGCTTATTTGTTTTAGTTTGCTCTTGCAAAAACTGTTCAAACTCTTGAATCAATGTATGCTGTTTACGTAAACGTGTTTTTGCATACTTTACGTCATTAATGTCAATCTTGTATTTATTAGTTAACTCTGAGAACTTCTTAGTGCTAAAAAGTTCTGCAATTTGTAGTACAACGTATTTTAGTTTCTTGATTACGTAGGATTTTGCCTTTAAGTGCGTTAGAACAAGCATTTTGTCGTTAAGTTCTACTACTCCTCCAACCGTTATTTTGCTTCTTTGCAACAAAGAGAACACTAGATTAACAATAAATGTCGCTAGTACTTGATTAACGTTTTTGTACGCTACTAAGC
>Ga0190308_1000438_pt1 | contig 13502 bp, 10 predicted proteins | sample 48700756_MG_FD_165050 | JGI IMG/M metagenome (GOLD analysis project Ga0190308, IMG submission 165050) | Hydrothermal vent sediment bacterial communities from Southern Trench, Guaymas Basin, Mexico - 4870-07-5-6_MG | ecosystem: Environmental > Aquatic > Marine > Hydrothermal vents > Sediment ...
GGTTAATTAATGATAGGATTATTAAGTTAGATAGCTCGAGAAATGAGATATTTTTCACTGAAATTGGTAAGGCAATACTACCTCCACCAGAGCTAATAGATGAGATTTTAATTGACGCTTTACTTCAGGAGAAAGGCGATTAAAATGAGGCTTGAGCAAGCAGAGTTGCCTGATTGGTATCCATTAAGGCGGGTAAGTGGAAAAATAAGTGTTGAAGAGATGCTTGATCTCGGGAAAAAGAAAATAGACTTATTGTTAGAATTAGCTAAGGACCCAGAGAAAATAATGCTTACTGATCCTGATCCAAGAGTTGAGGCGATTGGTGGTTTAGTTTTAAGAATTGCTACAGCTGTTACAGAGGATAGATTCTTTCAATCTTGGTTAATAGAGAGTGAAGGTGATTTATTAAGCATTAGATTTCAACACGCTAAATTATCCGAGAAACTAATGATACTTCGTGACCTATTCGGTGATTTTATTCTCGGTTGGGGGGAAGTAACCTCCTTCTTTAATACCAGTAAAGATGAGATCTGGCAAGAAATCTATTACTTAGTTAAGGATCATTACAAAAAGAAGAAAGATTTAACCAACTTATTTAATACAGTTTATAATTCAGAGAATGGAGTCATAGCGGTAAGGTTCTGGGAAGCTCCAAGATTAATAAAAAGGAAGAGGGGGATATTACGAAAAGGCTGGTTAATCACCTTCACAGATTACTTAATAAGAGAATTAAAGTGGAAATTCCAGAAAAAGTTAGAGAAACACATCAAGAAATTAATAGAAGAGAAACGCCAGGGTTCCGAGAAACTCCTCGTTCTACAAGACATCATGAATGAGCTAATGGAGTATTGGAGGAGCAAGAGAGATATAGTGTCCCCTAAGAGAGAGTTCGCTCTTAAAGGGAAGAAATTATATGAGCGACCAGAACTTTGGCCATTGTGCATGAGGATGCTTCTCTCTAGATTAGAGTCAACTGGTTATCTTCCTCACGGTGAAAGATTACAGCTTGGCTTATTTCTTAAGCGTTTAGGAATGACCCTTGAGGAGCAAATGGAGTTCTGGTACAAGTTCTCTGTGGATAATGTAGGTATCCCATGGGATGAATTCGAGAAAAAGGGAGGTTACCATATAAGACATATCTATGGCGTCGTAGGTAGTAGGAAGGATTATGAAGCTCCTAAATGTGAAACTATCATATCGAAATATTTCTGCCCATACAAGAATCTCTCATCTGCTCAACTACGTGAAGTACTGAGATCATTTCACCCAGATATGGATGAAAAGATTTTGAGAAATATCTTGGAGAAAGCTAGGTTAGGGGAGGCAACTCAGGCGTGCAAACTACACTTATTTTACGTCTCTAAGAGAGGATATAAGTTAGATGAAATTACTCACCCCTTACAATTCGTGAGACTAGCCTTCATGTCTAGGAGGAGGAAGAAAAATGAAGATACCGCCAATGCTGGAGAGAATAGCGAATAGCGGATTTGATCCCCTCAAGCTACGTGATAAAACAGCATGTGTTTTCGGTGTAGGGGGTTTAGGATCAATTGTTGCTGAAATGCTCGTTAGGGTTGGTATAGGGAGTTTAGTACTAGTTGATCGAGATGTAGTTGGTCCAGAGAACTTAAACAGGTTGGGATATACAGCTGAGGATATAGGTAAACCAAAGGTAACCGCATTATCTAATAAGCTTAAAGAAATAGCTAAAGCTCTTGGAGATGAATTCAGTGTTGAGATAACCGAGTATCAAGTCGATGTCATTGCGTGGGATGAGTTAGCGGGGGTAGTGAAGAATTGTGATATATTATTTACTTGTTTTGATAATTTGGAGGCTAGACTTGAAGTTAATTATATGGCAGTTAAATTTAATAAGCCTCTTATAGATGCGGGAACTAGCTATAATGGATTACGAGGTCGTGTAATTGTGGTTATACCTCATGTTACTCCTTGTCTAGGATGTTACTTTGATAGTGAAGCTCTCTATGATAGCGGTAATGAAGAAACTATTGATGCACCTTGCAATGCGTCTTTGCCAACTACTATGGCTATTGTTGCTTCTTTTCAGGTTGATCAGGGATTAAGATTACTTTTAGGTAAAGAGAATATTTTCGCTAGGATTAATATTAATTTGGATGACGATATCTCAATAACTAGATTTAGTGATCTAAAACCTAGGAAAGATTGTAAGTATTGTGGTGTTAGGAATGAGTAAGAAAAATAGAGATGATATTAAGGAGATAAAGATTGATTACATAGAGACCCCTCGTGGGAAAGTGCCTACCATAGAGACAATTAAGGATTTAATCTCCACCTGGAATGAACTACTGGGAATTATGAATAATAATCTAGAAAAAATAACTAGCTTATTCAGCGAGCTGAAAAATAGTCTAAGTACGCTTGAATTACTAATCCAAAAACTTAATAGTAAACTAGATAACTTATCAAAGAATATCATTGAAATAAAGTCTTTAAACAAGGAGATAGCTTCATTCATTAGAGAAACAGGCGGAATAAGCGGTGATCTAACTAAGAGTGATGAAGAAGTAAAAGAGAAAGCAAAAAAAGCGTTAAAGAGAATGTTTGAGTAATCTACATGGGCTCTAAACCGATACCCTCACTAATTATAAATCCTGGTTCTCCCTGATCACCATCAACCTTGAATCTAGCACCCATAATGAGCTCAGCGACCTTAATCGCTGTTAATGTGTGTAATGATATTTCTGATGAATATATCTCAGATGTGCCCCTAGCTAGAGCCATAAAAAGGATTAATTGATCTGTGTGATGCACATCTACTGCACCACCATTCCTAATCTGTTTAATAAGACCCTTCGCAGCTTCCTCACCAACCTTCTCAGCAGGCTTTCCCCTAGCCCCTAAACTATCGTACTCTAGTATAGCGTTTCCAGAAGTTTCAGCCCACAACACAATTCCCGACCCGGGTCCTAGATGCGGGTCTTTATCTCGTGGATACCATTCTAACTCTATTGATATATCCCTACATACTCCCTCTCTCTTAATTAATTCCTCCGCACTCCTAGCTTGCCTCTCTGCAACATGTTTAGGTAACCTAACACAATGAGATCTACCTCTAATTCTAAGTATTTCTCCTCGATCTTTCAAAGTAATCGGTTTTAACGGTTCTGTGATCGGCTCTACCGACAATTTAACTATCCCTCCGCCTCGAGGATAATGGCCACGCCTCACTAGCTCTAACTGTGCATTGATACTCATCCTCGATAGGGCTGGTAGGAATACAAATCTGAGTGAATCAATAGGTGGGGACCACGGTACATCGGTTCCTCCCTTTATAGTAACTTTAGATTCTTTTTTAGCGTAAAGTAGTGCTGGAAGCACAGCTTGTATAATTAATGTAATGCTTCCAGCAGTGCCTGGATCAATGGTTATCTCTCCACCTTCGATCTCTCTTGGCCTAAAAAAGACAGTCATTGATCCAACCGAGTCGCCACGTACTTCAGCATTAGTGATTTTCGCTAAAGCTCTTAACGCTGATAAGTGCTGAGGTCTTAGGCCTGGATTTGATCTCTTAGCCCTAATATTTATGATCTTCACAGGCCTCCTTGTTACTGCTGCGTAGGCTAGCGCGGTCCTAAAAATTTGTCCCCCGCCCTCTCCCATGCTTCCATCGATCGTTATTACTTCTCCACTCATACTTAATCCCTCGTCACTTAATTTTTCACTTGATTTTTTGTGAGTTATTATTAGGAGAAATAGCCCTTAATCTAAAAATCATTTTTATATGACAATTATGGTATTTCTTACTGAATAATAAAAATAATGTTTTTAAAGCTGAGTTAAAAAAGGTGATGATGATGTGGATCTTTGTTACGTATCCTGGCGTAATAGCGATTTCAGAGGGCTTTCAAGATTACTTGTTTAAACCTTTTGGGGATGGAAAGCCCGATGTGGAGAGAGCGGCTAAATCTCTTCTAGCTCTAGAAAAAAACAAGATGATTGATGAGTTAAGAGATATTGTAAGGGAGATTGGTGATTCTCCAGTTAAGGTTGATAGTGAGAATCTTGCCAAGCTATTAAGAAGCGAGTTCCCAGATATTAACATAGAGGTAATTGATGGAGGGAAAGACTTACTTAAGGCAAGGGAGCGTGTCTCAGGAATTTACGAGAAGATATTTGGTTCATACGAAAAGTACGTTGAGTTCGCTTCGCTTGTAAGTGCGGAGATATCTAAAGCAAAGGTTGCTGAGGCTGGTGAGAGAAGAGACTTAATGATTATTAGGGCTGTAACTATATCAGAGGATTTAACTAAGATGATTAATACATTAGTTTCCCATGTACGGGAGTGGTATGGTTATTACTGGCCTGAATTAGGTAAAGAGGTAGAGGATCACGAGCTCTATCTCAAGCTGGTTTCTGAACTAGGTCGTGTAGAGAATTTCACAGATGAGAATCTCAAGAACTATATTAAGAATGAAAAAATCATTAACAGCATCCTTAAGGCTAAAAAAGAGAGAGTTGGCATAAGCATAACTGATGAGGATATAAGGATGATCCAGCATGTAGCTAAGAGAACTCTTGATCTATATGAAGATAAAGAAAGGATCCTAAATTACTTAGATGAATTAATGCAGGAGGCAGCGCCAAATATTCGAGCTTTAATAGGTCCAATTATCGGAGCTAAATTAATAAGGAAGGCTGGAGGGATAGGAGAGTTAGCAAAGATGCCTGCGAGCACAATCCAGATACTTGGTGCAGAAAAAGCATTATTCAGAGCGCTACACGGTAAGGGTACTCCACCTAAACATGGTATAATCTTCCAGGATCCAAGAATATTTAAGGCTCCTTGGTGGCAGAGAGGTAAGATTGCTAGGGCTCTTGCCGGTAAGCTATCTATTGCTGCTAGAGTAGATTACTTTACTGGCGAGTACATTGGTGATGAATTACTTAGAGATTTAGAGAGGAGGATAGATGAGATTAAGAAGAAGTATCCTAAACCACCTATAAGGAAGAAAGAGGAGAAGAAGCCGAGACCCCCGCCAAAGGGGAGGAGACCTCCTAAGAAGAAGAGAAAGAAAGGTAAGAAGAGGTGAGTTTATTGTCCATAGCGGTTGTTGATGTTAAAGAAATTTTCCCTGGAATATACTTCATTGAGTATGAGGACGGTAGAAAGGTCTTAGCTACGAAGAATCTAACTCCAGGACACACTGTTTATGATGAGAAACTAGTTAAGTGGCGTGGAGAGGAATACCGGGTATGGAATCCATATAGAAGTAAATTAGCTGCTGCTATTATTAATGGTTTAAAGGAGGTTCCAATAAGGGAGGGGACAAAAATACTTTACTTAGGGATAGCTTCTGGTACAACGGCTAGTCATATCTCTGATATCGTAGGTCCAAGCGGAATTATTTATGGAATTGAGTTCGCCCCTAGACCGCTCAGGGATCTAATAAAGGTATCTGAGCTACGGAAAAATATAGCTCCACTGCTAAAGGATGCTCGTTTGCCTTACGAGTACTCATACATAGGGGAGACAGTAGATGTTCTCTACGCGGATTTAGCTCAGCCATTTCAGGCCGAGATATTTATAAGGAATGCTAAAATGTTCCTTAGGCCAGGTGGTTATGGATTAATAGCTATTAAAGCTAGATCTATAGATGTTACTAGACCTCCAGAAGAGGTATTCGAGGAACAAAAGAATATCCTTGAAAGTGAGGGAGGTTTTGAAGTTTTAGAAGGAGTTAGACTCGATCCATATGCTAGGGATCACATAATGTTCAGAATGCGTTACAGCATCTAGATCACATTACTTCTCTATTTTTCCCTTAATTAGGTTTAGGCAGGTAATTATTGCTGAGATAACCATTGGTATCGCTTGCTCAGTAGCAAACGTTATCCCAGGACATAAATTGATTACCATTTTTGACCATCGAAATACCCCTGTTGGTAATCCCTCCCTGCTCCCAATAAGTACATTAATCCTCTTTTCCTCTTTCAGTAATTTTATTAACTCACTACATTTATCTAGATCTATTCTATCACCCCTAGCGCTTGTAGCTATAAATACTTCTCCATATCTCGCTCTAACTAGCTGAAATAGATCCATTAATTTAATTGGAACTAACTTCACTTGCCTAGAATAACTCTTTTTCTGTATCTCAAATCTGGACATTCTCCCTTCAATTATGCCTCGGAGGAAACTCTGTAGCTCTTCTGCATTCACTATACCGACTGGAGTTATAATTAACTCCCCTACCTCAAATGCTTGGGCAGCTCTACCTATACGAACACCCATTCTGTACGAGGCCTCTACATCACCGAGATATGGCATTTGAATAATTGATATCTTTCTTAACAAGCTCAGTAAACCATTTGGCCTAGGCTTCTTCTTAATTAACTCTCTTGTTACAGAAACATATGCTTTATCACCAAAAATCTCGATCCAGATTACTTTTTCTGGATTATCCAGATTCACTGGGTTACCTAGTGCATCTTTTACTTTAGCTCCAACGAGTATATTGATATCTACGCTTGTGAAACTATGCTTCCCCCTTCTAGTTGTTCTGATAGCAAAACTTTCACCCTCGCTTAAATAATTCTTAGCTACTCTTAATGCTGAATCAGCGATCTCCATGGGATCTGCTCTAGTCTCAGCGAAAATAGGTAGAGCTTTCTCCACTTCTGGAACTAATTCGCTTATTTTACTAGCCTCGCTAGGATCAATACCATCGATAAATACGATACCAGAATAATTCATTGGTCTAGGTATAACATAAGCACTTGGATATTCATCTAAAACCTTGCTAGCAACAATCTTCTCGAATCCCCTCAAGGTTTTAAGAATAACCCTAACCACAGCTACAAAACCTCTAGAATTAATGGAGGGGGCAGACAGCGTTACCCCCCCTTCTGTATCGCGGGCCGCCTTAGGCGGACCCCGCTCGCGGCATTCGACTAAGCGCTAAGTCACTACCTCGTCTCATCGGTAGTGACCTATGCTTGCTCCCGTGCCATCGGGCCGTTTCACCCTTTCTCACTCCCTCCTCAGCGGGTTAGCTCGAAGCGGGTTGCCCCGCTTCTTCGCCGCCTCATCGTCATCTGGGAGTGAGGGGTCTCGTTTCTGTGCCCGGTGTCTCCCGTCTCCGGGAGGCGGTTTGCACCGCGGCACTCTCTTCGGGAGGAGGGAGGTTCCTCAGGCACGTTCGTGCCCGACAGCCGCTTCGCTGTCTGCCCCTTTCCCCATGATTTAATCTATATATGTTGGATTGGTTATTAAGTTATATTTATATTTTGATTCACTCTTTACTCTCTGGTTTTAGTTTCTGGTTGTTTTGCTTATGTAAAGTTTTTTATATAGTTTATTCTATTGTAGTTTATCTTCAATATATTAGAGAAACTATAAAGCATTATTCATTTGTTCGAGGTAGCGTTTGCATGGACATGGATGCATCAGGTGAGAGTGATTTACAGGAAAAAATCATTTGGGCCAATGTCATTGGTTTAACATTGAGCTGGATTATCTGGAACCCATTTCAGAACGCTGTTTGGACATACTGGCAGGTTTTTCTATATGCGTTGGGTGCTACACCCTTCATAATTTCATTGATATCTGCTTTATCTGGAATAACAATCTCAATAGCTAGGATCCCAGGCGGCTACCTTGCAGATAAAGTTGGTAGGAGACTATTAATTGTATCAATGACTTATGTGATTGCTTTTACTTACTTGATAATGTATTTTGCTAATAGTTGGGAGATTATATTAATTGCTAGCATAATTAGCAATATAGCTCTATTTTACCAACCTGCTTTAAACGCTATTATAGCTGATAGCTTACCAAAAACAACTAGGGGTCGTGGTTTCGCTATTATCAATATTCTACCAAGCATCGTGACCTTGATATCCCCTTACATAGCTTACATTTATGTTAGTAAGTATGGTATTTTAGGTGGAACTAGGGAACTCTTGCTGTTATCATTCTTATCGGGGATCGCGGCTGCAACTGTAAGGTTATTTACTCTTAAGGAAACAATTAAGCATAGAGGTAAGTTGGATAGTGATATTGTTAGTGAGATGAAGTTTGAGTATAAGAAAGCTATTAAGATTGTTTGGGGTAGAATGAAGTTTCTCTTGATTAGCTATGCTTTAACTGGAATAGCCATGGGGTTATCTTATCTAACACAGTTTTACTCACTAAAATACTTGATGGTCAGTGAGGAAAAATGGGCTTATATTCAGATAATATCATTCGCAACCTACTTAGTGCTTTCATTACCCTTTAGCGTAGCTACGGATAAAATAGGTAGAAAACCACCAATAATAGTCGCTACTATCGTCGCTTTTATTAGCTCTGTTATACTAGCGATCGCGCCTATTGGTGAAGAGGCTTTCCTGTACGTATTAATTTCTTCGACACTAGGTTCACTTGCATGGGCGATGGTTAGTAGTGCGTTACCGTCAATAGAAGCTGATTTACTGCCATTGGAGATAAGGGGTAAGGGTTACGCTGTAATCAACCTGATTAACTCGCTGGTTATATCTCTAGCTCAACTATTGAGTGGCGCTATATATACTGTGATGGGGCCTAGAATGCCTTTCTACTTAAGTAGCTTGTTTTGGTTACTATCTCTAGTAATGTTCATGAAGATACCAGAGACCTTGAGAAGATAGTTATGGATTCTGGTTCTTAGATCAAATTAATTTTTCATACTATTTCCATTATTAACAAAGCTTAGAAAAAGGGGGGTTAGCATATTGGAGCTTACAGAGATACTTTAGCGCCATAATGTATTAAAAAGAGACTAATGAATTAAAGGGAAGATTATGACTTCACACCGCGTCCTCAATATTTAGTTTGACTTTAATAGCTAAGCTCATTAGCTCATTTATTAACAAAACGAAAGCATATGGAAGTCTTAATCTATACATCTCACCCTTATCCCGGTGAATTGGGCATTCCCAACGCTTCCTACGAGGATTATAATAGCCAATGCTACCACACTTCCTACAAACATATATATCAACACCATCAGAACTGTCTACGAATCTTTCGCGAAGGAACTGAGATACTCCTTGTCCGAGTAGGGCGTCTCTCTCCATCTCTCCTAATCTTAAGCCCCCTCCTCTAGCTTTACCTTCTGTTGGCTGAAGTGTAAGTAGGGTAACTTTTCCACGTGCTCTTGCGTGTAATTTATCTCTAGCTAAGTGTTTTAGTCTCTGGTAGTATACTGGACCCATGAGTACATGTGTGCTTAACCTTTTACCAGTTTTACCATCAAAGAGTACTTTCTCCCCATAGTAATTTAGTCCTAGTTTCTTCGCTGTGTTTACTAGTTCTTCAAGCCAATCCTTGCTTTCAAAAGCTGTTCCATCAAATGGTTTACCCGTCTTTACTGCGATATCTCCAGCTAAGCTTTCCAGTAATTGACCTATTGTCATCCTTGATGGTATTGAGTGTGGGTTCAGGATTATATCTGGTGTCATTCCATACTCATCGAAAGGCATGTCTTCCTGTGGAACTATTAAACCAACGACACCTTTCTGTCCATGCCTTGATGCGAATTTATCTCCTAGCTCTGGATATCTTGGTTGTCTTAGTCTTATTCTTAGTAGTGTTGTTCCATCCTTAGTTGTTGTTAATATTACATTATCCACGCTTCCTCCTTCACCCTTCCTTATTTTCTCGCTTGTATCTCTCAGTAATCTTATTCCTCCATAGGATGTGCCTAATACACCTATATCAGCGGGACTAACCCTACCAACTATTATCTCATCCTCATATATATCTACTCCAGGCCAAGCTATTCCATCTTCTGAAAGTTTCTCTCTGACCTTATGCCTCGCTCCAGGAACTTCATCTGTAGGTACTCTTATCACGTCTGTTCTATTAGCTATATACCTCCTCTCCTCCACTTCATATATTCTGTATAGGAATCCTCTCATGAATCCTCTCTCTATCGATGCCTTATTGATTATCAATGCATCCTCTATGTTGTATCCCTCATATGACAGTATCGCTACTATGGCGTTTTGACCAAAACCCCTCTTGCTCGCCCCAGATATCTCTGCTGTCTCTGTTGTTACAAGTGGCCTCTGCGGGTAACTTAATATGTATGTGGATGTTTCAGGTCTAACCCTGTAGTTTGGTCTAGGTATGCTCATCGCTTGCTTAGCCATTGATGTCTCATGTGTCACCTTTGGTGATTGATCATGGTTGGCGAATGGTATTAATCCCGCGCTGACTCCAAGCATTGATGCTGGTGCTATCTCCATGTGGGTGTGTTCTGGTGTTAGCTCTTCTTCGTTTAATGCTATGTACGCGTCCTCCTCCTCTTCTGGATCAAGCATCTCTATTATTCCATTCTTTAATAGGTCGTCGAAGTCCCATTCTCCTGATTCAAGCTTCTTGATGTGCTCTTTCTTGAGCATTGGTTTACCGTCTTTAACGAGTATTAGTGGTCTTAGTATTCGACCCCTATCAGTACTAATGTGTATCTCTCTATAATTCTCCCAGTACTTTATTGATATTTGCCAAGGTATCTCTCCCTTTCTCCTTAGATTCCTGAAATCTTGAACGAATTTATTTGGATCCTTGACATGACCAATGTATAATCCATCCACGAAAACAGGTGTGTTCGGGTAAGGTGACCAACCAATCTTAATCGGCTCTCTATTCAACCCGATCTTCGGTAATAAATCATTTATCATTCTATCTTTATCTTCTGGTGGAATATCAGCTGTGACATATGCCATGAGAGAAAGATGCTTTGTTAATCCACATAACTCGCCTTCGGGAGTTTCGTTCGGGCAGAATCTACCGAAGTGAGTTGGGTGAAGATCCCTAGCCTCTACTTTTCCTCTCTTCGCCTCTGCTGATGTTCTAGTTAGAATATTCTTCACTCTTCTTAAGTGACTTATGTTGTCTAGGTGGTTTAGTCTCCCCAGGATCTCTGTTACTCCAGTGACTCCCGTTGGCCAGTGGCCGGTTGCTAGAGCGCTCATAACTGTATCTGATAATCTATCTGTTCTAAGAACCCTCTTTATATCTGTTATATCCCTGTATCCAGCCACCCAGTTAACTATCTTTCTCTTTGTTTCCTCTATGAAGCTTCTCCATGCTATTGCGAATAATTCCTCTAAGAAATCTCCTACCATCTTTAGCCTCTTGTTTTTTAGGTGATCTCTGTCTTCAGGGGTCACAAATCCGAAATATATTAGTACTACTCTCCTAATCATTCTGGATAAGTAATATCCCTTCATGGCCCAAGAGCTCTCATCCGTACCTAAATGGGGTAATAAGTATAGATTTAGCCTCCTCTTAACTTCCTGTATGACCTTATCCTTATTTCTTTGAGTTATCGGTATTCTGAAATTATCCATATAGTAGGCTAAGGCGAATAAAGCGTCCTCCTGCGTTCTAAGGAACTCGGGTTTTACTCCTTGAGCAGTAAGCAATAAAACTGTTGATATCAAGTTGCCTCTAGTGCTTTCACCCTCTATCTCCTCTGGTGACGCTGCCATAACGATGTCTCTCATAGTGAAGCCTAGAGCTCTCAGCAGTAGGACTGCTGGTATTGGTTCCTTTGTTCCAGCTCTAGTGAATCTAACGTAAAGTCTTAAGTCATCTCGACCCATGTACATGGTTACTCTATTCCTATATGTTCCTGGTGAAACTAACCATGCTTGAACTGCATACTTCTTGGCTTCAGCTGATACGCCATCTAACCTCTCTGTAAGGATCCTTCCCCTAACTCCTTCCTCTCTTGGAACTACTGCTCTCTCTGATCCATTAATTATCATGTATCCTCCTAGATCCATGGGGTCCTCGCCGATCTCCGCCATGTACTCTGGATCCTTATCAATATAGATACTCATGTAGGGATCGTACTTTGATCCAACCATTAATGGCATTATCGTGAGGAGAACTCTATCTTTCTTCACTATCTCGCTTGTTCTCCTGTTTCCATCGTACTTAACTCTCTTTAATGCGACCCAGACATATATTGGTATCCCGTAAGTTATTCTCCTTATTCTACACTCTAATGGAGTAATGTCATATACTGGTGATCCGTCGTACTCGAATGTTAATGACCTCCTCTCAGGCTCTATTCTAACCATTTCTTCAGAATCATTATCTAGCGCGACTCTAAAATCCAGGAAGAATCCTACTTCAGCATCAATAATTGGGTGCGCTTGAATGATTTTTCTTAATCCGTGTTCTATGAATTCATCGTAGCTTCTTATGTGGTGAGAAGCTAATCCATGTCTCCCAACCATTTTTTGGATAACTAGCCATCTATCATCCTTGCTTAGCGTAACGTTTTTTGCCATTCATAACACCAGTAAACCCTAAAACATATATTATTAGCTAAAATCCTCATTTAAAGAAAACCATATTTCAAGCACAACACTCTAGCGAAATATAATACATTGTGGATAGATTCGCTACAAAAAATATTTAAAGCTTATGTTGCTTCCAATACTCATTTCATTGAGCGGATCAAAATTAATTGGGCCCGTAGCTCAGTCTGGAAAGAGCGACGGCCTTCGGAGCCGTAGGTCGCGGGTTCGAATCCCGCCGGGCCCGCCATAGTTAATTATTATTTATTCTCACACTGATTCAATTATTATATAGTTATCATGTAGAGTTCTCATAGACCCTTGGTAACTTCCATTATTCCATCGGCGAAGCTTTGCAGCACTATTCCCGGATCCTTCGCTTTTACGACTGCTGACGCGACTAGTATTCCCTTCGTACCTAACTCTAATGCTTTAACTACGTCCTCCTTAGTTGATATTCCCGCGCCACATAGTGGGATTACTTCTCCATTACCAGCGTTATTTACCCTTATTACAGCCTCTCTTAGAACTTCTGGTTTAGCTTTACTGACACTGATTCCTGTCCCAATGAGTTCTGGTGGTTCATAAGCAACAAATAATGGCTTGAATCTAGTTACTTGCTCGCTCTTCTCTGGTGTATCAGCACAAATAGTAGTTATTAAACCTACTTCTTTAGCTCTCTTAACGGTATCCTCTATGACATCTAGGGGTAGAGGTCTCTCAGAGTGATTTATAAGTGTACCGACAGCGCCAGATAAACGAACTGCTTCGGGTAAGATACTGCCAGTGTGCGCTCCAGGTCTCACTGGGTCTATGTGTTGTGCGAAAACTAGTGTTCTTTCCACTATCTGTGATACTCTAAATATATCTGTTGGCTGAACCGCTATCGCGAATGTTATTGATTCGTATGATGCAGCGATATCCTCTATTATCTCTGTTAATCTTAATGCGTTCTCACCGATTCCTTGTTGATATGCCTTATAGTTCACTATTATTATTGGTGGATTAACCTTAGTTATTTTCTCTTCTTTTATCGCTTCAGTAATCATTTCTATTATACCTCCATTCTTTAATTCGATAAGGATAAGTGTATGTAATTATGTTAAAAATCTCATATAAGTTCTTTCATGATTAGTAAGCGAACTTTTTCTTTTTCTAGAAGAATTGTTTATAATAGTTCTTAA